>PJTO01000151.1_pt1 | contig 77489 bp, 52 predicted proteins | sample 1512101 | NCBI WGS metagenome assembly PJTO01 (sample SAMN08177690, study PRJNA422409) | Soil metagenome, whole genome shotgun sequencing project.
CTAACAGCCCTTCGGGCATTAATAAGGCCAATAGTCTACGTTCAGCGTTTTGCAATGTAATATATTTTAAGATTGCTAAACTAAGAATTTATTTATCTCCCCCCAAGAATTCCGATTGATCCGAAACCTTTCCATTCGAAAAAGGCATCATCTTAATCAAAAAACTCCATTTCCGGACGGAAATGGAGTTCCTATAATATAGTAATATTATATAAAGTGCTTTTTCCTACGCTGGTATTATCCAGTTCAGGTAATAAGAGTTTTTTCTCAGCCTAATAAATTAAGCACCCCTCGCACTGTATAATAAGGACAAACAAGATTGAAAAAAGTTCACAAAAAAATATTTTTTTTTTAACGCCTCAAAATCAGTTGTCCTATTCCATTTCTATGGAGACTTAATACCGATTCTTTCTGTTGAAAAAGGTGTTTGCAAAGAACACGACTCCTCCAAGGAATAGTACGGAACCAGTGATAACGATAATTGTGCCCCACTGTTGATCGATGATAATCCAGGCCAAACGCATCAGCGTAAGACCTATAATGATCGATATACCTGCTAAGAGGAGTTTTTTATTCCTTTTCTTTACATTTTTCATGTTTTGGTAGTCATATATACTGCTAACCTACGAGGATAAAAATTGTTTTATAATCAAAAAAAGAAAATCCTGTGGCGGGGAGCCTCAGGATTTTCTAACTAACCAATTATAAACCTAAATATGAATACTCAACCAATTTCAAATCTTATGCCATATGATTTGTTTGTCATGTCTTTTAACGGAATTTAACTTTTTTGGAGTTCGAATGACAAATTATCCATCCACTTCCTGCTCCCGTCTTTGATTATACGCCAATAGGCAGTAATTCAAGTAAACGCAAAGAAAATCCTGAAGCGGAGTGCTGCAGGATTTTCAAACTAACCAATTATTAACCTAAATTATGAATACTAAATTTTAGTCAAGCTTCATGCCAAAGTCATACTTATCATCCTAAGTCTCAGATTTGTGACATCAGAAGTTAAACATAGGATATTTCTAGTGATTTTGAGTTTTTTGAGTGTTCTTTCTATTTTTATTTAAAATAAATAATGATTTTTATCGGAATTATCATTACTCGATTACTCAATATCAAGATTGTATTTATCTAGCAAACCAGAAAGTCCTAAGTATGAAAATTTAGCACCTTTCACGCTATTCTGTTCAGGATCGAGGGCGTAATTTCTTGCTGTGCGGAAATCCGTCCTCTTCAGGTTTGAATGTATAAAAGAAGCCAATGCCAGGTCACAGTTTTTGAAAACAGCCATTGATAAATCCGTTTCGCCAAAATCCACTTGTTTTAAAGAACAATTTATGAAATTTGTTTTTTTCATTTTGCACTGAAAAAAAGTGGAATAGTCAAGAATGCTATCCTGAAAGGCTACAGAAAATAAGAAACTGTTGCATACGCTGAAATCGATGCCCATTAATTTGCAACCCATGAACTTCACGGTTCGTAATCCTATGTTGCGGAATACCGTCAAGGAAAAATTACAGCTTTGGAATGTACAGTCCTCAAAATTATTATCACTTAAGTCGCTTTTTGTAAAATTGCAGTTCTTGAACTCGCAGTTTACAAACTCTCTGCCAGATAATTTTTTTTCAGAATAATCTATATTTTCAAATACTTTGTCTTGATGTGTTACTGTGTCCATTTTAACTTTTACCTTTCTTTCCGGCTACCATTTTTACCTATCAACCAATACGCGAGCCATCCCAATAATGAAGTGAGCAAAATAATCACTATCCATAGTATCCGTTCATTGCTACTAAGATTCCGATTATTTATTGCTACCCCAGAATGCCAAAAACATCGTTCTTCCATTCAATTCGATAATGCTTTTAAAGCTTCAGCAGTAGAGTTCAAAAAGTTGACCTGTTTTCCATTGTTGCTTTCCAATATAAAATCGTTTAAGCTTTTGCTTGTAAGCTTTGAAAAATCTCCAACAATTACAAGTCTCACACGGTAAGTTGAGAATTTTTGAAGGATTTCTCCAGCTATTTTGGTTTTTAAATCGAAAAAATCGGGTATTATATTCTTTTGATGAATGATCACCTTATCAAAATTTTGATAATATATATTCCCTATTAAGTCTATTCCATCCTCGATGTTTTGGATTACTAGTTGATCTGAAATTATTTCAGCAATTGCTTCGTTGTTTATGTTATGCGTTTGGATATTCATTTTTTTAGCTCTGTTTTAAAATGAAGGAAAACTCTTCAATAGACGCAATATAATACTTTCCCAGCATTTCGAATATAAATGTATTGCCTCGGATGTAAAGAGTTTACGGAATGAGAATAAACTTCATGTGCGAATAGGTATATCCGCCACAGCCCAGGATGGAGTCGTATTAGTCAATGCGGAGACTACGTAGTTTGGCGAAAATCAAGAATCCAATTCCGATCAGCAAGAAGATCCAGGACAGGATCGGTAAGCCCAATAGACTATACTGATCGATTGTGACGAGGAGACAGCCGGAGATAATGAATAGGCCACCCAATGCCAGGTGACGATTAGTTGATTGGCTTTTTCGGTATTGCTTCTGCCACTGCTTGATATCCGGGTTATGTGTTTGGATACTGAGATCCCCTTGTTCCAGTTGTTGTACAATATGACGCAAGGTGTAAGGTGCTTGGTCGAGGAGTTGATAGCTATCGTGTAGTTTTTGTCGGATTTCCTTTTGTATGTACTCAAAAGAAAGCCTTTTTTGAATAATTTTTTGGATATAAGGTTCTATTTTTTCAACAATGTTCAAGCTTGGAAGTAGCTCACGTCCGATACCTTCCATGAGGACCACGCCACGTACCAGCAGATAAATGTGCTCCGGCATAATAATGTGGTTTTCATTTAAGATATTAGAAAACTTGGAGAAGAAAGTCTTTATATCGATATTCTCCAAAGTGTTAGCACTAACCATATCGAACAGCTCCAAGATCTCCCGTTTTAGCTTCTTCTCATTGTCGATCTGAATATGAATAGCCATTTTCTTGATCTGATAGATTAGGCCATCAGCATCCTTGTTGATAAAACAAGTAATAAAGTCTTCGAGGAGCAATTGGTCGGAGGGAAGCATCCGTCCCATCGCACCAAGATCCAAAAAAGATATCTTCCCTTGTGCATTGACCAATAGATTACCCGGATGAGGGTCGGCATGGAAGAATCCATGCTCCAATACTTGTGTTAGGAATAGGTCCAAGCCCGTTTCTACAATGCTTTCAGGTTGAAGATCAAATGCAAGCAACTTTTCTTTGTCGGTGATCTTTATACCATCAATCCAGGATATACACAGGATCTGGTCATTGCTCAAATCCTCATACACCTGCATGCATTCGATATGCTCATGGCCGCGAAAGTTTCGGGCAAACTGCGTGATGTTTTTAGCTTCATGAATGAAAGAAAGCTCTTCCATCAAGGTTTTCTTAAAGGTCTCTAAAATGAATTTGAGGTTGATCAGACGGATCGTCAACGAGTAGTCAGACAGAAAATCCACAAGGTCACGTAGGATCAAGAGGTCAGATTCAATGGTTTTACGGATATGTGGTCTTTTCACTTTGAGGATGACGGGTGTACCGTCGATCAGTATGGCTTTATATACCTGTGCGATGGAGGCCGAAGCAATGGGAATAGGGTCTATTTCTCGAAAATACACCGATGTTTCGATTTGCAACTCTTCTTCGATATAAGGAACGATAGCGATATCCTGTGGTGGTACACGATCTTGCAGTTTTTTCAACTCAACAATTAACTCGGCAGGAAAAAGGTCCTCGCGCGAGGATAAGGTTTGCCCGAACTTGACAAAAGTAGGTCCGAGCTCTTCTATCGCCAAGCGGATACGCTCGTAGATCGTCGGTTCGTTGTAGGAAGATCCATCATCATTTCCATTGCCTCTGCTCTTACGTTTGCCCAGTAGATCTTGAAAGCCATATTTAGCCAATATCTGCGTGAGTTTGGCCGTACGTTGTAGCTTAAGTGCTTGGTTCTTAAAAGGATTTTCCATCATTTCCATTTAGTACACACCAAATTGTACATATCTCATGCCAAACCTTTCTGTATGATATGGGGGTGGAGTGGAATTAAGTTAAAGGTGTTGTTGAACAGGTATTTATCTTGATTAAGTGCATGAATTTTAAATTGATATTCTTGCAATTCGATTTCCTCTTCTGTATCTTTGTAAAAGATAGTTAATCGAGGAAGCTTATTATGAGTAGAGTAGCTGAATTAAAACAGCAATTAAAGCCTGGTGGAGTATACCGTAGAGAAGATCTAGCTAGGTACTCTAATGCAATAGATCGGCATTTGGCAGAGTTGGTTGATGATGGAACACTTAAAAAAGTGGCGCAAGGCTTATATTATTTTCCTAAAAAAACCGTTTTTGGTGTAGTTCCTCCAGATGATGAGACATTGGTTCGTAGTTTTCTCAAAGATGATCGGTTCTTATTGACCTCACCGAACAGTTACAATGCATTACGTGTAGGAACAACACAGCTATACAACAAACGTGTTGTGTACAATCATAAACGCCATGGAGAAGTTGAGTTAAATGGGAGAAAGTTTTCCTTTCACAAAACGCCGTATTTTCCTAAAAAGAAGACATTGGAATTTCTTCTGGTCGATTTAGTTAATAATCTTAATCAACTTGCTGAGGATCGGGGAGAGATCTTGAAAAATGCTCTGTCAAAGGCTAAAGCTATGAATCTTAATAAATTGAGGTATGCGGTACGAGCGTACGGACACACTAAGACGAAAAAGATATTCGAACCGGTGCTGGAGGAAATAAAGTTCAAGTTGAATGTCCACTAACTATCTACTCGAATAGTACCATTTTTTCTTTCTCGTCTTCACAGCTTAAAAATCTAAAATTTTACTGAACCAGAAGATCATTAGTTTGTTCTTATCCTACAAACGTATCTAACATACGTAACGTAAAAAAATAATAGTATTATGGGAAAATTAAACGGAAAGAGAATAGCAGCATTGACCGAAGATGGTTTCGAGCAAATTGAGCTTACCAGTCCAAAGGAAGCTTTAGAGAAAGAAGGAGCACAGGTAGATATCGTTTCACCTAAAGACCGTACTGTACGTTCGAAGATAGGCGATGACTGGAAAGAAGAGTATACCGTAGATGTGCAGCTAAATGATGCGAAAGTGGACGATTATGATGGATTATTGATTCCTGGAGGGGTAATCAATCCCGATAAATTACGAGTCAATAAGCAAGCACTTTCTTTTGTGCAAGCGTTCTTCGCAGCAGGAAAGCCTGTTGCAGCTATTTGCCACGGACCTCAAGTATTGATCGATGCTGAAGTTGTCGAAGGTCGTAAGCTTACTTCCGTGGGGGCGATTAAAAAGGACTTGATGAATGCAAAAGCTTTATGGGAGGACAGCGAGGTGGTAACAGATCAAGGGCTCGTGACCAGCCGTACACCAGAAGACTTGCCAGCTTTTAACAAAAAGATTATTGAAGAGTATGCCGAAGGAAAGCACCGTGGGTAACATGCTTAATATCTGCTTTACTGAAACATCACCCGAAGGTTGAGGCCGAAATAGGTATACGATGTGGCATAGTTTTGTGAGGTGTACGGTCGCACGGCATTGGAATTATAAAATAACCGTAAGTTGTAAAACTGGTTGATGGTATAATCCAAAGACGGGCTGAAGGAGATATTCTTGTTTCCTCCCGAGATTTCTGCTTGATTGGTGTCCGATCGATAGACCGTTGTCTTCCGGTCATTTAACGAAAAATCCATTTTAAAATTAACGTCGTTCGTCCATTTACGGTCTTCGAACAATCCAAATGGAAGCCGCACATTGGCCTTGCGATAACCTAGTCCGAAGACAATGGACTCTTCGGCCATCATGGCCATCTGGCTATTTTGGAGACTTAAATTCATGTCGCGTGTTTTCCGGTACTCGGAGTTTACGGACATATTATTGGGTAGTCTGATGTCTATTCCGATCAGCGGTACAAACCTATCTACTAAAGTGATCTGACTATATTGATCTTTCGGCAGGAAATTATCGTTTACATCTTTCTCCGTAGGAATGCCATTCATCTCCTGATACCGCAATACGGAACTATACCCACCGATGACATACTGCGATTGATAGGAATGGTTGAGGTCAATGGAAGATATGATATCCTCTAGGCCAAGAAGAGTGCTTAGTCCGTTAAATGTGATGCGCCAGTTTGGTAGCGGTATTCGCGGTTGATTGTTCAACTTGGTGTCGCTAATATCTTGTCCGAGGTAGGTGGACAGAAATGCATTGACTACGACATCTTGCTGCGCTTTGCCGAAGCCGTCTGCAAAGGTGGAAGTCGTACCTTGTCCCGTTTGCTGGCCAAGTTCCTGGGAGGCCAACAGGCTATTTTCTTCAAACTTGCGAAACAACTCGTCGCTGTTCTTAAAGGAGGTACGGATCGCTATTTGGGAAATGGTGTAATTACCTGTCGTGAAAGGCGTCGTACTTTCTAACTGCTTAGTCACGGGATTGAATTCCATGGTAGAAGAGTAGTTATAGTTGTCTACTCGGGTAGAAGACAGGTTGATGCGTAAACCTTTGATGGGCTCGAGATTGGCTGTCGCCGAAAAGTTCTCCGCATACGTCTTCGTATACATGTTGGTTTGTAAAGGATCACCAGACAGCCAGCCACTGTTGGCGGCTTTGATTAAAATATTCTCTTGGCTTCCAAATAGGAATCCCCAACCAGGGGCATTGGAATCGAAATCATAGCCCAATATGTTACTTTTGGGGGTGTATCCGGGTAAGAAGGTTCCTTCAAGCCGTGTGTAAGCAGCATTCACCTGACGGACAGAGGTTAGTAGGCGAACCAGGAAGCTGGTGGCACCCGTTGCATTCCTCCCCGAGTTCTGCCGCAAAAATCTAAATTTGTTGTACAGCGCCGTAAAGTTGAGGGTAGGGTTGATCTGAATAGTCCGGTTGTTGAGAATACTATTGCCCAAGTCAATATTGTCGTTCTGTAAGGATAATAGCGGTTCGCTTTGCCAGTTGAATTGTGTACCATAACGTGCCGTGACATCGACCCACTCCAGATAAGGTATCTTCTTGATCGGCAGGTTATACGTAATATTCATCATGTGGCTGTAATCTGTCGTACGCCCCATTTTCCAGAAGTTACTCCATAGGGTATCACGTTTTATACCATCTAGGCGACCTTCCGGCTCGTCGATGATGGAATAGTTGGTAGCATTAAAATCTAGTCGTAGTGATTTCGTAAGATCCCAGCTTATTCCATAAATACGACTCATATTAAAGTTTTTATTGTAATACGTCGGGAGGACATTGCTCGTCGAGTTATCCCGGAACGTATTTTCGTTGTACACGCGGTTGACTTCCATCCGGAAGTTCAGCAGCGACGGCATCAAGTTGAAATTAAAGTCCTTCAGGATGTCCAGATGTTTTGATTTTATTTTTTTGAAGGGTTCAAAAAACCGACTGGACGGATTACTGAAGGTGTAATCCACCAAGCCTCTATAATTTTTTTGCAGGGATGTTGCGGTGTTATGATCCCGATGGTAATATTCGTTGAACGCATAGGAGAGGCTAAAATTTTCGATATTCCAAGGTCTCAACGGACTTTCATTGTCCATTTTAATCTTGCGGATATTATTAAAACTAAACGCTCTTCTGGTAGTGTAGTCCTGAGCCAAACGTAAGATGGAATCGCGTTTACTGCGTGACAGATTTTCTAAGGCATCGTCTAATCGAATGTCTGGCGCATACGGATTGTATTCGGGTGTAGCTGTTTTATTGGAATAATTGAAATAGAACGGAATAACAATACCATGGCGTGGATGAAAGAACTTACCAAGCTCAGCATTGGTCGTGATATCAAAGAACATATTGTCGGCCCGCTCTCTTTCGCCTATACGTTGTGATAAAGCGCCAAATCCAATCGTTGATTTAGTACCCGAGATCGCGATATTCGCAAAGTCTGCCAGTTTCATGTCGAGCCGTGCTGTTGCTGCCCAACCTCCTTTGTCATCGAAGTCGGTCAGTCGGAGCTCATTAAACCAAAACTCACCATTTATAGCCGCTCCATTATCGTTAGAAGTACTAGTAGATGATCCTTGGAGTGGATTGCGGACACCGATCATATAGTACCGAACCTTGGATATATCCGGAGTACCGACGATCGTAATGCGGTTGTTGCCGTCCATATATTCAAAAGGTACATTTAAAGGCCATGGTTGTCCGGCCAAGGTAGCGGTTTCACGAGCTAGCTTAGCATCTTGGAACAATTGTATACGGATGTTCATACGATTTTCTTCGGGCCAGATCAGGTCAGGAGAGGAGGTGCCGTATGGGGTGATCCGCAAGGGCATATCGTATTCATAATAGTTGTTCTTGTCATCCGTACCCACACGAATAAAAGCTCTTACATCCCCATTATTCAGGTTTTCACCTTCGGCATGTATAAACATTTCCAACCTTCCGTAGGGTCTAAAGTCATGAGAAGCTGTCTTAAATGTTGCTCTTCCGTACCCATCTTTTAAGTTTTGGACGTCAATACTAATGGATTGCTCATTGAGTTGTACATTGACATTGTTGTTGGCAATATCAATCTGCCTGTTGATACCAGGAGGAACAACATATGGGATGGGGTCTCTTTTTCCATTTTCTTCAATGCTCACGTTGGCTACATTGAAAGTGGATCCATCATCGGGTACAACGACACCTAATGCCGGGTCGGCAATGACTTTGTCTGCTACACCTTCACTGTTATATTTGCGCCAATCTCCCCGGACGAATTGTAGCCGGCCGAGACGTACCACGGAGGTGTCTGCAAAATTCGTCATGTACAGTCGTACAAACCGAATAGACTTAAAGTCTTGGATATTGCCTTCTTTACTTTCATATTGATTGAGCGGTATCCGGATTTTATACCATTTGGTGTCCAGATAGGTGCCATTTACATTCGCTCGTGTGGTTACTTCGTCGACGATAAAATTATTCCCTACGATCATATCTTGTGGGCGAATAGACAATTTGTATTGGTAGTATTCGTCGATCTCGTTCATCGAATTGTCTCTGTTGACATCTTCTCCGTCCGGGGTAAGTGTGTTGGCAGAGTTTTCGACACCGAAATCCTCGCGCGATTGATTGCTTGTCCGCGTGTTTCCTTGGGTGCCGTTGTAATATTGATAGCGTTCCAATATGCCTACATTACGATCAAAATGGTCTCCACGGAAGTAAACGTAATCATCAGATGAAGGATCCCTGTTAAGTTTGGCGTAGGCCGTAGGATTTAATATGCCTTGCATTTGAGCAAGGAAAGTGGTGTGGAAGGAGCGCTCTTCCTCATTGGTCAGCCCATCAAGTCCAATATCCTGGTAAAGTCGGCTGGCATCACTATTTTCAAAGGCTTGTACTACCGGTTGGTTTTTGATCACATAGCCCCACGCCGTCTGATCGACATTGGATTTATCACCCGTAGGGGATAGTCCATTTTCCAACGATTTGCGTCCATCTTTGAGGATGTCTTCGGAGATATTACCGATATTGATGTAGATGTCCCCTCCGTTTTTATTCGGGTTAGTCAACTCGGGATCCATCATCCACATTTCGAGGAACTCAATATTCTGGGCTTCAAAATCAGTTTGGTCGATTTTACGCATCATACCACCCCAGCGCGTTCCAGGATTCTGTAGTGTACCATCGGCATTCACATTAGTGGTATAGTTATACTGACCGCGTAGCATGGGGTAAAAAGCTAAGTCTAACGTCGGTAAGAAAGCATCTCCGCCCGTCTTGATCTCCCGATAGGGGAATATTTCCTTTTCGGTTACCTTTCGTGTTCGGTGGTCAAGAAGAAACTTCATGTCCACGCGAGGGTTCAGATCGGTGTTTTGGTAGAAAACAGGATCGATATTATAGAAAGCCAAATGCGCACGGTTGTAGCCGTAGGCCAAGTCGTCGCTTAGTTGTGATTCGGTAAATTGTCTTGGTGTACTCGATATCTGCCAATTCTGATACCCCTTGATATCAATATAGGAGACGCTGTGTTCGAAATTATCAATGTAGGTCGTACCGGTGCTGTTGTCCGCCGTATTTAAACCTCGGGGGTGCCCTGGGATCAGTTGTGCAAATTCTCCATAGAAGCTAATGTGTGAGTCTTCTTTTGTGCTGAGAAAAGGCAGTTTGTCGACCATTCGTGTCAGCCAACGGGAAGGGGCATTGTAGGTAATGTCCGCACCCAGCATTGTGTTGGAAATTGGCTCCTGTCCGATGTTTACTTTTTCGGATAGGGGTTTTTCAGTGAGCTTCATGACAGTAGCCCCCACGAATAGATTTTTGTTGGCCATGTAATCAAAGCGACCACCTATCAGTGATTTCTGTTGTAGGCCAAAGAGGGTCTCATCTTCAATGGAAATGGTAATCGGCTGTCCGGACATGACAAGGGCAGGATTCAAAATGCGTAGATTGCCGATGGTATAATCGATATTATAGTCGGTTCCTTCTTGCAACACCATACCACCAGCCATTACCCGAATGGAGTTTGGTCTCGGATTGATGATTCCAAGCTGGAACTCTGTTCCCGAGTCGGAGCTGTATCTTCCCTTGAGTTTATACCTATTTTTGTTCGGAAACTTCTGTTGGGCATCCATTTGGGTATGGGTATACAGTTCCGGGAAGGTGTATTTTTCAATTAAAGCAGTTTCCCCACTTGCAAACCGATCCGCAAGGTCTTCGCCGAAGGGTTCGACCACGGGGAATATCAGTTTTCCACGTTGGGTTTCGATCGTTATGTCGGGGAGAAAGTCAAAAAGTCCATCGGATCCAACGGCTTGGTTTTGGCTAATCCGGTCTAGACCCGTCAGCTCAAGCCAGCTTTTATCGGCGGTACGGCTCCCTTCATAAAGCATCGGGCGCTCAGTACCTGTTTCGTCTTCTGTCCGGTAAACCTGAAGAAAGAAGTTGTTGTCCGAAATATTGGAAGCGCTTAAGGAATAGATGTTTTTCATCATCAAATCCCACGTAGGAAGATCGGTTTTGATGGTTTCATTCTTCAGTAGTTTGGTGTACAACATCTTTGGATCCGAGGGGGTCACCGGGATGTCCGTGCTGAATTCACCAACCTGGTATTCTCTTCCGTTAGCAATATATTTGTAGGCTACCGACAAGACCTGATCCTGATAGAGCGGGTACACCAACGAGATGTAACCTAAACGCCTGTTGACCGTATAATCGCGTCCTTCCACCAGTTTGCGGGCATAGGTCATCTTGACATAATTGTCGTTGGGGCTCGTGCTTCCCGCAGCGAAAAAATTCTGTACAAATTGCCCATTGGATTCTCGCCCTTGCTGACCGAGTTGCGTCAACAGGTCGTTGGAAATGGAGGGAGCTAGCTCGCCGGGAATACCAGTAGAGGGCATCCGTGACGACCCACTATTAATAGGATTGTAATAAGGTTGATATTCGCCTAAGTCCATCAAGGCCAGCACATCCCGGGCATCTTCATAAGAATTGGACCGGTTGCTCATCCAGACCTCAACCTGTGTGATGTTGATTGAGCTCGTGATAATCGGAGCCATGGCTAAAGCCTGGTTGTAGGTCTCTCTAAAATACTGACCTAGGAAAAAATGCTGGTTTGCTTCGTAATTGTCCAGATCAATATCGAATTCGCTTTCTCGCGAGCCATTTGTGATCGTGATTTGTTTCTGATCGGACCGTTGCTGCGACAGTAAGCCGGTAAACATCAGTTTGCCGAATTGCAGTTGTGCTTTGATACCGAACAGTGATTCGGAACCTTGTATCAAGGTGGAGTTCAAGGCCATGTTGACATTGCCTATTTCCAGGCGACGGAGGATATCGTCATCCTTGGCGACATAGTCAAATCGTATTTGATTTTCAAAACCAAATTGGGCTTGTGAGTTGAAGTTGGCATTGAGCTTGACATTTTCACCGATCTTGCCCACCATGTTGAGGTTGATATTTTGATCAAAATCGAACCCCCACTGTTTGCGCTGTCTTTCGTCGAATAAGGGATTTTCGTTCGTATTGTATTGCCCCATCAAGGTGATATCGGCGGAGCCCCGAGGACTGATATCAATGGTATTTCCGCCAAAAATCTTTTCAAATGTAGGACTGTTGATTTCGATAAGCGGAAAGAGCCTTCTTCTTCGTTCCTCAGCTAGTTCTTTTTCGGCCAATTCTTCCCAATAATTCTTTTGTAACCTTTTGAATTCAAAGTCCTTGTATTCGTCTAAAGACAGATACACAGGGGGTCTATACAATTGAGACCCCAATTTGTCGCGGACGATATATTGATTCGTATTCGGATCAAAAACAATCTCGCGTTCTATATTGTTGGGATGGGGTAAGGTAAATGGCTTATACGATTTTGGAAGTTTTAAAAAGGGCTGATCTTTGAAATCGTAGGGGAGCTTGAGAGAGTCAATTTTAGAAGAGGGCGAAGTATGGAGATACTGTGCAAATGCATCTGGGCTTGCAAAACAAATAAACAAAAAGCATATAAATATTGCCCCTAGATTTTTCAAAAATATTTAGACTAATAGTTGCTTGAAATTAAATTACTTCTACCCAATTTGTGACAAATATCAATCATTTTGCGTAATAAAACAAAAAGTAAGGGTGAAGTGTTAGTTACAGTTTTTTTAATGCCGCTTTGATCAATGCTTCAACAGAGAGGGAACTGTCAGCCTGTGCTATGGCGGATAGTACTTTTTCCACTTGATTCTTTGAAAAGCCAAGCATGATCAATGCGGATGATGCTTCTTCTGGCACGGTTTGTCTAGCGTCGGGTAGGGATAACAGTGAATCGCTTCCTTGCTTTTTGAGTTTGTCCTGCAGTTCCAAGATAACCCTTTGGGCAGTCTTCGGTCCAATTCCCTTGATTTTTTGTATCGTGGTAACATGTCCGTTGATGATGGCCGATTGAATTTCTTCCGGAGAACTGGAGGATAACATCATCCGTCCGGTATTAGGTCCAATGCCTGAAACGGAGATCAAGTGGTTGAACAGCTGACGCTCACCTTCCGTAGAGAAACCGAATAAAGTATGGGAATCTTCGCGGACTTGAAACGATATGTAAAGTTTGCACGATTCAAGCTCTTTGAGTTGTGAAAAGGTCGTCAGCGAAATATGGATATAGTATCCAATGCCCCCAACGTCCAAGATAACATGGGTGGGGGCTTTGAATACTAGTTTTCCGTGAAAATAATCATACATGTTCAACAGATTTTATAATGTTGTTTCGTGGGATTGTGCGTCAACCACGGCTATCGTAACCATGTTGACGATCTCCCGCACGGAGCTATCCAACTGAAGAACATGAACAGGTTTGTTCATGCCAATCAAGATCGGACCTACCGCCTCTGCATTACCGACTTCCTGCAATAGTTTATAAGCAATGTTTCCTGATTCCAAATTGGGGAATATTAAGGTATTTGCAGCTTCACCTTTCAAGGTGCTAAACGGAAAGTTGCTATCTAAAAGATCTTTATTTAAGGCAAAATTAGCCTGTAGTTCACCATCGACGACAATTTCCGGATGGTTGCGATGCAATAGTTTAACCGCCTCACGTACTTTAATTGGCGTCGCACCATCATTCGAACCAAAGTTCGAATAAGACAATAAGGCAATACGTGGCTTGACATTGAAACGTTTGACAGACTTTTCAATCAGCAAAGCGATATCGACCAACTCCTCGGAAGTCGGGTCCGTATTTACAGTTGTATCCGCTAAGAAAAGAGGGCCTTTAGATGTCAGCATCATATACATGCCCGCAAGACGCGTTCCTTCCTTGGCACCGATAACCTGCAGCGCAGGTTTGATAGCCGAGGTGTAGTTTCTTGTCAAGCCAGAGATGAGGGTATCTGCATCACCAAACTCGACCATGCTTGCCGCAAAGTAGTTGCGGTTCATCATCAGTTTGATCGCATCATGTTTGGATACGCCACGGCGTTGTCTCTTTTGGAAAAGATGTTCGACATATTGTTCAAAACGAGCTGTTTTCCGCTCTTCTAGTGGGTCAATAATGGTAACACCATTGAACTCAAAGGCATATTCAGCAATAAGTTCGGCGATTTTTTCTTTATTACCCAGAAGAATTGGAATAGCGATGCCTTCCTCTTTGACGATTTGTGCTGCCCGTAATGTTTTGTAATTATCCGCCTCCGCAAATACGACGCGTTTGGGATTGTTCTTGGCAATCGCTGTGAGATTACGAATGATACGATCGTCTTTTCCGAGTCTTTTGCGTAGTTCTTCTTGATAAGCATCCCAATCTTCGATTGTTTTGCGTGCAACTCCTGATTCTATAGCTGCTTTAGCAACGGCTACCGATACTTCGGTAATTAACCGAGGATCCGTAGGTTTTGGTATAACATATTCTGGTCCAAAGCGTAGGTTATTGGTGTTGTATGCTTGGTTGACTTCTTCGGGAACACTTTGCTTAGCTAGATTAGCTATAGCATGGACAGCAGCAATTTTCATCGCTTCATTAATCGAGGTGGCACGTACATCCAAAGCTCCCCTAAAAATATAGGGGAAGCCCAGCACATTGTTTACCTGATTAGGAAAGTCGGAGCGTCCTGTACCCATAATAATATCCTGTCGTGTAGCGATAGCGAGGTCATAGTCGATTTCGGGATTAGGGTTAGCCATAGCGAGGACGATAGGTTTCTCAGCCATAGTTTTCAACATATCAGCAGTCAGGATATCGGCGGCGGACAAGCCAATGAAAACATCGGCACCTACAACAGCTTCGGCTAGGGTTTGGATGTCACGATCGGTAGCCCACTCCGCTTTTGTTGCATTGAGGTCCGGTCGGTCCGTACGAATGACCCCTTTGCTGTCCAACATGACAATATTTTCTTTCTTAGCACCTACCGAAACATACATGGCTGTACAGGAAATCGCTGCAGCACCCGCACCATTGACAACAATCTTCACATCGGCAATGTTCTTATCTTGGAGACCACAAGCATTGATCAAGGCTGCTCCGGAGATAATCGCGGTACCGTGCTGATCATCATGCATCACGGGGATATTCATTTCAGCTTTAAGGCGGCGTTCGATCTCGAAACATTCGGGAGCTTTGATATCCTCGAGGTTGATACCTCCGAAAGTTGGTTCCATAGCTTTAACAATATTGATAAACGCATCGACATCTGTAGTATCCAGCTCAATGTCGAACACATCAATATCAGCGAAAATCTTGAACAAAAGCCCTTTACCTTCCATGACGGGTTTTCCCGCTTGCGCTCCAATGTCGCCCAAACCTAATACTGCAGTACCGTTACTGATGACAGCGACAAGATTTCCTTTGGCGGTATATTTATAAGCATCATCGACGTTTTTGGCAATGGCTAGACAGGGCTCTGCTACACCTGGCGAATAGGCCAACGAGAGGTCGCGTTGGGAATTATATGGTTTTGTGGGTACAACTGCGATTTTTCCTGGGCGTCCTTTAGAATGGTAATCTAAAGCGTCCTTTTTTCTATTAATACTACTCATTATACTATTTAAAAGATATTTTGATTAGACTTCTTTAATAAGGGTACAAATGTAACCATAATAGTGAAATTATTTCAGATTATTCAATACAGCGAACATTTTTGTGCGCATGGCCGCAGCACTACCGGAATAGTTATAGACCAAAAGGGTAAATGTATAGCGCCTACCGTTACTAGCGGTCTGGTATCCAGTATATCCGAGTGTTCCCCGGATTGTGCCACTTTTCATCGTCATTTGATTGATGGTCGGTAGACTTCGAAGAAAATCCTTATACCAGGTTCTCGAAATAGCATATTGCATGATCTTCGTCATCGCTTCTGCGGTAACAAAATTTTGAGGAGACAGGCCAGAGCCGTCTATGATGTTAAGCTCTTGGTCGGAAATGCCCAACTTCTGTGTCCAGTATTTCTGAAGATATTTTACACCATCTGATGTGCCATTTTTCTGTCCGGTGACCTGTGCAATGCTTTTGAGTAGCGCTTCTCCGTAAAGGTTGACACTTTTTTGGTTGAAATGATAGATGATGTCACTGAGTTTTGGAGAGGTATGGGTATGTAGCTCTTTGGTTTTAACAGGAAAAGGAGTCGCTTGCTCCACCATGCGTTGCCCCGTTGTCGGCAAGTCCGTAATCGAAATACCCGCTTGTGCTAAAGATTGGGTTAATTGATAGGCAAGATCAAAAGCTGGATCAGGGACGGATATTTCAACCGTTTTCTTTAGATCTTGCGCATAGGTACCCTTGAGGTGTATTTTTTCCAAATAAGGTGCCGAATACGCATATACGTGGTCGCCACTACCTTTACTTCCTACCTTCACGGTATTGATCATTTGTAGATAAGATATATCGGCGGTGGTTCGAGAGACAGTCGCCGGACCATGTAGGCTACCGGTGTGGAAAATAACCCCCACTTTGTTTTCCCGCCAGTTGAGACTAGAAATACCAGCGCCATAATAATTGCCGATATCGTTCCATGGCCACCCACCAGGGACATCATGGCCATCGTATAGACGATCGTCACCGATAACTCTTCCTTGTATGTCGACTATTCCTTGACTCTGGATGACAGTGACCCATTGTTTCAACAGGCTTTTCTCATCACAGCCCTCAAATCGACTGCTTCCCAAGGTGGGATCACCTGAGCCTTGGATGATAATGTCTCCGTGTAAAACACCCAGACTGTCAATATAACCCGTATAATAAAGTGTAGTGCGGTAAGTGTAATCAGACCCCAGAATGTCGAAAGCGGTGATTGATGTAATTGTCTTCAATGTGGAAGCCGGAGGTAGCCCCATACGGCTATTTTTGGCATAGACAACCATTCCCGATTGGCTATCGATGACATGCAAAGCTGCTGTACCATTTCGAAGTTCGGGGTAAGTAGTAAATACTTGGAATGCCTTGTCAAGTTGCGGAGATAGGTCTTGTGCGAAGACCGAGAAATGAATAAAGAGGATGTATAGCGAAAGAGAGAGCTGTCTTTTCATTGGAATAAATTATTTATTGTGTCTATTTTCAAGGGTATTCATGCTGCCTTCAGCGGTTTAATTACGGAACGAAGTTAGTATAAATCTAAAGTTATGTTATTGAATATGTTTTTTCAAAAATAAAATATATTAGGTGATGTAATTCAAAAGAAGTATTCTTGTTATTCATTTTTCAATTGGCTAAATTCGTAGCAAGAAAACGAATCTTTGTATAGTCTACTTTTAACAATTTATTCATATTACCGTTATTTAACCTTTTTATTTTTACCAAATAATTTTATGCTTATTCCACATGAAGATATTTTTGAATAAGACATCGCATAAAAATATTGATTTTTCAGATGAGAAGCTGTTATTGGAGGAAATTAAAAACTGTAATAGCGAAGCCTTTGAATACTTATTCAAGAATTATTCCCCACGGTTAAAAGCTTATGCGGGTCGTTTTGTAACGGATAAAGATGTTGTTGGAGATATCGTTCAGGAGTGTTTTCTACGTTTCTGGGAAAAAAGAGAGACCTTATCTGCGATATCTGTTTCGTCATTGCTATTTACTATGGTGCGAAATAGTTGTTTGAATTATTTGAAGCATTTGGCTATTGTAGAGAAACATCGAATAGCGTATTTAGCAAAAATTGATGGCGAAGAAAGGCTCTATTATACAGACTTTTTGTTGGATACGGAGCATAAATTATTATACAAGGAATTGCAGGAGCAGATCGATATTGTCATCGATCAGTTGCCAAAGCGTTGTCGGGAAGTTTTCTTAATGAGTCGATTCGAAGGTTTGAAAAATAGAGAAATAGCCGAAATATTGCAGATTTCGACCACAGCCGTGGAAAAACATATCGCTAAAGCGTTGCACCATTTTTCTATATACTTTAAGGAAAGGTATCCTATGGATGTATATATTATGGTATTAGCTTGGCTTATTACACATATAGAAGGTTAAGAAAAATCATAAATTGAATAGCTAAAAGAGCAGAAATATAAAAAATTCTGCTCTTTTTTGTTTTTAGAGGTTGGGTAAAACGAAAACAGATTGTTACATAATATAGAAGCCAATATATGGAGAATAAGAAAGACATCCGGGCATTAGCCATGCAGTACTTTGCAGGTCAACTCTCAATACATGAAGAGCAAGTACTTTTTGACTATATCCAACAAGGTGCCGAACAGCATGCCGAATTCAGGCAGTGGGAAAAGGAATGGAAAGTTAACCATTCACCGTTACAGGAGACCAACCACGAATGGCAGGCCCTACAGAATCGGATTCGTACACAAGAAGCAATTAGACCGTTATTCGTAACCCGTAAAACGGTTCTTTGGAAGAAAGTAGCCTCTATTGCCGCAATGCTGGTTTTGGTAGCAGGTGTTTCCCTACTCATCGCGGTTTGGTTTTCTAGCCAGAGGTCTGTTTCTACGGAACGATATTTTGTGTACGAGGCACCCTATGGCGGAAAAAGTAAGGTCATACTGTCGGACAGTACCGTGGTATGGCTCAATGCGGGGTCTATACTCAAGTATTCCGATCATTTTGATGCGTCCAATCGTAAAGTGCAATTAAGTGGAGAAGGATATTTTGAGGTAACCAAGCAGCGGGGTGATAAACTATTTGTCGTGGAGACCAACGGATACGATGTAGTCGTGAGAGGTACAAAATTTAATGTTTCGGCCTATCCGGACGATTCGTTTATAACGACGACTTTGATCGAGGGGGTAATTGATTTAGACTATCAAAATAAACTTATCCGGATGTTGCCGGGCGAATCGACAAAACTGGATCTGTCGCAGCACACTATCCAAACCTTGCAAGTAGATGCCGCACAATCCAATGCCTGGGTAGAGGATCGTATAGAATTTGACGGCATTACCCTAGAGGAGATGATCAAAAAGCTATCCCGTCAATATGATGTAAATATTCATTTATCGTCACAGAAAGCAAAAGCAACGAAGTTTCGTATTTCTCTGCGCAACAAGGAGACGATTAGCGAGGTGTTGCAGGCTCTGCAAGAAGTCGTGCCGATTACGATCGAGCGCAAGGATAAAGACATTTACATCAGGGAATAAACCAATAATAGGAATTACCTAAGCTATTGTTAAATATAAAAATATGAATGATCACAAAAACCTATTTATCAGATTAACACTTTTTATTCTGCTATGCTATGGCGGGCAGCAAATTAAAGCACAGACCTTGACGAAAGAGTTCAAGAACGTGCCCTTGGGGGAGGTATTAAAGGAAATAGAAAGACAAACCAGCTATTCCATATTCTACCGAAAGGATGAAGTGGATGAAAAGAAGACAATTACTAAAAATTTCACCCGTACACCGATAGACCAAGTATTCCGAACCATTTTGGATGAAGGGCTAGCGTACACCCTACAAAACCGGATGATCATCATCACACGAAAAGATGTGATCCAGTCGACGTCGCAAAAACAACAATCCGTCATCAGCGGACGAGTAGTCGATACGGAAGGAACGCCTATCAGCGGGGTTAGTATCAAATCGATGTTGGAAAATATCGCTACGGTCTCCGACGAAGAAGGAAGATTTGCCCTGTCGGGAATTTCGGATGATGCGATCCTGTTTATTTCTTATGTAGGGTATGAAAGTATAACCGTAAGAGCTGCCGAGCGGGAGCGGTTGAGCAGGATCACGTTGCAAAAAGAAGATATTGCTCTTGATGAGGTCGTCGTGGTTGGATATGGTACGCAAAAGAAGGTGAACCTTACGGGCGCGGTTTCCGTGGTGTCCGGCGACCAATTGGCTTCTCGTGCGGCATCCAATGTTTCTCAGCTATTGCAGGGAACTGTTCCGAACATGAATGTCAGCTTTAGTTCAGGAAGACCGGGGCAGGGTGGAAGTTTTAACATCCGTGGAGTGAACAGCATCAGTGCCGATGCCGCGCCATTAGTCATTATCGACGGTATAGAAGGAGATATCAATCGAGTCAATCCAAACGATGTCGAATCGGTGACAGTACTGAAAGATGCCTCGTCCGCAGCTGTATATGGAGCCCGCGCTTCCTATGGGGTCATATTGATCACCACGAAAAGCGGCAAGGAGGGTACGACTTCGCTAACGTACAATGGGCGTTTTAGTGCAGGAGGTAGTACCACTTCAACCGATTTCGAAACTCGAGGATATTATTCGGCAGGTATTAATGATATGTTCTATCGTACCTACCAAGGCGTGCCGTATACACGGTATAGCCAAGAGGATTACTATGAATTATGGCTGCGTCGGAATGATAAGGTGGAAGATCCTTCCCGTCCTTGGGTAGTCGAACAAAATGGAGCGTATAAATATTATGGCAATTTTGACTGGTATAACATGTTATATGACCATACCCGGCCGACCTGGGAGCATAATCTCAGCCTGTCAGGAGGATCGGATAAAGTGAAATATGTCTTATCCGGCAATTATTACGATCAGAAAGGGATTATTCGGATTGACCGGGATAATTATAAGAAGTATAATTTTCAATCAAAAATATCGGCAGATGTCACTCCCTGGCTCGAACTTAGTAATAAAACAGCTTATTTTTATTCGCGCTACACTTACCCAGGTGCCGCTGGGGTAAACAATATCTTCTCACGTGCGACTAACCATGCCTTGGCCAGCATTGTGCCTATACATCCCGATGGAACTTTGGTGTACCGTACTGGGTTAACAGATACGGGTGAGGTCGCTGATGGTATCGGGGCCGTATTGCTGAACGGAGGCAATCGCAATCAAGATCGGGATTACGAATTTGTCACCACGTTTGAGGCGATATTCAAACCACTTAAACATGTCGATATCCGAACAAATTATAGCTGGGCACACGTTTATCAACCCGACCTAAACCGTTCGGTGGATGTACTTTACTCTCGGATACCCGGTGAAACGATTGTGATGGATGAGGGACGTACGGGGGGCAACTATTTGACAGAAACACAAACCAGGCAGATACGTCGGACATTCAACCTATATGGTACTTATGATAATGTCTTTGCGGAAAAGCATGACGTAAAAGTCATGTTGGGAACCAACTATGATTATAGAAATTCTAAGAACCTCAAGATGAAAAGAAATGGTCTTCTTTCAGAGGACCTGGACGATTTTAATCTGGCCAAAGGCGATGATATCAGCATAACCGGTGGTGTAGATGATTATGCCATCTTAGGCTTTTTCTATCGTCTCAACTATGCTTTTAAGGATAAGTACCTGTTGGAAGGAAGTGGTCGCTATGATGGGAGCTCACGTTTTCGGCAAGGACGTCGATTTGGATTTTTCCCTTCCTTCTCAGCTGGATGGCGGGTAAGTGAAGAAGCCTTTTTTGAAGGAGCAAAAAAATATGTGGACAACCTAAAAGTCAGGGCTTCGTATGGCTCTTTGGGAAATCAGAAAACGGTAGGTTATTATGACTATCTGCAACTGATCAATACAGGTTCCACATTAAACTATTCTTTCGGAGAGGCCACAAAAGCAGAATATGCCAATGAAACAGCTCCCAATTCCGCGGACTTGACTTGGGAAACAGTCACGACAAAAAATTTAGGTCTCGATATAGGTTTACTGAACAACAGGCTGAACATTACGGCCGATGCCTATATCCGGGATACGGAAGGGATGCTGATGGCCGGTAAGACATTGCCCGCAGTGTATGGTGCTGCATCGCCCAAGATGAATGTCGCAGACCTGACTACCCGCGGATGGGAAACTTCGGTAGCTTGGAATGATGGTTTTGATGTAGCCGGAAAGCGTCTGAAATATGGTATAACGGTCGGTCTTGGAGATAACCTTTCTAGGGTCACCAAATACGATAATCCCAACAGGATCTTGACAGACCCCTATGAGGGACAACAACTCGGCGAGATATGGGGATATGTCGTTGATGGTTATTTTAAAACTAATGAAGAAGCACAAAACTATATCGTTGATCAGACTTTTGTCAATCAAATGATCAACGCCAGTGCCATAGATAATGGTGTGCATGCCGGAGATCTGAAGTTTATCGACTTGGATGGCAACGATAAAATCGAGCAAACGACAACAGCCAATGACCCTAAGGATATGAAGGTCATCGGTAACTCCTTACCCCGGTACAATTATAGCTTAGGTTTGTCCGCTAGCTGGAGCGGAATAGACGTATCCGCTTTTTTTCAAGGCATAGGCCGGCAACACTGGTATCCGGGTCAGGAAGCGATGGTTTTCTGGGGACCTTATACCCGTCCTTATGCCAGCTTTATCCCCACCGACTTCATGAGCAAAGTGTGGAGTGAAGACAATCCAGATGCTTATTTTCCGCGGCCGAGGGGATATGTTGCTTTGAACAATAATCGAGAGCTTGCTGTGGTGAATAATAGGTATTTGCAGGATCTGGCATACTGCCGTTTGAAAAGCTTGATAGTCGGCTATACCTTGCCGGACAGATGGCTTTCAAAACAGGGCGTTAACCATCTGCGTATCTACTTCAATGGAGAGAACTTATTGACTTTCTCCAAGTTGGACACGAAGTATATTGACCCCGAGCAGGCGGCAACCAAAAATGATTGGAAAACATCACGAAGCGATGCCCGGGTTTACCCCTGGTCTAAGACTTACTCTGTAGGTTTGGATATACGTTTCTAATGTAAATAATAGAGAGTTGAACGATGAATAGCAAACGACTTATGAAAAGAATAGCATATATAGCCAGTATAGCTTTAGCAATCTCGACAATACTGATGTCGTGCGAGAACTTGCTTGACCTGACGCCTCAAGATCGCCTGACCGGTGGCGACTACTTTAAGAATGAAGAACAGTTGGAACTGTACAGCAATAAATTTTATTTGGATATCCTTCCCGGAGATGGGGGTATCTATCGGGATAATGCAGATGCGTTGATTGTATCTCCATTGGACGCTCAGGTCAGTGGACAGCGTTTTGTACCTGAAACAGGTGGAGGATGGGATTGGGGACCATTGCGGAATATCAACTTTCTGCTAGAGCATAGTGTGAATTGTGAAGATGAACAAGTGCGTGCTAAGTACAATGCCGTTGCACGTTTCTTTCGGGCCTATTTTTATTTCGAGAAAGTCAAGCGATTTGGGGATGTCCCTTGGTACGATCAGGTACTGGAGTCGGATTCGCCCGAGCTGTACAAGGCTAGGGATTCGCGCGAGTTTGTCATGGAAAAAATTATGGAAGATCTGAATTATGCCATTACGGTCTTTAAGGAGAGTAACAAGGCGAAGGATTTATATCATGTTACCTGGTGGACAGCTTTGGCACTCAAATCTCGCGTAGGCCTATTTGAAGGTACCTATCGAAAATACCATGGTCTGCAAGGGTACGAAAAATACCTGACGGATTGTGTCAATGCATCGGATGAGATCATGAAAGCTTCGGGCGGATATGCTTTGTACCAATCGGGTGCGTTGTCTTATCGTAACTTGTTTAAATCGGATAATGCGATACAGACTGAAGTAATCCTGGCCAGAAATTACAACAGCAGTTTGAACCTGACGCATCAAGCTCAGGCGTTTGAGAATTCCCCAACCTTAGGCCGCCCCGGATTATCTAAGAAGTTAGTCAATTATTACCTGATGAAAGACGGCACGCGTTTTACGGACCAGTCTGGCTATGAGACGATGGAATTTAAGAATGAGGTCCAGAACCGGGATCCCCGTTTGGAACAGACCATTCGGACCTCCAATATCAATATCAATGTGACGATGACCGGTTATCACCTGATAAAATATGCCAATGACAACGCAAACTATACCGGTGGTTCAAGCAATGATTTGCCATTATTTAGGTTGGCAGAAATATATCTGAACTATGCGGAGGCAAAAGCCGAATTAGGAACACTTACGCAGTCCGATATAGACAATACGATCAACAGGCTACGTACGAGGGCAGGGGTGACCGGTAAATTGAACTTAATTACGGCCAATCAGAATCCAGATCCCTACATGAGCGCTTCTGAAAGTGGCTATATCCAGGTGTCCGGTGCTAATCAAGGGGTTATCTTGGAAATACGAAGAGAGCGGGCTGTCGAGTTGATCATGGAAGGTTTCCGTTACTACGATCTGATGCGGTGGAAAGAAGGACAGGCTATGGCACAGGACTTTGAAGGGATTTATCTCCCGGCTACAGCAATCAATGTAGGATACGATATAGACGGTAATGGCACGAATGATGTCTGTTTTTATACTACCACTACTCAACCTAATGCCGGTAACGTGAGTTATGTGCAATTGTCGCCTACAGGTACAGGGACCACGCTGTCCAATGGTAATCATGGCAATTTGTTGTGCTACGATTGGATAGACCGTACCTGGAATGAGGATAGAGACTATTTATTCCCGGTGCCAAGGCAAGAAATAAGCTTGTCACAAGGAGTTGTCAAACAAAACCCAGAATGGGGCGAATAAAAAGTAAATATAGCTGAACATGAAAAACATACTGATTCATACAATTTCCGTCTTTTTATTGCTACTGTTGACCAGTGGCTGTAAAAAAAGCAATAACGACAATTCATTGTTTTTTCCCGATTTCTCTTTGGAGAATCCAGACGATCAAGAAGATCCCGAAACAGCCACCTCTTTGCGGGTATCCACGTACAATTTATGGGTACAGACCGGAGCGGCATGGGACCAACGAAAAAGTAGTGTAGCACAACTTATTCAGGATTCGAAATTTGAAGTATGTGGATTTGAGGAAGCCAGTTGGGAGCAACGGTCTTATCTAGGAACACAACTACAAAGTGAATACAACGTATTGGCTTACGGACGCGATACTGGTGGCGATGCCAGCAACGCGGGAGAAATGAGCGGAATTTTGTATCACAAAAACCGCTTTGAGTTATTGGAAAGTGGACGCTTCTGGTATTCACAAACACCTGATGTGCCTTCATCAGGTTGGGATGAGACCAACTTTAAGCGGTTCTGCGTATGGGGTAAGTTTAAGGACACGAAGACAGATAAGAATTTCTATGTCTTTCAGTCGCATATGCCTTTAGCAGACCTTGCCCGAAAGGAAGCATGCAGGATGTTGGTCGAAAAGATATCCGAAATGGTAACGGACGATACACCTGTGTTTTGTACCGGAGATTTCAATGCCACACCAGATGCTCCTGAGATCGCCTCGACTATCGGAAATAGTGGAATATTGAAAGATTCGTACAATCTGGCTCCGCAAAAAACAGGACCAGCTTATACTTTTCCGTCCCGCAAGACCCGTATAGACTTCATCTTTGTAAAAGATGCTGAAGTGCTATCCACTCGCGTGATCATGAGTCCTTTGTCGGATCATTATCCTGTTGTCATTGTCGCTGAATTATAATATTAATCCACATCATTATGAATAACATGACTTATAAAATGGATTTTAAGAAAATAGCGAAACTTTGTTTCATCCTATTGTTAACAGGTGTTTTTGCCTCTTGTTCAAAAACGGATCCACTGGCTTCATACAGTCGTATCCCACCAGATCGAAATATCGATGGCGATCAAGACGGTGAGGGTGATGGAAAAGGAGGGTTGTTTGAAAAAGGATTTGGTACAGCCGAAAAGCCGTACATCATTATGACTGCAGCACAGATAGCCAACATGAGTGGAGGTCTGGTCCAGGGAAAGATGATTCACTTTCAATTGGGCGCAGATATCGATATGCAGGCTATTACGGATTGGACACCGCTGAATAGCGCTAGTCCAAATGATCGTTATATCCACTTTGACGGTAATAATCATATCATTAAGAATTTTACGTGTAAGAATAAAGATTACGCCAGTTTTTTTGGGATATTGGCTGGTGTTTGTAAAAATGTAGGCTTTTATAATGCCGACGTGGAAGCCAGTGCAAATAGTGGTGCAGGAGTCATAGGTGGGTATATCGGCGTAAAAGCACCCAATGCGATGGAGAAGACAGGGCAAGTCGAAAACTGTTACGTGTCTGGTACGGTGAAAGGGAGATATGCAGGTGGGATAGCTTCGCGTATGGGAAGGCCTTATGGTGGACAGATCTGCTATGTCAAGAATTCATATTCTACGGTGGAAGTTACTTCCACAGATAATGAAGCAGGAGGTATTATCGGGACCATGTTTGAGCAAGGTGAGGTTTCGTTTTGCTATGCTACGGGCGTAATACGTGGAGGAAATGCTGTGGGAGGAATTGCCGCTATCGTGATGGAAGGTGCTAAAGTCACTAATAGCGTGGCCTGGAATTGGAAGCTGACAGGTCCTGCGGCCAAATCAGGCCTTGTTGTGGGGAGCCTTGAGCAAGGGGAGAGTGGATTTCAAGCAAATCCTTTAGCTTCGGACTCGTATGCTTGGCAAAATATTGTTTGCGCAGGTTTTACACCCCAGAGCGATACCGATCCGAAGAGCAGTGGTGCATACCATGGTGAAAGTGCAACGGTATCTGCCTTGCAGAATACGGTGTCGGGATGGGGTCCAGAGTGGTATGCCGTGGGAAATGCTAGTTTGGGTTTCCCGATATTAGCATGGCAACAAGAAAGAGGAGACTATGCAGATTATGCCGGTCATGATAATGAGCCGGAGGGCGATTTTGCCAACGGAACGGGAACAGCCGTTGATCCGTACGTGATAACAAAAGCTGAGCATATAAGTAATATGAGCAAGGTCCTTATTGATAATCAGAAGGTACATTTTGTATTGGGTGCAGATATTGATATGGCGGGTATAACGGCGTGGACACCTTTGAACAATGCTTCGGGTTATCATAAATGGATTGATTTTGATGGACGCAACCATGTGATCCGCAACTTTAGTTGTCATTCGACAGCTAGTAGCTATTATGCCAGTTTCTTTGGTGTACTCTGTGGAGAAGTCCGCAATGTAGGATTTGTCGATGCGGATGTGTCTTCTACAACAACAGGTATAGGCATTATTGCCGGATACGTAGGGTTAGCTTCCGGTGCCTCGGGCAACTATACGGGTAGGATTATCAATTGCTATACTACAGGTACTTTAAAAGGTACCGGAGCTGCAGGCGGAGTCGCAGGAATATTGACTGGAGCTATTGGCGGAGAACAGAGCTATATCAAAAATTGTTATTCCTTTGCGACGGTCATCGATCAGCACGCAACTAACGGAGGTAAAGCGGGTGGAATACTTGGTCGTAAGGTCACTCTAACCGGTTCTATGGAGAATTGCTATGCCGCTGGAGATGTCAGTACGACAGGTAATGGGGCTGCCGGAGGTATATTTGGACAAACAGATGCATCGAATACATTTTTGACTATCAAAGATTGTGTTGCTTGGAATGCCGCCGTATCGGTAAGCTCGGGAACGAATGTGGGTCGTATTGTTGGCGCGAATGCGAATACGCTTGTTTCTGCAAACAATAGCTATGCCTATTCAGGTATGGTCCTGATGTCGGGTAGTACGACAGTTACAGCGTCAGATCAAACCACACTCGCGGCAGCACCTTTTCATGGTGTAGGTAAATCTAGTGGAGAACTGCATACGATTGTTACATCATGGGATCCTGTGTTATGGAGTAAAACTGTGAATGGCTATCCGGTGTTTTCTTGGCATCAGCAATAAAGGATCTGTTTGATGTTGTACGCTCCTAAAGTGTTCGATCTTTAAGGGGATATCTAGTAAAGATAGCCTAACTTCTCTTAGAGAAATTATAGGTCAGGTCACATCGGATAATCATAGAAGGGGATCAAATCGCGCCAAAAGTTTTTCAAAATAGGGAAAAATTTGGCGTGATTTGACCCCTTGCGGTTTTGGTGACAAGGGGAAAACGTCATTTTCCTAGGGAAAAAGAGTGTTTCCCATGGGAAAAAGCTAAAACCTCTAGAGGTTTACAAATTTCCTCTAGAGACTTGCGTAAAACCTCAAGGTAAATGCCTTTTTTCGCTTGAGGTTGTATTTATTCCTCATAAGGCTTAGAAATCACCTCTAGAGTTCTATGTAAAATCTTATGGGAACTGTCTCTTTTTCCTTAAGGTTTTATTTATTCCTATTGAGCTTTATAAATTCCCTCTTGGGGTTTTGCTAAAAAAACCGTGGGAGGTGATATACTCTCCGGGAGCCTTTAAAACATTGTACTTATATTTGTCTTTTCAATAAACAAATAAAATTCATAAAATGAACAAACTATATTTAATTCTACTGACATTGGTTACCTTATCTTCCTGTAAAGACAAAGATGCGATAAATGAGCAATGGGTCGATCTGCGTGGTATAGCCGGTACTTGGGAATTTAATGGAGACCGTGATTTTACGGTTGAGTTTATTCCTGACTATGGAAAGGATCTGAAAAGGGGAAAACTCATTACCAGAGAGAAGGAAGAATACCAAAATATTTTTATTTACTCAGTATATGAGTAACTTTACTCAATACATTGAGTAAACTGTTTTATATGTTTGAAAGGTCTTATTTGCAGGAGGTTATAAAAAGGATAAAAGAGCCTCGCAGGTTTATACAGGTACTGATGGAACCGTCAGACTTGTTTTAAATAGGCTTACTGTACCAATAGCCAATCTAAATCTATCCCTTTAAACAGGTCATCATGATCTATAGTAAGCAAAAATATCCTGAAGACTTACCTGTTTCCAATACTCAAAAGTGGGCACTGAAAAAGGGCCAGGCGAAATTTTAACCAAAGTTCGCCGAACTTATCCTGTAGCTTTCCAAAACTATTCAGATAACGCTTTTTCCCTGTTGGGTACACGGCTTTCCCAATTGGGTGCAGAGCTTTTCCAATTGGGAAAATGGCGCACCTAACTGGTTGTGCAGCTTTACCAATTGGGTGTGCGGTATTCCTAAATAGGTTTTTGCTCTTACCCACATTACCCGCCTGGGACTAGTTGGTAAAACGGCACACCTAACTGGGACTATGATTTCTCTAAATGGGAAAGTGGCGTACCTACCTGGGTGTGCAGCTTTCCCAATAGGGTGCAGAACTTTTCCAATTGGTGGCAAGCTATACCTAGTTGGGTAAGCGATGCCGCCAACTGGGTATGGAACTTTCTCAAACAGGAAAACGCTGCACCCGATCGGGTGAGTGCCTTTCCTGATATAGGTATGGATTTCCCCCTATGCTCTTCCAGAGAGGAACAGCTGGAAGATAGCTTTCCTAGCTGGGTTCACAACTTTTCCAACTGGGTCCACAACTTTTCCAACTGGGTGCAGCGTTTTACCAATCAGGAAAATGCTGAACCCAATTGGGTATGAAGACATTTCTGCTACACCTTTCCTTTGAAGATACTGTACCATTTGTATAGCAGCTTCACATCATATAGTCATAAGCTCTGCAAGACTACCTACATCAAGTAGCGATGTCGACGAATTTATGCGAGGTGATTGTTCAACGCAGATTCGATCAGTCGGTTGGTATCGGTGAAATCAAATTCTTGCACCCCTATGGTTTTCTTGATGAACTCTTTAACTTTTGCAAGCAAGCGCTCTTTCATGGTGATAAATCTTAATTATCAAAGTTAACAAATATTCCTTAAAAAATGATTACACGTTTTGCGCTTCAAAGAACTCTAATATTTCCTTAACTTGCATTGTTTTACGTCGAAAAGTTATGTCACATATAAAAAGATTATCTCAGATTAGAGATTTGATGAAAGAGCAGGGGATAGATGGCTATATTATACCCTCCTCGGATCCACATATTAGTGAATATTTGCCAGAAAGGTACAAATGCATTGCTTGGGTGTCTGGCTTTACGGGTTCTGCCGGAACGTTGGTCATTACACAGGATTTTGCGGGGTTGTGGACGGATGCACGGTATTTTGTGCAAGCGACCAGTCAGTTGGAAGGGAGTGGCTTTGAATTAGTCAAATTGAAAGTTCAAGGTGCTGCCGAATATACAGCATGGCTTGGTGAGCAGCTGGATACGGGCAGTAAAGTGGCTTTCGATGGTCATTTAGCTTCTTTGTTAGTGGCGCAGACTGTAAAAAACACATTGGATCCGTTGGGTATCGAAGTGGATGGGCATGTTGATTTGCTAAGCCGGATATGGATAGACCGTCCCGAGCTGCCGCAGGTGAAAGCCTATCTATTGGATGAAGTGATCACAGGACAGTCTACGACGTCGAAGTTAGCGGCAGTACGCGCTTCTTTGAAGAAAAATCGTGCCGATGGACATTTTATATCTTCGTTGGATGATTTAGCTTGGTTATTCAATATCCGGGGGCAGGATGTACCCTGTAATCCGGTTGTGTTGGGATTTGCGTATGTTTCCGGAGAAGAGGCTATTTTATTTATGGAATTGTCCAAACTCGACCATACTGCTGTACAGATATTGCAGGCAGCAGGTGTCCAAGTTAAGCCTTATGAAGAAGCTTTTGATTTTATTAGGGAACTGGCCATCGGGTCTATTTTGATTGATCCAAAACGCACGTGCTTTGCGGTGTACGACCATATTCCCAATGCGGTAAGCATTGTCGAAAATATAAATCCCTCGACTTGCTTGAAAGCTGTCAAAAATGAAGTAGAGATTGCGCATGTCCGGGAGACGATGATCCGTGATGGGGTGGCGATGACTAAGTTTTTCAAGTGGATCGAAGAAACGTTGGGTGAAGAGGAACTGACCGAGCTGTCGATTGCGGAAAAGTTGAGGGGCTTTCGGGAGGAGCAGCAAGGATTTGTAGATGTTAGTTTTACGACGATTGCCGGTTATTTGGATCATGGTGCTTTACCGCATTATTCGGCTACGGTAGCGAGTAATTATGCCTTGAAACCTTCTGGATTGCTGCTAGTCGATTCTGGAGGACAGTACACTACGGGGACAACGGATATAACGCGTGTGATCTCTTTAGGGAATATCACGCAAGAGGAACGGGAAGATTATACAATTGTGTTGAAAGGTACGATTGAAGGTAGCCAAGCGATCTATCCTCAAGGATCTAAGGGGTATCAGATCGATGCGATTACGCGCAGGCCTATATGGGCTACATTCCGTAATTATGGGCATGGTACCGGGCACGGTGTCGGGTTCTTCCTGAATGTACATGAGGGACCGCATGTTTTTAATCCGTCGAATGTGGATGTGGCTATCGAGGAAGGAATGATTACTTCTATTGAACCGGGGCTCTACCGGGAAGGTAAACATGGTATCCGTATCGAAAACCTGGTGTTGGCTAAAAAATGTGGAAGTTCAGTCTTTGGTAATTTTATGGACTTCGAAACATTGACGATTTGTTATATTGATACAGATTTGGTGGAAAGAAGTCTTTTGGATCAAGTCCATATCGATTGGTTGAATACCTATAATCAATGGGTATACGATAAACTTTCCTCACTTCTATCACCTGAGGAACGGACTTGGTTAAGCGGAAAAACTAAAGCGATATAGATTTTACACCTATTTTATGAAACAGCAACGTTATTATTCCTTAGATGTTTTTCGTGGAGCCACGGTGGCTTTGATGATTATGGTCAATAATCCCGGTACATGGAAGCATATTTTTGCGCCTCTAGGACATGCGGATTGGCATGGTTGTACACCAACGGATTTAGTTTTTCCGTTTTTCCTATTTGCGGTAGGTAATGCGATGGCATTTGTCATGCCTCGCCTGCAAGAGGGCGGCTCGGGCCTATTTTGGAAGAAAATTATAAAAAGAACAGTCGTCATCTTTTTAATAGGTCTTTTTATTATGTGGTGGCCTTTTGTGCAATGGAAGGAGGGAGAGTTGGCTTTTCGATATTGGGTGGATCCAGCTAATCCGGATCAGGGTATCCGTATTTTAGGGGTATTGCAACGTATCGCTCTGGCGTACTTTTTTGCGTCGATTTTGGCTTTTTACTTTAAGCCTAAGCCGATTATTTGGATTTCAGCGGGAATATTGATCTTATATTGGGTTTTGTGTGCTACATTGGGCGGAGCTGACCCGTACAGCCTGGAGGGCTGGTTTGGAACAGCTATAGACAAACAAATTTTGGGAGTTGCGCATATGTATAAGGGTGAAGGTGTTCCGTTTGATCCGGAAGGGTTAGCTAGTACACTTCCTGCGATCGTCCAAGTGGTCTTTGGCTATTTGACAGGCCTTTTCATTAGAAATCAAGGACAAGTAAATTGGTTGTGGACTAAAGTTCCCTTGTCAAAAGAACCTCATTTCAAATTGCTTTCTGGTTTGTTGGTTACCGGGTTTATTTTGGTGGTATTGGGTTACGTTTGGTCGTTAGGGTTTCCGATTAATAAAAAGATTTGGACAAGTTCGTATGTATTGTATACCGTAGGGCTTGGTCTTTTGACGATAGGAACGATGATCTGGTATATCGAAGTTCAGGGAGTTCGTAATTACGTGACCAAGTTTTTTGATGTTTTTGGTAAGAATCCTTTGTTTATTTATGTGCTTAGTGCAGTTCTGGTGCGCTTTGTAGGGCTGTTTCGGATTCCAAATGGCTTCAGTGATGAAGGTGTACAGCTTTACACGACGGCTTTCGCCTGGTTTTATAATCATGTATGTGCAGCAATACCAGGTCCTCCAGAGATTGGGTCTTTTGCTTATGCACTCTGTTATATGATACTGATGTGGAGCGTTGCGTATATCTTGGATAAGAAGGGCATATATGTCAAGGTGTAATGTCTTTGTTCTTTTATCTTTTGTCTTTGTTCTAAATAATTTTTATCTTTGCAGCCAATTAATATATTTTATAACACTTTAATATTATTCAAGAATGTATTTAAGTAAAGAATACAAAGCCGGTATCTTCGAAGAATTTGCAGGTACAGCGACAAACACAGGTTCTGCGGAAGGCCAAGTGGCTTTATTCACAAAAAGAATTGCTCACTTAACAGAGCATTTGAAGAAAAACAGAAAAGATTTCAACACGCAGTTTGCCCTACAAAAGTTGGTAGGTAAGCGTCGTTCATTGTTAGCTTATTTGTACAAAAAAGATATTGAAAGATACCGTGCTATAATCAAAGGATTAGGTTTGCGTGATATCATCAAGTAATCTTTGAGTAAAAAAGAAATAAAAGCCATTTACTTTGTAGGTGGCTTTTTTTCTTGCATAATAATTTACGTTTAAATTTTGCTTACCTTTGTGCAACTAAAAAAGTCAAAATAGAAAAGATACATGTTTTTTTGAAAGACGCCCATGTATCACAATTAGAACACAATGAGTTATAACGAACAAAAAGTTACAATCGAAATGGGGGGCGGTTCGGCTCCTATCGAATTGTCTACCGGAAAATTGGCTAAGCAAGCAGATGGTTCGGTGGTATTGAAACAAGGAGCAACGATGTTGCTAGCGACAGTAGTTTCATCTAAAGAACCGAAAGCAGGAGTAGATTTTCTTCCATTGTCGGTAGATTATCAAGAAAAATATGCGGCAGCAGGCCGTATACCCGGCGGATTTTTACGTCGTGAGGCAAGGTTATCTGATTATGAAGTGTTAATATCACGATTGATCGATAGGGCGTTGCGTCCATTATTTCCGGAGACCTATCATGCGGATACCCAAGTTATGGTATCGTTGATTTCGGCAGATAAAGATATTATGCCGGATGCCTTGGCAGGATTGGCTGCTTCAGCAGCGTTGGCTGTATCGGATATTCCTTTCAATGGACCTATATCGGAAGTTCGCGTGGCGAAAATTGATGGTCAGTTGATCGTTAATCCGACACTTTCTTTATTGGAAAAAGCATCCTTAGAATTTATCGTGGCAGGTTCTGCGCAGGATATTGTCATGGTAGAAGGAGAAGCCAAGGAAATTTCGGAAGCCGAAATGGTAGAAGCTATTGCTTTTGCACACGAAGCTATCAAAAAGCAAGTTGCAGCTCAGGTTGAGTTGGCGAGATTGGTAGGAGCGGAAGTTAAACGTGAGTTTAATCACGAACCTTCTAATCCAGCATTAAGAGAAGAAGTATTTAGTGCAACTTACGATGCGGTTTATGCAGTGGCCAAATCTGGTTCAGCAAAGCATGAACGTAGTGAAAAACTTGCCGAGATTGGTGCAGCATTCTTTGAACGCTTCGGTGAAGAAATCGATGAGGATACGGCATTTTTATTGAAGAAATATTATCACGATGTACAATACGAAGCTGTTCGTAATCTTGTATTGAATGAAGGAATACGTTTAGATGGCCGTGATGTACGTACCGTACGTCCAATTTGGTCTGAGGTAGATTATCTGCCTGCAGCACATGGGTCGGCTGTTTTCACACGTGGTGAGACACAGTCCTTGACTTCTGTTACCTTAGGTGCGAAAGATTCTGAGCAGATGATTGATGGTGCATTTATCCATGGCTATAATAAGTTTATTCTACACTATAATTTCCCTGGTTTCTCTACCGGAGAGGTAAGACCAAATAGAGGCGCTGGCCGTCGGGAAATAGGTCATGGTAACCTGGCCATGCGCTCGTTGAAGCAAGTGTTGCCATCGGATGAGGAAAATCCTTATACGATTCGTGTTGTATCGGATATTCTTGAATCCAACGGCTCATCTTCTATGGCTACGGTATGTGCCGGTGCATTGGCACTGATGGATGCAGGTGTGAAATTGAAATCACCGGTATCTGGTATAGCGATGGGGTTGATCACCGATGAAAAGACTGGTAAATATGCTATCCTTTCGGATATCTTGGGTGATGAAGATCACTTGGGTGATATGGACTTTAAAGTTACAGGTACAGTCAATGGTATCGTGGGTTGCCAGATGGATTTGAAGATCAATGGCCTGAAATGGGAGGTGTTGACGCAAGCATTGGATCAAGCGAAGGAAGCGCGACTTCATATCCTTGGAGAGATGCAAAACACGCTTTCTGCACCACGTGAAGATTACAAACCACATGCACCACGTATTATCCAGTTGATTATCGATAAAGATTTCATTGGAGCGGTAATCGGCCCAGGAGGAAAGATTATTCAAGAAATGCAACGTGAAACCGGCGCTACGATTTCAATTGAAGAGGTCGATAATAAAGGTATTGTTCAGGTTTTTGCGGATAATAAAGATTCGATAGATGCAGCGGTAGCTCGTATCAGAGCTATAACAGCGAAACCTGAAGTGGGTGAAGTATATGAAGGTAAGGTGAAATCCATTATGCCATTTGGTGCATTTGTGGAAATTATGCCAGGTAAAGATGGTCTACTTCACATCTCAGAAATCGACTGGACACGTCTGGAAACTATGGATGGCATTTTCAAAGAAGGAGACCGTGTAACGGTTAAATTGTTGGATGTCGATAAACAAGGTAAAATGAAGCTTTCTCGTAAAGCATTGTTGCCTCGTCCTCCACGCGAAGACAAACCAAGGGGTGAGCAAAATGTTACTTCTCCTGAAGCTCCGGGATCGAATATCCCTAGCTAAGGAGATCACGCCAAATATAAAATAGTAAATAGAAACCCACTGAAAAGTGGGTTTTTATGGTTTTGTATAAGGAATAGGATCGACTAAATGGAAATGTACGTTTTTAATTTCTTCTCCTCGTTGTAATGTTAATCTTATCTTATCTCCGGGATGTGACTGTAACTTAGTCATAATTTTAGGCAGGGAGAGATTTTGCACCGAAGTTCCATTTATTTTTAGTAGCCTGTCGTTTATTTGTATACCTGCCTGTTCAGCAGGAGAGTTTCTGCGAACCCCGGCAATTTTATACAGGGGCTTCAACGTAAAATTATACTGAAATTTGGTGTTGGAGAAATCGGTGACAACTTCCTGATGAGGAGTCCGCTCTCGTATCCAAACCATACCATCATGTTTTACATCTATTCCCGCCATATTCAATAGGAAAGGCGTATTAAATTTTTTATTTTTCTTCCAGTAAATCTTTTCCTCCGCATAATCAATTAAGATATGAAACCGTTGTAAAGTTTGGTTGCCTATTGACCCAATTCTGTTTTTGGCCAGTTTGTCTTTTATAACAGTATTCGAATCGGGATAGGAAATGATGGGATAGGCCAATTCAAAATTTCCTATAGCAGCTTTTCGAACCCTATTTCTTTTTCCATAGATGGGACCATTCATCCCTATCCCTAGATATTCGTTAACATATGGCTCTTTTATTGTAAAATGAGGCAGTAAGAAAGCGAATAGCATTAGCGGATCTGTATTCCCCATATCAACCAGCATTTTCCCCTTCGTCCAATCTTTATCGACCTGTACTTTTGCTTGAATGTAAGGGCGTTCATTTTCGATATTAACTGTGGTGGCATGGTACCCCTTAAGCATTTTACTATAATTATATCCGGGAGGATAAAGAGTTATTTTCGACTTTACATAATCTACTTTTATCGGGAAACTATTGAAGAATTTCGACCCTAATATTCCATTTATGGCAATCCCTATATTGCTTGATAGGTCTAGATCGTTCGCTTGGATGACATAGATCCAATGAAGTGTGTCTATTGCGATGTGACCAACTTTAACTAAATTGCCTGTGGAGAGGATACCATCAATGCCATCTTCGCTTCCTATACCGTTAAACCGGACTTTATGTTGATTGTGTAGATAAAGGGAATCGTCTGTATGGGCAAATAGAATGGTTTCCTTCACTCCGGTGTCCAATAAAAAGGTAAACTCTACGCCATTAATGGTGACAGGAACCAGAACCGCATTATTTATTAGATCAAATTTGAATGAATGAGGTTTATGATCGGGTAGCCTAAAGACCCCTTGTGCCCAACTGTTTGAAGAAAAACAGATAAAGAAGAGATAAATAAGACTTTTCATGACCAGAGGTGTATATACGAATATACTCATACTGTCTGAAACATACAGGAACTTTTTGACGCGGTCGCTCCAACAACAAACGGGGCCTGTTGTTTAAGACAGGCCCCGTTTAGAAATATTTTTGGTTTTCTTTTTACCGGTTTATAAGGTGTTGTTTCCCACCATCGTCATAGCACAACGGAAGCCAGTCATTGCATTGGCTTCATCTTGTTGCATAAAGCGACGAGTAGCTGGGTTTAACCAATAAGCGCGATCATTCCACGAGCCACCTTTAAATACGCGGGACTTATCGTTAACTAAAGTAACTTTTCCATAGAGTTCCGTTTGCGCTTCATCTTTGAAACCTCTAACGTCATAGTCGTATGTTGTTGAATTTTGATCGGCTGCGGTAGAAGCTTGAAGTTCCTGCCAACTTTGTTTTCGAGGAGCTTTTGCAGGCACTTGTATGGGACGTCCATATTTGTCCTTGGCTAATGTCAGCTTTTCGCCTCTTTCATAGAGTTTGTTTGTAAAAACGTGTCCTCTAAATGGGTTGAAATCTTCGAAATCTTCGTAGGATAATTGGCGGTATACATCACTGACCCATTCATTGACATTTCCAGCCATATTGTAGAGGCCAAAATCATTCGGGAAATAGCTTTTTACAGGAACGGTGATATCTCCACCATCATTCAAATCTCCCGCTATTCCCATGTTATTTCCACTAGTGATCTTAAAGTTCGCTAACATGCGCCCTTGATTATTTCTGTTGGCATCACGGACGCCCAAGCCATTCCATGGGTATGTACGTGCTGTTTCAATATTGCCTTCATAGGTGTTGCCAATGAGTCCTAGCGCAGCATATTCCCATTCAGCTTCCGTAGGCAGTCGGTAAGGCTGCTTTAAGATGCCGTCTTCCATACGCACCGTACGTTTTGCATCCTTTTCTGCGCCAATACGATTGTCTTTAGGCATCTTCTTTCCATCGATACCTTCTCCCTGTAGTTGACCATTGAGATAGATGTCTGTATTGAAAGCTTGACCTGCTCCGGCGTTATTTTGTCCCTGTTCCTGTAAAGATTTGTAATCTGCCAAAACACCTCGTTGACGCAAAATGTTTTCGTTTACACGGTCTGTTCTCCATTGACAGTATGCATTCGCTTGTTCCCATGTGACGCCTACAACAGGGTAATCCTGAAAGGAGGGGTGACGGAAATATAAGTTGACATAGGGTTCATTATAAGATAAGGGGTTTCTCCAAACCAATGAATCGGGCAGTGCTTCATAATAAAAGCGTGCATCCTGTGGAAAGTTATTGGAGATCCAGGTGAGGTATTCTAGCCAATCGGCATTTGAAACTTCGGTTTCGTCGATATAAAATGAAGCGATAGTTACACGTCGTTTTAGATTGTCGTGCGCATATCCTAGATCTTCATTCAAACTTCCCCCCATAACGAAAGAACCCCCTTCGATAGCGACTAAGCCCGGTCCTGGAGTTTCTTTGACCTTACGGTTGATTTGAAGTCCGCCATTATATGGATCATTATACTTTACACCGGTTTTGTCTGATACATTGCCCCTCGAACTTTTACACGATACGAAGAAAGTTGTCAGTCCAAAAGCTGTTAACAAAAAAGAAAATGCTAATCTGGAATAATTCATATAATAATTGTTGTAACGACCAAAGTTAAAAATATTTTGACACAAATTATCAAATAAGAACGGAATAATGAATGAAAACCGCAATAAATAAAACTTAAAAAATGTTAAATCTTAAACAAGGGCTCTGTAGACCATTTATAAGTAGGCTTTGTATCTAAACGAAATATAGCTATTTTAGTGCACTATGAAGATTAAAGTTGGTTTTGGATTCGATGTCCACCAAATAAAAGAGGGATGTCCTTTTGTGGTGGGGGGGGTACAGTTGGAGCATCCTGCGGGGGCTTTTGGTCATTCGGATGCTGATGTCTTGGTACATGCTATTTGTGATGCTATTTTGGGCGCAGCAAATTTGGAAGATATTGGTTATCATTTTCCAAATACAGATCCTAAATGGAAGGGGATAAGCAGTTTGGTGCTATTGGAAGAATGTGTGCGGTTAATCAGTGAAAAGGGGTGGAGTTTAGGGAATATTGATTCCATGTTGTGTTTGGAAGCACCTAAAATCAAACCTTATATTGCACAGATGAAAGACAAACTGGCCCATGCTACTGGCTTAGAAGTAGACGATATTTCTATAAAGGCAACAACGAATGAGACGATGGGATTTATTGGAAGACAAGAAGGAGTCGTAGCCTATGCGGTCTGCTTATTAGAAAAGAAAAGTTAGTAGGTTTTGCTTTTCTTAAAATATTGAATAGCAATAATAAGTGCGATAAGCGCTAAGAGGCCGGCCAACAAAAAAGGTGCGCCTGGAAAGTAAACACTGCCGTCTTTTTTAGAAAAATGGGAGAATAAATTGGTCATGATCAGGGGTCCGATAATGGCTGTCAGGCTGATAACAGATGTTATGCCTCCTTGTATTTGTCCTTGTTCGTTCTGTGGTACCAGATTGGAGATATAGCTTTGTATTGAAGGACCTGCAATTCCTGCGAGGACGTAAGGAATACTGATGGCATACATCATCCAGGATTCGGTAGCGATACCAAATAAGGGGAAAGATACGGCAAGTAGCGAAATTCCAATAAGTATAGCCCTGACTAAACCAAGTTTGGGAATCAGTATACGCATAAGCCCAGCTTGCACAACCATCAGGAGTGTGCCCACAAAGCCTAAAGAAAACCCCACTAAACGTTCGGTCCATTGAAACTTTTCCATCGTATAATAAGACCACACGCTTTGTACAGCGTTTGCCGCAATATTGATGAGGAATATACACAGGATCAATGGAATTATCGCCGGATAGGATTTCAAATGTAAGAAAGTTCCGATCGGATTTGCCGCCCTCCAGTTGAAGGGTCGCCGAAGGTTCTTGTTCAATGATTCAGGTACGATGAAATACCCATAGAGGAGATTGAGTCCGCATAAACCTGCGGCAGCAAAGAAAGGTATGCGCGCGCCATAATGTCCTAGAACGCCACCAATGACGGGGCCAATGATGAAACCTAAGCCAAAGGCTGCTCCTAACAGACCAAAGTTTTGTGCTTTGTTCTGAGGTGTGCTGATATCGGCAATATATGCCGCTGCAACGGTATAGCTTGCGCCGGTAATCCCCGCGACCAACCGACCAGCAAATAGCCATATAATGCTGGGTGCAATGCCCATGAGTATATAGTTAATGGAAAACCCAAATAGGGAAAGGAGTAATACGGGGCGACGTCCGTACCGATCGCTGAGGTTGCCTAAGACAGATGCAAAATAAAACTGTGTAATTGCATAAGCAAAGACCAACCATCCGCCATATTGGGAAGCTTGACTGAGGTCGCCGTGTATAAGCTCCTTAATCAGTTTGGGCATCACAGGTATAATGATTCCCAAGCCTATCACATCAATGACTACCGTAATGAAAATAAACAATAGCCCTGATGACTTCGTCTTGTTATCAACCATATTTAAAAGCCGTAAAGGTATAAAAGTTTATTAAATTTTTAGAAAAAGGAGGGGAAAGAGGAATTTAGTTTTTTTAACATACTGAAATGCTGTAATAATTAATAAATTTGTAAGCTAAGGTCTATAACAAATAGATGCTGCTAAAATTCAATTTGATACAACTGTATGTTACCCATTCAGGTTCGTTCGTTATATATATGTGTGTGCGTAATGCTTTTTGTAGGCCTATTCCAAGGATGCAAGGGTTTGAAGAGTCCCCCTCCTTCAACCCTAGATAAAGGAGGGGTAGCACAAGAGGAAAAGGAATATAATTTCGTCCAAAATTTCACGAGTAAATATAATATTCTGTATAACGCCAACTTGATGTTGGACAATGAGTGGGCGGAAATCTTCAATAGTGCCCATAAAAACTTTCAAATAAGACAATCTGTCTTTGATGAACCATTAGGAGAGAATGTGACCCATCCGCTTATGGACTCCCTGATTGCGAAGTCGTATAAAATTGTTCATAGAAAACAGGAGAGTAAGTATGTCAATGAAGCCTATTTTATCATTGGTAAGGCCAATTATCTCAAAGGCGACTACCATACTTCGATAGAATTTTTTAATCATTTGTTGCGGTCAGCAGATGAACAAAAGGAGTATCTGCCTTTGGCTTATGCTTGGAAATCAAGGTCTTTATTGCAAATAGGGAAACCTGATCAGGCAAAGCAGATGCTTGACTCGGCTTTCGTAACCATGGATGCTAATAAGGCAACGCGTACATTCATTAACGCTGCGATGGCGAATTACTTCATCCATGAGAGAGAAGATCAAAAAGCTATTCCTTATTTAGAGTATGCTTTGGAATCAAACTCCAACCGCTTGGATAGCAGGCGGTGGATGTTTCTATTAGCACAATTGTACAAAGACAGTGGCGAATCGGATAAAGCCTTGGCTTATTTTTCAAAAATATCAAAAGGAAATGTTCCGTATGATATGGCATTTGAGGCTGCTCTCCAGAGTTCTTTGCTTAAAGGGGCACGATACGCTCGCGTAGAAGATCAGGTGAAGCCTTTGCTACGGATGCTTCGGGAGGGTAAAAATGATGGTTATCAGGACCAAATCTTATTTCAAATCGGAGAGATATATCTACAAAGAGAACAACCAGAGCAGGCGGTGGCCTTTTATAAGCGATCTTTGGCAGAGCCTAATAGGAGTAATTATCAGGCGACGGAAACCTACCTGAAGCTGGGCGATTATTATTTCGGAAAAAAACAATATTTTGTTGCGCAACTGTATTATGATTCGGTCGCGACAGTCTTGCCGACAGATTATACCGATGTCAATAAAATACGTCGTAGGTTGGGCCATATGGGTGAGATTACAAAGTTATTTCATGACGTCTCTCAAAAAGATACTTTATTGAGTTTAGCGGCTTTAAGTGAGCAGGAACGGGATAGTGTTGTGCGTTCCTATGCGGATCAACAGCTGACCGTAAAGAAGGCTCAACTGGCCAAGGCGCTGCATGCTGACAAAAAGAAGGCTAATTCTGTACCATCTTATTCGTCTCAAACTGCTGCAGCATTCAATATACTGGAACAGCAGGAAATGGTATCGGGGTCTTCGGATAAGACATTTTATTTTAATAATCCAGATGAGCGTCTGTTAGGACAGACGGCGTTTAAGCGACGTTGGGGTAACCGCCAGCTAAAAGACAATTGGCGCTATGAGGTCGAGAATGCTATGAATTTAAGCCAGGTTGCCTCATCTTCCCAACAGCCTGAAGTTAGCGTGAAGGAAGTGGAAACGTTAGATGAAGATGTATTTATCAGTACCGTCATGGAGAGCTACCGTACGGCTATTCCGGTGGTTAAATCTGAACAAGATAGTATGCACAAAGTTATCCACGATAACCTGATAGCGATCGGGAATATCTATCGAGATAATACGTATACTGATCGGGAGGCTATCGCTGTTTATGAAGAATTTCTCAGAAGATATCCGAATACGGAAGAAGGGCCTGCTATCTATTATTCGCTTTACAGCATGTATGCGGAAATCGATCCCAGTAAGTCGATGTTTTATAAAGATAGATTGATTGCCTTATATCCTAATTCGTTACATGCCAAAGTTGCCAAAGATCCAGCATATATGGACAAATATCGCCGAGACAAGAATATCCTTGATCGGTTGTTTGAAAGGCTTTTCGATCTTTATGCAAGCGGTGATTATACAGCGGTTATTGCTGAAGCCGATCGGGAGCTTCAGGGCCGGTTTGACAATTCAGCTTTGGTGGCTCAAGTGGAGTACTTGAAAGCCTTGGCGATCGGTCGAGTAGGGCGAGTTGAAGATTTTACAAAAGCGCTGTTTACCATTGTCCAACAGTTCCCATCCGATAGTTTGGTAACACCTTTGGCCAAGGAAAATATAATTTTTATCGAGCAGAATCCGGCCATGTTTGTGAATCGGGTAAATGCGCTGCAGGATAGGGATAAAAGTAGAATTGCTTTTGTCGATGAACCCCACATGACTCCTTGGCCATTGTTGACCATAGAGGGGGATTACAGGACGAGCGTGGCTTTAGTGGCAGCTGTCCAGCCAGTCGTGGAAAAAGAACCGACGCCGTCCATCTCGGACCTACCAAAAATCAACGAGAAGATAGCAGAGCAGGTAATAGAGTCTAATGAAAAGGAACAGAAGGTTGGCCAGTTGGAAGAATTGGAGGTGGCAACGCATATCGGTCTCGAGCAGCAGAAAGCCGCCCCAGTGAAGATTGGGGCAAATGTAAACAACATAGCTGCTGCGACAATCGATTTGGGAGCGAGTAATTACCGGGATGAGAACCTGTTACCAGATAGTGCGACCTATTATTTTATAGTAAACGTGATGAATGCCAAGGTGAATTTGGCACCAAGTCGATATGGCATAGGACAATTTAACCGGACGCGTTACCAAAGGTCTGCGATTAATCATCAATTAAAAGTCGTTAACGACGAGAATCAATTGGTTTTTGTGGGACCTTTCCAGAGTCTTGAAGAAGTGAAATTGTATGAGGCACGGATTTTGCCTATGATAGAAGAAATTATGAAAATCCCGTCTGATATTTATAATACTTTTGTCATTACAAAAGAGTTTATACCTTCGTTGGTAAATGGAGTTACTATTCAGGATTATCATCAACAGTACATCGAACAATATTAGTATTACATCACATCAGTATATATGAGGAGAGAGCCGAAAAACAGCAAATTGACGCAAGAGGATATCAAACGATATACACGGAATTTTTGGAAGATCTTGGTGGGCCTGATATTGTTTGCGTGTTTATTTTTGTTTAGTGTCCGTATGGGGCTTTTCGGAAGTTTGCCTAGTTTCAATGATTTGGAGAACCCAAACAACAACTTGGCTTCCGAAATTATTACGGATGATAATAAAGTGTTGGGTACTTATTATGTCGAAAACCGATCAAATGTAAGGTATAGTGAGCTGTCACCATATCTTGTTAAGGCATTGGTCTCTACAGAAGATAAAAGATTTTACAGTCATTCGGGTATTGATTATTCGAGGACAATGACTGTGGTTGCTTATACCTTAATGGGTAGCAAGCAAGGAGGGAGTACCATTACGCAACAGTTGGCATTAAATTTATTTTCCGAAAGACGGGAAAAGAATACGCTTAAACGTATTATGCAAAAATTTCAGGAGTGGATCACGGCAGTACGATTAGAACGGAATTATACCAAGGAAGAGATCGTCATGATGTATTTTAATACAGTAGATTTCGGTTATAAAAATACATTTGGCATTAAATCGGGAGCGCGTACTTTCTTTAATACCACACCGGATAAGTTGACTGCGGATCAGGCGGCTGTCTTAGTGGGAATGTTGAAAGGAACGTATTATTATTCTCCTGTGAAGTTTCCGGAAAGAGCCCTGAACAGGAGAAATCTAGTGTTGCGTAATATGCTGAAAGAAAAATTTATTACGCAAGCGGAGTATGAAGAAGCTGCAGCAAAGCCGTTGGGGTTGAAACTTAATATCGTGAGTTATGGGGAAGGACTAGCGCCGTATTTTAGATCCGTACTGAAAGACGAGATAAAAAAGGAATTTCAGCGACTTTCCATAACTAAAGCGGATGGTACACCATATGATTTGGATAGAGATGGCCTGAAAATATATACACCGATCAACTACAAGATGCAACAATATGCAGAAGAAGCACAAAAAGAGTGGATGCAAAAGTTGCAATTTGAATTTGACAAGCAATGGCGTCGACGGGATGCTTTCACCGGGGATAATGCAAAGTTACTTCAATCCGGTATGAAGCGTTCGGATCGCTATAGAGAAATGAAAAGTAATGGGGCTTCCGAAGATGAGATAAAAAAGGCTTTCAATACGAAGACACCAATGACTATTTTTAGCTGGAAAGGGAATGTAGACACAACGATGACTCCGATGGACTCCATTAAATACAATAAGCTGATCCTTCGGAACTCCATGATGGCTATGGAACCCCATACAGGAAATATCAAAGCCTGGGTTGGGGGGGTGAATTTTGAGCATTATAAATATGATCAGGTAAAGATGGGCGTTCGGCAGGTTGGCTCTACAGCCAAACCTTTCACTTATGCTGTAGCTATTGATAATGGCTATTCACCTTGTTACTCGTTGCCTAACCATCAGCAGACGTATGGTAATTGGACACCTCGGGGTACTGTTCAGGGGGGAGATCCTATTACTTTGAAAAATGCCTTAAAATATTCTCAAAATTATGCTACCGCCTATGTGATCAATGAAGTGGGCGCATCGAATGTGGCTGCACTTACCAAAAAGATGGGAATTACTTCAAATGTGCCAAGTTACCCATCAATTTCTTTAGGGGCTTATGAAGCCTCTGTATTTGATATGGTTGGAGCTTATTCTGCATTTGTGAACCATGGTACATGGGTAGAGCCTACGATGATCTCACGTATCGAAGATAAAAACGGTACTCCGATCTACGAGCGCACACCAAAAGTTGTGAAAGCGCTGAATAGTGAGTCGGCCTACATCATGGTCGATATGTTGAAGGGTGCTGTGGATGGCGGTACGGGTAGTCGGTTGCGTCGAAAGGAATTTGGTGGGTTAACGAATCCAATTGGAGGGAAAACCGGTACGACGAATGATAACTCGGATGCTTGGTTTATAGGCATTACACCACAGCTTGTGGCTGGTGTTTGGACCGGTGCTGAGGATAGAGGGATAAGCTTTAGCAACATGCAATATGGACAGGGAGCAGCGGCAGCCTTGCCTGTTTATGGTTTTTTTATGAAGAAAGTGTATGCTGATTCTTCCCTTAATTATTCAAAAGGGGATTTTCCATTGCCACCAGGGGGGCTTACTAAAACGCTGGATTGTTCGGAATATTCTAAATACGATGGGTATTCGACGGAGCCCCAGTTGGATGACGATAGACTAGGTTTTTAGGGATATACGTAATAAGTTGTGCCGAATAGCGATTTTGCGTAATTTGCTGTTCGGCATTTTTCTTTTTTAGATGAGCGGATTTGACTATAAAGAAGAGCTAAAGAGGATTCCCCGTAAACCGGGTGTCTATCAGTATTTTGATAAAGACGGCGTATTGATTTATGTGGGTAAAGCAAAAGATCTGAAAAGCCGTGTCAGCTCGTATTTTGTCAATGATAGGCAGCTCAATGCGAAGACAAAGGTATTGGTGCGAAAGATACAACGTATTGCTTTCACCATTGTAGATACTGAAATCGATGCATGGCTGCTGGAAAATAATCTTATCAAAAAGCATAAGCCCCGGTATAATGTGATGCTCAAGGATGACAAGACCTATCCTTGGATTGTGATAAAAAATGAACCGTTTCCGCGCGTCTTTTGGACAAGGAAATATATCAAAGATGGTTCAAAGTATTTTGGACCTTATGCATCGGTAGGCATGATGCATATTGTATTGGATACTATTCGTGAATTATTCCCTCTACGCACGTGTAGCCTTAATTTAACGGCTGAGAATATTAATAAAGGAAAGTTTAAGGTTTGCCTAGAGTATCAGATAGGTAATTGTAAGGGGCCATGTGAAGGGCTGCAATCGGAGGAAGATTATGAACAAAATCTAAAAGATATCAAAGATATCTTAAATGGGAAAATTGGTGTGGTAACCAACAGACTCAAAATGCAGTTGGAAAAGGCAGTTGCCGAGCTGAAGTTTGAAGAAGCTTATATTCTTAAGGCTAAATTGGAGAAGTTGGATAGCTACCAAAGTAAATCGACTGTGGTGAGTTCGTCTATTACTAATGTGGATGTGTTTAGTATAGCTTCCGATGATAGTTATGCTTTCGTTAACTTTTTGAAAGTGATGAATGGTGTCGTCATTCAAACGCAAACTTTGGAGATGAAAAAACGTCTTGATGAATCGGATGAAGAGCTCTTGGCTATAGCTATTCCGGAAATCCGGAATAGGTATAAGAGTGTTTCACGTGAGATTATTGTTCCGTTCAAGTTGACTGTTGATGGTATTTCCGAAGATGTAAAGTTCACTATTCCCAAAATGGCGGATAAGCGGAAATTATTGGATCTTTCTCTTAAGAATGTAGCTTATTTCAAGAAAGAGCGTTTGCTGCAGTATGAAAAATTGAACCCCGAAATCAAGACTGAACGTGTACTCAAGCAAATGCAAAAGGATTTGCGCATGAATGTGCTGCCCAGACATATTGAATGTTTTGATAACTCTAATATCCAAGGGACATTTCCGGTATCTGCCATTGTGGTTTTCAAAGATGCCAAACCTTCAAAGAAAGACTATAGGCATTTTAACGTGAAGACTGTGGAGGGGCCGAACGATTTTGCAACCATGGAGGAAGCTGTATTTCGTCGGTATCGACGACTGTTGGACGAGGGACAGTCTTTGCCGCAGCTCATTATTATTGATGGGGGAAAAGGCCAACTTAGTGCAGCATTGAAAAGCTTAAGGTTACTCGGTATTGATAAGCAGGTTACGGTCATTGGCATTGCCAAGCGCTTGGAAGAATTATACTATCCCGGAGACCAATACCCCTTGTATTTGGATAAAAAATCAGAGACATTAAAAATTATTCAACATCTTCGAGATGAGGCTCATCGATTTGGTATAACTTTCCACCGTAATCAGCGTAGTCGTAAGACTTTTGTTTCTGAGTTGGATAATATTCCAGGAATAGGTCAAATCACTACCCGGAGGCTCTTGACACATTTTAAATCTGTGAAGCGTGTTAGAGAGGCATCTGATGAAGAATTAATACAGGTTTTGAACAGGAAACAACTCAAAACGTTGCGTGAATATTTTGTAGGTGCTAAGTAAGTGCGATAGGGTACAAGAGGCTAAGTTTATTAGTTGTCATATCCGAAACGTTTAAGGATATTTTTCTTTGTCCTCCAATCTGGGACTACCTTAACAAAAAGCTCTAGAAAGACTTTTTTGCCAATAAATTCCTCGATGTCCTGACGAGCGTAAGTCCCGACCTTTTTTATCATTGCCCCTGCTTTTCCGATGATAATGTTTTTTTGCGAATCCCGTTCTACATAGATTTCAGCAGCAATACGGGTGATACGCCCTTCATCTTTAAAGGAAGTGACCGCTACTTCTGTGCTGTAGGGGATTTCCTTGTCATAAAGCTTAAATATTTTTTCCCGGATTATCTCGGATACGAAAAAACGCAGGGATTTGTCGGTGAGTTCGTCTTTCTCGTAATAGGGTGGATGGATGGGGAGTTTTTCTTTGATATATTCCAGTATGGGCATCACGTTGTGGCCTAATAATGCGGATACAGCAAAGATAGCGTCCGGGTTAAGCTTCTCTTGCCAGAACTGGATTTTTTCCTTGACCTCCTCCTCTGAAGATTTGTCGATTTTGTTGATCAGTATAGCGACAGGGGCGGATGTTTTGCGGAGTTGATCCAATACGTCATTTTCATCGTATCTTTCGTGTATGTCCGTCATGAAGAGAACCACGTCAGCATCGATCAATGACCCTTGTACAAAGTTCATCATGGATTCTTGTAGCGAATACTTTGCTTTAATCACACCTGGGGTGTCAGAAAAGATGATCTGGTGGTCTTCGTCGTTGACGATTCCTATGATGCGGTGACGTGTCGTCTGCGCTTTTGGTGTGATGATAGACATCTTTTCACCAACTAAAGCGTTCATTAGGGTAGACTTACCCGCATTTGGCTTTCCAATGATACTAACAAACCCTGCTTTATGTGGCATTTTTTGATATTTTATTTGTTTTACAAAGAAACAAATAATATCTTTGTAGTCCAATCAGGAAAAGTAATAATCTTTGTTCTTTTTACCAAAATCAAAGATTTGATAAAATATATTGCGGGGTGGAGCAGTGGTAGCTCGTCGGGCTCATAACCCGAAGGTCATCAGTTCGAGTCTGGTCCCCGCTACTAAAATTACTCGAGCGCGAGGCTTGGTTTAAAATACTCATCAGTTTGTGAATATTGGGTTGAATGAGTTAAATAAGAAATATTGCGGGGTGGAGCAGTGGTAGCTCGTCGGGCTCATAACCCGAAGGTCATCAGTTCGAGTCTGGTCCCCGCTACTTAGTGAAGCTTCAACGAAAGTTGGAGCTTTTTTTGTGTCAAAATTTTTGAGATTGTGTTCACGGTGTATATTTTATATTCTGCTGATTAAGGCAAGTTTTGACAGAATAGACAAAGGCAGTTAAGTAATAAAACTTAACCGCCTTTGCTAAAAAAATATACTGAGATTGTTATTAATCAACTTTGAAAAGCTCTTCAATAGAGGCGTGTTGATTGACACTTTTGATAGCTTTCGCAAATAACTCCGCTGTTGATAACACTTTAATTTTTGAACAAGTTTTCTTCTTTTCAGGATCTAACTGAATAGTATCGGTAACGATCATCTCTGTCAATGCCGAATTTTCTATCGTTTCGTAAGCTTTACCCGACAATACGGCATGTGTACATACCGCCCGTACCGAATTAGCTCCATTTTCCATGATTAGCGCGGCAGCCTTAGAGAGTGTTCCCGCAGTATCACAAATATCATCGATCAGAACAACATCTTGATTGGTGACATCACCGATAATAGACATGGATTCGATTTCGTTAGCCCGTTTACGACGTTTATCACAAATGATAACTTCCGCATTGAAGAACTTCGCAAAAGTACGCGCTCTATAAGAGCCACCCATATCCGGTGACGCGATCGTCAAGTTAGGTAGATTCAAGGATTTGATGTAAGGCGCGAAAATCACGGACCCGTCCAGATGATCTACAGGGATATCGAAAAAGGCTTGGATTTGCGCAGCATGCAGATCCATGGTCATTATACGGTGGGCTCCAGCGGCGGTGATCAGATTCGCGATCATTTTTGCTCCAATGGCTACACGCGGTTTGTCTTTACGATCTTGACGCGCAAAACCGAAATAGGGGACCACTACGGTGATGTAATGAGCAGAAGCGCGCTTGGCAGCATCGATCATTAATAACAACTCCAGCAAATTGTCGGTCGGTTGATTGGTAGATTGAATCAGAAAAACATCACCACCGCGTACGGATTCGTTGTAGAAAGGTTGGATTTCACCGTCGCTAAACTTGGAAAGGGTCATGTCTCCCAGAGGTTTACCATAAGCTGTAGAGATTCTTTCGGATAATTCCTGCGTTCCTGAGCCAGCGAACAATTTTACCGTGTTGAATTGCAAAGGCATTTGTATGTATTTGTTTATGATTTAAAATAATTACTTTCCAAGTTGACTGAAGTCTCTCAAAGACAGGCAAAGTTATTGATTTAATTCGAAAACCGAGTAAATAGGAACAGGAATTTTAAAAAGAAATGGGATAGGTTTAGAAAACAAAAAGAGGACTGCTTTTGTCCTCTTTTTGTTGTTGTCCCACCTGGATTCGAACCAAGACTAAATGAACCAAAATCACTTGTACTACCCTTATACTATGGGACATTTTTTTGTCAAAACAGCGGTAACTGATTTGACGATGCAAATATACGGCTGTTTTCGGATTATGCAAATAAAAATATCGGTTTTTTTTATTTGTGCTGATTCTCATTTAAATAGATTTTTCAACGCTCATAAATACCGATGGTTTATCGGAATGTATCTCCCGTAGTTCTCTTTCTAATGGGCGGCATGAAGAGGGTTCGCTTCCATATTTGAAATAGTAGGAGGAGTCAACTTGCGTAAACTCTTTGCTAAAGACTGTTAAAATATAAATTAAATGTTCATTTCTAACAATGTATTCCTTATTTTCGAGGCGGATTTTTGTGGTTATACCGATGGACAGAAAGATCTTTATAAGGATGATTTAATTCGATATTTTGATATGAACTACAACAAGATTAATAATTTGTTAGGCTGGGTTTGTGCTATTTTGGCGACTACAGTATATGTCATCACCGCAGAACGGACCACAAGTTGGTGGGACTGCGGGGAGTTTATTGCATCGGCCTATAAAATGCAAATTGTACATCAGCCTGGAGCCCCTCTTTTTCTGATGGTACAAAATGTGTTCTCCAATTTTGCTTTGGGAGACCGGACGCAAATTGCCTTCTGGATGAATATTGGTTCTGCTGTATGTTCAGGGTTAACTATCATGTTCTTGTTTTGGTCGATTACAGCACTGGGTCGGAAGATATTCGTGGGGAAAGCTGATTTGATTTCGAAGATGTCCGAAAGTCAGACCATTAGTGTCATGGGAGCTGGTCTAGTGGGAGCTTTGGCGTATGCTTTTACCGATACATTTTGGTTTTCGGCTGTTGAGTCTGAAGTATATGCGATGTCGTCCCTCTGTACCGCGGTGGTATTTTGGGCTATTTTAAAATGGGAGGCTAGAGCCGATGATCCCCATGCTGACAGGTGGTTGATATTCATCGCCTACGTTATGGGACTTTCTATCGGTGTACACTTACTGAATTTGTTGGTCATCCCAGGTATAGCCTTGGTGATTTATTTTAGACGTACCACTCAGGCAACCACAAAGGGAGCGCTGAAAGCGTTGTCGCTCGGTGTTGTTATTTTGGGTTTGATATTATGGGGCGTCATTCAATACCTAATTAAATTTGCGGCCTATACCGATTTGTTCTTTGTCAATACATTGGGCCTAGGTTTTGGAACCGGAGTGACATTCTTCGTGCTGTTGCTGATAGGTAGCTTGGTGTACGGTGTCTGGTACTCCATTAAAAAGATTAAACCAATTTTGAATATCGCTTTGATTTCTTTAGGCTTTATTCTATTTGGTTACAGTTCATTTGTCATGATTTTAGTACGGGCGAAAGCTAATCCTACGCTCAATAACAGTGATCCCGATAATGCATTTACATTCCTGAGCTATTTGAACCGTGAACAGTATGGTGATGAACCGCTATTTAAAGGTAAATATTTTGATGCTCGTCCAACGGATTTTTTTGATGGAGGAAAGGTCTATCGTAAAGACAAGGATAAGTATGCCGTTGCGAAGAAGAAAACAAACTATGCCTATGATAGGGAAACCATATTTCCACGTATTTATAGTGAGAAAGGAGGGCATCCCCGCTTTTATAGAGAGTACTTAGGGCTTGGGGAAACAGAAAAGCCTACGTTTTCGGATAACTTGAAATTCTTTTTCGGTTATCAGATCGGACACATGTACGCGCGATATTTTATGTGGAACTTTGTTGGCCGGCAGAATGATGTACAGGGGCACGGTTCCTTGACGGAAGGTAATTGGATATCTGGAATTAAACCTATCGACAATATGTTGGTAGGTGGACAATATGATTTACCTGATTCGGAAAAGGAGAATCCATCGCGGAATACGTATTTCTTCTTGCCGTTAGTGCTCGGATTAATAGGAGCATATTGGCATTTTGGAAAGAATCAAAAAGATGGATTAGTCGTTTTTCTACTATTCTTCTTTACCGGTTTAGCTATTGTACTTTATCTCAATCAAGCACCTTTGCAGCCCAGAGAGCGAGATTACGCCTACGCGGGGTCGTTTTACGCCTTTTCTATTTGGATAGGTTTAGGTGTGCTGGCACTAAAAGAGTTTTTTAGGAAGAAATTGAATGCCAAAATAGCGGGGTTGACGGCAACTGGTATTGGGATTTTAGCAGCACCGGTATTGCTTGCATCACAAAATTGGAACGACCATGATCGGTCCGAAAAGTTGTTAGCACGGGACATGGCTAAGAATTATCTGGAATCCTGTGCGCCGAATGCCATATTGTTTAGCTATGGTGATAACGACACCTACCCCTTATGGTATGTACAGGAGGTGGAAGGCTTCCGTACCGATGTTCGCGTCGTGAATCTGAGTCTCCTTTCTTCTGATTGGTACATGCGACAGATGTTAGAAAAAGCAAATGATGCGGATGCTTTACCTATCAATATCGATCCCGAGAAATTTAAAGATGGGGTGAGAGATGTGATTTATTATCAGGATATGCAGATTCCAGGATATGTAAACATCCAGGATTTACTGAATATCATGTTGTCCGACAATTCACAAAACATGGCGCAGTTGCAAAGTGGAGAGTATGTCAATTTACTTCCAACAAAGAAATTCCAATTACCCATAGATAGGACTGCTGTTCTTGCAAATAATGTCGTGCCGGAAGAGTGGGAGGATACCATTACAGATACCATGCAATGGGATTATACCCTTAACTATGTCAGTCGTGCCGAGTTAGCTATGATGGCTATATTAGCCAATAACAATTGGGAAAGGCCTATTTATTTTACCACTACAACGCCAGATGAAAATAATATGGGGTTAGGTAAATACCTTGTATCGGAAGGTTTTTCCATGCGATTGATGCCTGTTGATACCGGGCTGACGCCTGAAGAGTACGGTGGCATATCGGATACAGCGGAGATTTATAATTCGATTATTAACAAATATCAGTGGGGTAATATCGGTAAGGCCAAGTATTTGGATCCGGACTCCTATAGATACATTAGCTTATACGTCAGTTCGATCTTCGGAGAGACCGCCCAGGCATTAATTGATGAAGACAAGACGGAAGAAGCCCGCAAGGTTGTGTTGAGTGCTTACGAGAATATGCCTAAGAAAACATATCAAATGTCGGAGCCGATGAGTTATACACTGTTGGTCGATGCGATGTATAAAGTAGGAGAGAAGGAAAAAGCACAAGAGATTATCCGAAGACATACGAAGTTCATCGGTGAGAATTTACGGTACTATATGGCTGTTGCTCAAACCAAATCCAATCAAGAAGTGCGGAATATTCGTATGGGCTTGTCGGGATTGCTGAGGTTGCAGCAGACGGCGAATGCGAATAATGACACGGAGCTCAAACCAGAACTTGAGAAACTGGTTAATGAATTTAGTTTCATGATGCAACAGTAAAACTAGCATAGAAAAGGAGCCGTAAATACACGGCTCTTTTTCTATGCAAAAGTAATTCCGTACGACTGGAAAGGTAGTTTAAAGTGAAGGTTTAATAATACATTTTGAATAAAAAATAGTAGTTTTGCCTAAATATTCCCAGCATGAAACAATCGATTTTATTAGACGGTCCTAAGTTTCAGATTACCATCAGAAGGTTGTGTCAACAACTTATTGAAAATCATGGTGATTTTAATAATGCAGTATTAATAGGTATTCAACCAAGAGGAACTTTCTTAGCGCAGCGTGTTGCAAAGGAGCTCCGGGAAATGACAGGGCAAGAGGTCGAAACGGGCATTTTAGATATTACCTTTTACCGGGATGACTTTAGGATGAAAGGTACTTCTCCTATTTTAGCCAACAGTACACAGATTGATTTTATTGTTGAAGATAAGGTGGTTATTCTTATCGACGATGTCTTGTGGACAGGACGTACCATTCGCTCGGCTATGGATGCTATTCAGGCGTTCGGAAGATCCCAGAAAATAGAATTGTTGGTTTTGGTGGATAGACGGTTTTCGCGACAGATCCCCATCCAACCCGACTATATAGGCATTCAAGTAGACTCCATCGATTCACAAAAGGTTATTGTCAGTTGGAAAGAGGTCGATGATGAAGATAGTATTGTCTTGATTACCGAGAAAAAATAACGGGTTCATTTAAATAAAAACTTCGAAATAATGTCAACAGTTACGGAGCAGTTAGGAACTAGACATCTTTTAGGCATCAAAGACCTAAATGAAAATGATATTCAACTCATTCTCGATACCGCACAAAATTTTAAAGATATACTCAATAGGCCGATTAAAAAGGTACCGTCTTTGCGGGACATTACCATTGCGAACGTTTTTTTTGAAAACTCTACCCGCACAAGATTATCCTTCGAGTTAGCAGAGAAAAGGCTGTCAGCCGACATTATCAATTTTGCCGCATCCTCTTCTTCCGTAAGCAAGGGTGAAACCCTGATCGACACCGTCAATAACATCCTAGCGATGAAAGTGGACATGATTGTCATGCGTCATCCCTATGCTGGGGCGGGTGTATTTTTGAGTAAGCATGTCGATGCGCAGATTGTGAATGCTGGAGATGGTGCACATGAACACCCCACACAGGCACTCTTGGATTCGTTTTCTATTCGTGAGCGCTTAGGCGATGTTGCCGGTCGGAAGGTAGCCATCATTGGCGATATCCTACATTCGCGTGTCGCTTTGTCCAATATCTTATGTTTACAAAAGCAAGGCGCTGAGGTTATGGTCTGTGGCCCTACCACACTCATTCCTAAATATATCACTTCATTAGGTGTACGCGTGGAGCATGATCTGCGGAAAGCATTAAATTGGTGTGATGTCGCGAATATGTTGCGTATTCAGCTGGAACGCCAAGATATCGCCTACTTTCCATCCCTGCGCGAGTATACGATGCTGTATGGGTTGAATAAGGAGATACTTGATTCGTTAGATAAGGAAATTACGATTATGCACCCCGGTCCGATTAATAGAGGGGTGGAAATTACTTCGGATGTTGCAGATAGTAAACATTCCATTATATTAGATCAGGTAGAGAATGGAGTAGCTGTCCGAATGGCAGTATTGTACTTGCTGGCTGGGCAACGGGGGTAAAATCCTGCCAAAATTCGCAAACTATGAAAAACTTTTTGGCGGAATATTATCCCTTTTTTTGATATAAATTCAGTCTCAATAGCTTAAAAATATTGCTTTAAAGCATTTGAAGTGTGTTTTTGGTGTTGATAGTTTCGATTTAAAGTGTCAACCCATTCTTAAGGGAATTTTGTTTTCCCCTCGGAATATTTTGAGAATCCTTTGGAGATTTCCCTGCACCCATCGTGCTATTTAGAAAAGTCCAGGGTAGATTCGATTTTCCCTTCGGAGAGTCCATAAAATCTCAAGGATAGTTTTCTGGACCCATCGTGCTATTTAGAAGAGCCCAAGGTAGATTCAGTTTTCCCTTTAGAGGTCTCATGAAATCCCAGTGATAGTTTTCCAGATCCATCGTGCTATCCAGAAGAGTCCAGGGTAGATTCGGTTTTCCCCTCGGAGAGTCCATAAAAACCCGAGGATAGTTTTCCAGATCCGTCGTGCTATCCAGAAGAATCCAGGGTAGATTCGGTTTTCCCTTTGGAGGTCTCATAAAATCTCAGGGATAGTTTTCTGGATCCGTCGTGCTATCCAGAATAGCCCAAGGTAGATTCGGTTTTCTCATTGGGACTTTTTACTAGCTTCTTGTGGGGCATAAAAAGGTCGGAGAATAGAATGATAATGTGTTGGAATCGTTAATAATTGTGAAATCATATACAACAAAATCTATCGGGCATGTTTTTTGGGTAATAAATTCGTTATAATGTGGGTTTACTAACATATGTTAAGAACTTTTGAGGAAAACTTGCGGTTGATGCATTAATTTAGTAAACTGAAGTATATCGTGTCCGCTTTGGTATAAAAAGTGGCTTAACGGACGAAAAATGATAATTTAGGATTTATACGCATACATACATATAGGATAAGATTTTACATTTCATGATGTGCAAAAAGATTTATGGATTGGGAGTTGCTTTGAGTTTGTTGTCCATCCCGGTTATGGGTCAGCAGACGGCTTGGCAGGATATTAATAGAGCTTATAAGACAGGGCAGGAATTATTTGAAAGAGGGAAATATAGTTCGGCAGCGAAGCAGTTTGATAAGGTAGAAGCATTGCGGACAAAATCTACTTTACAACTGGATGAAACCGAAGAGTTGTCTTTAATTAAAGAATCTGTTCGATTTTATCAAGCCGTATGTGCCTTGGAGCTGGAAGAGGGGGATGCGGAAAGTCAAATTTTGAAGTATATCAAAGATTATCCGGTCAGCGCAAATTCGAAGGCGGCTTATTTTCAGATGGGTAGATCCTATTATGCAAAAAAGGATTATGTCAAGGCCATTGATTGGTTCTCGAAAATTGATTCTAAAAACCTAGCGGGAGCCGAGAATATTGAATACCGATTCAAGTTGGGTTACGCACAGTTTGTGACGAATGACTACCGTTCTGCGAAGCCGCTGTTTGAGAAGCTGAAAGACGAAAAGAGTCGTTATCAGGAAGCTTCGATTTATTACTACGCCTATTTGTGTTATCTCGATGCGGAATATAAAACCGCATTGAATGAGTTCGAGCGACTACAGGGTTCAAAAACATTTGAAAGCAGCTACCCTTATTATATCACCGCATTGTATTTTCTGGACAAACGTTACGATGATGTATTGCATTACGCGTTGCCGATTTTAGCTTCAACAAAGCAAGATCACGAGACGGAGATGTTCAGGATTGTCGGTGCAACCTATTTTATCAAAGGTGATCTGGCGAAATCGAAAGAATATTACGACAAGTTTCAAGCGCAGGATCAAGGTAAGACGCAGAATAACCAGGACAGTTACCAAATCGGTTATATTGCCTATAAATTGGGAGACTACGATAAGGCCATCGTTGAGTTGGAGAAAATGACCGAACCCGATGAATACTATCAGAGTGCCATGGTGACATTGGGGGATGCTTTTCTCAAAACAGACAACAAGGCGTCTGCAAGAAATGCGTTTTTTAAAGCGTCTAAGCTAGATTTCGATCCTCAATTACAGGAAGAAGGTTTATTTAATTATGCGAAGCTTTCTTTTGAGCTGGACTTTCATCAGGTTGCATTGAGTGCTGTACAGGAATATATCGCAACCTACCCGCAGTCGAGAAAGGAAGAAGCCAAAACATTATTGGCGGAGGTTCTTTTGAGCACAAAAAACTATCGTTCTGCTGTAGATGTGTTGGAGTCTATCGACCTCACCACGCGCGAATCGAAGACTGCTTATCAGAAAGTAACTTATTATCGCGGATTGGAGTTTTACAACGAGCGGGCGTTTGAGAATGCCATCTCCATGTTTCTGCGGTCGGAAGCTAATCGCTATGACGAAGAAATATACGCCTTATCGACTTATTGGAAAGCTGAAGCCATGTACGAGGTTCGCAAATATAAAGAAGCGGTGGTCAATTTTAACAAATTCTTACAATTGCCTGTCGCCAAGCAAACTGACGTCTATCACTATGCAAATTATGCATTAGCCTATGCCGCATTTAGAAACGATAGTTATAATACGGCCGCGAACTATTTTCAACGTTTCTTATCGGGAGGTGGTTCGGCAGGAATAGATCAGAATACGCGTAATGATGCCATTGCGAGATTGGCTGATTCCTATTTTGCCCTAAAAAATTACTCGAGAGCTCTTTCTTATTACGATAGGCTGATCAGCTCAAATGCGCAAAGTCAAGATTATGCACTCTTTCAACGTGGTATCATACAGGGATTACAAGGTGATACAGATGCCAAAATAGCTACATTGAGTTCGGTTGTTGCAAAATTTCCAAAATCTAATTATGCCGATGATGTGGCCTTTGAAGTTCCCTATACCTACTTCCTGACGAATCAGTATGATAAAGCTATCTCCGGCCTGCAAACTATGGTCGAAGCCTATCCACGCAGTTCGTATGTTCCGAGAGCCTTATTAACCATCGGTCTCGTACAGTATAATCAAGGGAATGACAAGGAAGCGTTGTCTACTTTTCAGCGGGTGGTCGATCAATATGCGACAACGGATGAAGCCAAGCAGGCTATTCGTTCTATCGAGAACATCTATTTGGATAACAACGATGCTACGGGCTATATCCGATATGCAACCTCCACTAATATTGGTAATTTGACGACGTCAGAACAGGATTCGTACACCTTCTCGGTGGCGCGCAACTTGTTTGAACGTGGAAATTGGCAAGGGGCGGTAGAGGCGGTGAATGCATACTTCGATAAATTCCCGAAACCTATTCAGGAAAAATTTGCACGGTTTATTCGGGCGGAGGGTAACGCTGCTTTAGGTAAGGACCAGGAGGCTTTACATGATTATAGTATTATCATGAATGACTGGACCAGTGAATATACGGAACGTACATTGGTGAGTGTCTCCAAGCTGCACTTGCGCAATGAGGCTTACAATGAGGCTGTTCAGGTATTGAAGAAACTGGAGTTGACATCGGAATACAAGGAGAATTACGGTTGGGCGATCAATAATTTATTGACCAGTTATTTTAATATTGGTAATTATCCAGAGACGTTGAATTATGTTAATCTGGTCAAGAATTATGAAAAGTCTTCGGAGGAGGATATTGCTCGTGCACACTTATATGCGGCAAAGGCTTATTTAGCAACAAATAAAACAGCCGATGCGACCAAAGAATTAAATTTGGCTGCATTGAAAAGTAAGACCGTGACCGGAGCGGAAGCTCGGTACTTGGTGGCGGAGCAACAGCTCAAAGCAAAGCAATATGATAAAACAATTGAGTCGGCGATGGATATTTCGAATTCTTTTTCATCCTATGACTACTGGGTGGCAAAAGGTTTTATCTTGATGGCCGATGCTTATGCCGCTAAGGGTGATGATTTTCAGGCCAAAGCTACATTAGAAAGTATTATAGATAACTACGAAAACCAGGAAGACGGTGTGATTGGGTCAGCGAAGGAGCGTCTAAAGAAGTTAAATAACAAGAAATAGGAAGATAGAGATGAAGTTGCATAAAACTGCTTTTAAGAATTATGCTCTTGTAGCATTGTTCGTTGGGATGGGCCACCAAGTTTGGTCACAGGAAGATCCGAATCAACCGGTAACGATTGATTCGTTTAATATCGTCCGGGATTACAAACCTATTCTTGCTGATGCCGTTAAGATTCGTCAAAGTCCTGATTTGACGAATAAGCGTAGTTACATGCCAAAGATGAATTATGGCAATATTGTAGACAAGAAGTTGGACATTAACACGGGACTAAAGGAATTGAGCGTCCAAGAGTTGCCTTTTACGCGAACAGAGGATATTACGAGCAACTACGTAAAACTAGGAATAGGTAATTTCAATACCATATTGGGGGAGGCCTATATTGCAGTGGAAGATTATGAAGATATCCGTTTCGGAGGGTTTGTGAAGCATCTCAACCAAAAGGGAAGTTTAGAACAACAGAAATTCTCGCGGCAAGAGGTCGGTGTATTTGGTCGTCGGGTATTATCTTCTTTTACTGTCGATGGGACATTGGGGTATAATCGATATGCTACGCGATTCTATGGTATACCGGTAGACATCAACGGACAAACGCTTAATCCCGCAAAGGAAGCACAGCGCTTCAATGATATTTATTTTACCGGGGAGTTGACGAGCAACTTCGATCCGCAGAATGAGGAAGCATTTTCCTATTCGGCGAAGTTGGATGCTTATACTTTTAAGGACAAATTTACGTCCAAGGAAAACTCGTTCGCATTGTCCGCTTATTTGAATAAGCGTGTCCGTGCATTTAATGTAGGAGCTAATGTCGCGATCGATGTAAATGCCTTACAGGGTACATCAAATGTTGATAAGAATGGCAAACTGAACAATTCTTTGGCGAATATTAATCCCTATATCAGTTTCAAAGGGACAAATTATACCTTGACATTTGGAGCTAATCTTGTGTCGGAGTTTGGTGACACAAGTAGGTTTAATATCTTCCCATCGGCAGAGGTCGATTTTTCGTTGGTTCCGGAATACATCCATTTGTTTGGGGGGATCAATGGAGGAGTACAGAAAGCGTCATACAGGTCCTTTTCGCAGCTAAATCCTTATCTGGGGGCAGATCAATCGTATCAAAACGCTATTGAGCGGTTGAACTTTTTCGGAGGGATCAAAGGCAATGCAGGAGCTACATTTGGCTACAAAGCTAAGGTAATCTACAAATCTATTGAAGGTATGCCACTTTTTGTAAATAGTCAGGAGACTCCTTTTCAGTTTGATTTAATATATGATGGTGACGGAGATAATCGCGTAAAGTATGTTGGTATTGAAGGTGAATTGAATGTTCGGCTGTCAGAACTCGTGAACTTAGGAGGACGTCTGAATTTGGATGGCTATACGATGGCGGCGCAAGAACAAGCTTGGTTCACGCCTGCCCTTCGTCTTGCGGCAAATGCGCGTTTCAATATTTCTGAAAAGCTTTATATTGATGCAGAGGCCTTGTTTCACGATGTGTCGTATGGTAGGACATATACGTACGATGCTTCTGTAGATCCGGTATCCATTTCGCCCGAATATCAGAAGGTAACATTGCCTTCCTTTTTTGACTTAAGTGCCGGAGCTGAATACAAGGCTCTCCGTAATCTAGGTATTTTTGTAAGAGCGAATAATATTTTTAATAAGGAGTATCAACGTTATTTGTATTATCCAAGGTTAGGTTTTAATTTAATAGGTGGTTTGAACTTTTCGTTTTAGTGCGAGAAAGTTTAAATTTGCAGTTCCTAATCCATATAAAATTGTAAATGAATTTAGGCAAACAAATATACATCTTACTTAAAAAAGAAACAGCTGTCTATGTTGACGGGCTGGGGGTATTTCGAAGAATACATACCCCTTCTGTTTTTGATGACAAGAAAAATGTGTTTTTGCCGCCCATTACATTTGTGGAGTTTGATGCAGAATCAACCGAAGGATACGATTTAGTACATTATCTCCAACAAATTGGCCCTGCTAGTAAACAGGAAGCTAGCGATCAGTTGGAGCGTGCTGTAACGTCGATAAAGGAACAAATTGCTGCTACAGGTCAAGCTACATTGGATAATTTAGGTCATTTGGTGGGCTATGGTAAGGGGTATGTTTTTAAGCCGATAGACCTCAGCGGATTTAATCTAGGTCCTATTGCATCGGTGACTGACCAGGAAGTGGTAGAAGAAAAAGAGGTGGTAACAGCGGAAGAGGAAAACATAGCGATGGTAGCGCCGGAGGAGATAAGGGAGTCACCGATCGAAGTCATTGTCGATGAGGAAGCTGAAGCAGAAGTTGCCGAAGAATATCCATCCAACAATAGGTCGTTTGTCTATGGGTTAGTAGCAGCTATCGCGGTTTTGGCTTTGGGTGGTTTGTATTATTATAGTCAATATTATGCCGTGCTTCCGCAACGTACCGTAGATCATACGACACAGCCCGAGGATATTATCGTACCTGTGGATACGACTGAGGTTTTTAGGGATACATTAATTGACGATATAGATACTGCACAGATGGAGCTGGTTGAAAATCCGATAGATACGGTAAGGGTAGAACATAAGTATACGATTATCATAGGCACCCATCGTACGTTGGCGCAGGCTTATGAAGAGGCGGAGGCATTTAACAAGGATGGGCATAAATCAGTACGTGTTCTTACGCCCAATTTGGCAAAGAATTTAAAAAGGGTCATTTGGGATACGTATGAAACCAAAGAGGAGAGAGACTCTGCATTGCGGTATGTGCAGAAGCATGTTAAGACAGATGCTTGGCCATCCGTATTAAGATAACAAAAGAAATAACAACACATATTAATATAACATTATGTCATTACTACAAGACGCTGTACCAGTAGACACGCTAAATCAAGTACAACAACAGGCTATTCAATTGGCAACTCAGGAAGAAAATCTGAATCTTATCCAATTATTAATGAAGGGTGGATGGATCATGGTGCCTATTGTCGGGCTATTCTTTTTGGCTTTGGTTATTTTCATTGAACGCTATATTACGATCCGAAATGCCTCGAAAGCGGACAGTGGATTGATGGCTCAAATCAAAAGTAATGTACTCAATGGTAAGTTAGACTCCGCTATAGCGGTCTGCCGATCGAGCAACTCGGCATTAGCCCGTATGTTACAAAAGGGGTTGACACGTGTAGGACGTCCTATTAAGGATATTGAGGGTGCTATTGAGAATGCGGGAAAGCTGGAGGTATCGCGTCTGGAGAAAAATATAAATATTTTAGGTATCGTCGCGGGTATAGCCCCGATGCTTGGTTTCGTCGGAACGATATTTGGTGTAATTCAGATTTTCCGTGAGGTAGAGATCGCGGGTGGAATAGATATTGGTACGGTCTCGGGTGGACTCTATGTAAAAATGATTACTTCGGCATCTGGTCTGGCGATCGGTATCATGGCTTATATTGGGTATCATATCTTGAATATGATGGTCGAGCGGTTGATTCTTAGAATGGAAACAGAAGCTGTGGAATTTATCGACTTATTGGATGAACCGGGGGTATAGATTGGGAGATTTGAAAGATGAATTTACGAAATAGAAGAAACAAACCTACTGCGGAAGTACATACAGCAGCATTGAATGACATCATGTTCTTTTTGATGTTATTCTTTTTGCTTGCTTCTGCTGTAGCCAACCCACAGGTTGTCAAGTTGCTGTTGCCGAAATCCAGCGCAGGAGAACAATCCGTGGCGAAGAAAACGGTAACTGTATCGATTACGAGTGATTTGTTGTATCATGTGGATAAGCAAGTCATTCCTTTTGATGTTATGGAACAGACATTGCAATCTAAAATGAGTCCAGGAGAAGAGGTGACGATTATGTTGTATGCAGATAGTACGGTGCCTATTCAAAACGTTATTTCGGTGATGGATGTTGCCAACCGTTTGAAAATAAAACTGGTGCTTGCGACAGAGCCGAAGCGGGATTAAGGATTGTTGATTAACCGTTTAATCCATTGAACGATTGCATGGTCAAACAAATTTAGAGTTAGAATATGTATTATCAATATAAGGAAGAAAATAATATGCCAAAAGCACTAGGCTACTCAGCCTTGGTGACGGCAATATTGATTGCCTTAGGTTTCTTCATTGTATTTGGTCAGCCCGACTTTCCGGAGTATGGTATGGGAGGGATTATTGTGAATTATGGTACCTCAGAAGAGGGGATGGGCGATGACTACATGAGTATTGAAGAGCCATCGATGGATGAAAATGCAAATAATGTAAGGCCCGATCGGATTGTCCCTACGGAAACCCCCACGCCTACACCTACACAGCAAATCTCGGATAAAGTAGTCGCTACACAAGATATGGAGGATGCTCCAGCCGTGACGAAAACAGAGAAGCCTGTAAAAAACACAGCTCCGGAAACGACGAAGGAAACAAAGAACAGTACACCTGCTGTTAATACAAATGCCTTGTATAAAGGAAAGAAAAATGATGGCGCAGGAACAGGAGACGGGACAGGATCGACTCCAGGTAATCAAGGTTCAGCATTAGGTGATCCTTTGGCCAGTAATTATGGAGAAGGGGGCTCAGGATTTGGAAATGAGCCGTTGTCTTTATCGAGCAGACACTGGGCAGTAAGGCCGAACATCAAAGATGATGGGCAGTTTAGCGGTGTCGTCGTATCGGAGGTGACCATTGATAAGAATGGAAACGTCATCAATGTGCGATCGGGCGTAAAAGGGACGACATACTCGTCCTCCTCGGTCAATGAGATGTTGAATAGAGAACTGCGGAAAGGAAAGTTCAATGCCATTCCGAATGCGCCTGATCGACGGGTTGTATTGATCCGAATAGAATTCAAATTAAGATAGTATTTTATGAACTCATATGCAGAGGTCATCGATTATCTATATAGTCGATTACCTATGTTTACACGCGATGGTTCTTCGGCCTATAAGAAAGACCTAGATCGTACGATAATCTTGTGTGAAGCTATAGGCAATCCACAAAACTCCTTTAAAACTATTCATGTTGCAGGAACAAACGGTAAGGGTTCCTCTTCGCATATGTTAGCAGCTGTGTTAGCATCAGCCGGATATAAAACAGGCCTTTATACCTCACCCCACTTGGTAGACTTTAGGGAGCGTATCCGAGTAGACGGCGAATGGATCGATATGCAGTTTGTTGTCGACTATGTGAATAGCCAAAAAGAACTCATTGATAAAATAGATCCTTCTTTCTTCGAGGTCACCGTAGCATTGGCTTTTGATTATTTTGCACAGCAAAAGGTTGATGTCGCTATTATTGAGGTGGGATTAGGTGGGCGGCTGGATAGTACCAATATTATTCATCCCGAAGTTTCGTTGATTACCAATATAGGGATGGATCATATGAATATTTTGGGAAACACGTTAGAGGAAATCGCTCGGGAGAAAGCAGGAATTATCAAGCAAAATACGCCGATTGTTATCTCCGAAACACATCCTATTACTGCTCCTATTTTTGAAGATACAGCCAGGAATCTGAATGCTCCAATAGTATTTGCCGACCAGAGGTATAGACTGGAGGTCATCGAACGTACGGCAACACAACAACGACTGGAAGTCTATTCAACAGAAGGTTCATCTGAAGAGTTTGCCTTAGATTTGACCGGTTCGTACCAATGTAAAAATGTGCTGGGCGTATTAGCGGTAGTCGATATATTACAAGAAAAGGGATGGGTTGTTCCGGGGGCTATTGTGACCGACGCTTTGGCAAATGTGAAGAAATTAACCGGATTGCAGGGACGTTGGCAGACCTTATCGGCAGATCCCTTGATCATTTGTGATACAGGGCATAATGAGGACGGTATAAGGGAGGTAGTGCGCAATCTGGAGTCTGTATCCTACCAAAAGCTACATGTCGTGATCGGTGCGATGAAAGATAAGGATCTGGATCATATGTTGTCCTATTTGCCTAAAGATGCTTACTACTATTTTGCCAATCCGGATACACCACGTGCAATGGCTGCACAAGAGTTGGCGGACAAGGCGGAAGAATATGGGCTGAGGGGAGAAATAGGTGGATCTGTTGTTGATGCTCTTCATTTGGCCAAGTCGAAATACTATCCGGGAGACTTGATTTTTGTGGGAGGAAGTAATTTCGTTGTTGCTGAGGTATTGAGCAATATCTAGCGTCACGGCTTTTTACTACATTTGTGTATGTCTGATCCCGAACTTTTTATAGATAGAGAAACGCTATTTGTCGAAGTAATATTGCCGTTGTCTATTGCGAAGACTTACACCTATAGGGTGCCTTTTGATATGTCTGATCGTATTCTAACGGGATCACGCGTCATTGTGCAATTTGGGAAGAATAAAATCTATGCGGCTATTATCAAATCCATATCGACATTAGCACCTGAAAAATACGAAGCAAAGTATATTTTGGACGTGGTGGATGATCATCCCATAGTCAACAGCAAGCAGTTTCTTTTATGGGACTGGATGTCGGCATATTATATGTGTCATCTGGGAGAAGTGATGCAGGCTGCGTTACCGGCAGCCTTGAAGATGGCTTCTGAAACGAAGATCATTGCTGTAAGTAGTGCGGACTTGGATCGATCAACTTTGTCCGATAAAGCTTTTTTGATCTTAGAGGCATTGGATGTAGCAGGAGAGCTTCGTATTAGTGACGTTGCTAAGATATTGGGGCAAAAGACTGTTTTTCCACTACTGAAGTCTCTTTTCGAAAAGGGATTTATCCTGATCTCCGAAGAAATCAAGAAAAGATACAAGCCGAAGATCAAAGCTTTTCTGGTATTGGCTAGTGAATATGCCGATCCGGAAGGGCTTCGTTTGGTATTGGACAGTCTGAATAGAGCGCCAAAACAGCAAGATGCCTTGCTAGCTTTTATTCAGCTCAGGAAACAACAACAGGACATTAGTCGTCAAGCGGTAATGGAAGCATCGGGTTGCGGTGCAGGGGCGGTAAGCGCATTGATAGATAGGGGCGTGTTTGAGGTTAGGGAGAAAGCAGTTAGCCGTTTTGCTGGAATGGATGTTTTAGTCGAAAAGGATTTTGTATTGAATGACTGCCAACTTTTAGCATTGTCACAGATTCAAGAATATTTCCAAAATAAGGATGTGGTTTTGTTGCATGGGGTGACAGCATCGGGTAAAACACAAATTTATATACGTCTGATTGAAGAAGCGCTCGCCCGGGGAGAAACCGTACTTTATCTGTTGCCTGAAATTGCATTGACAACACAAATTACAGAACGACTAAAGCTACATTTTGGTAATCAATTGGGGGTGTATCATTCCAAATTCAATGATAATGAAAGGGCAGAGGTGTGGCATAGGGTTTTGAAGAACGAATTTAAAATCGTTATTGGCGCACGTTCTTCAGTATTTTTGCCCTTTGAGAATTTGGGCTTGGTTATCGTTGATGAGGAACATGAGAGTTCGTATAAGCAATATGATCCAGCACCGCGCTACCATGCCCGGGATACGGCAATTTATTTGGCCCATCTGCACCAAGCAAAAGTATTATTGGGATCGGCCACGCCTTCGATAGAGAGCTATTACAATGCTAAGGCTGATAAATATGGACTTGTGCAACTGTCACAACGTTATGGCAATGCTCAGTTGCCACAGATAGAGATTGTCAATATCGCAGAAGCGAGTCGGAAGGATGAGATGCGTAATTTTTTTAGTGTGACGCTTTTGGAAAATATTGCTCGAGCTATCGCAGCTAAAGAGCAGGTGATCTTATTTCAGAATAGAAGAGGACATACGACCTTTCTGCAATGTAGTACCTGTGGCTATGTAGCCAAATGTGTCAATTGCGATGTGAGCATGACCTATCACAAGACTTCGGACATGTTGCATTGCCACTATTGTGGGCATAATGAAAATCCGATCCATGTGTGTCCGGCTTGTGGGATGCCTCATTTGGAGAGTAAGGGCTATGGGACGGAACGGATTGAGGAGGACTTGGAATTACTGATGCCCGATGTACGGATAGGTCGATTGGATTTGGATTCGACAAAAGGCAAATATGGATTCGAAAAGATTATAGCAGCTTTTGACGATCATGAATTTGATGTGTTGATTGGCACACAAATGGTGGCAAAAGGGCTTGATTTTGGGCGAGTGAGTTTGATTGGTGTGATCAATGCTGACGGAATTATTAATTTTCCGGATTTTCGAGCTTATGAACGTGCATTCTCCTTATTTGAGCAGGTGTCGGGTAGGGCAGGTAGACGTGATCAGGAAGGAAAGGTCATTATCCAAACGTATTCACCTCAACATAGGGTGATCGAGCAGGTGCTCCATCACGACTATGAAGGGATGTTCTTGAAGGAAATTACCGAGCGGAAGAACTTCCATTATCCACCCTTTGTGCGGCTTATCCGTTTGGATGTGAAGCATAACGACCAGCAGAAGACCCAGGATGCTGCTCAAAAGTTGGCCAATGCTTTGCGCGAACAGTTGGGGGATAGAGTGCTAGGGCCAGAGCCCCCACTAGTGAGTCGTGTGCGTAATTACTATATACAGACCATTACATTGAAGGTCGAACGTGTTCATATCAATATCGCTAAAGTAAAGGATCTGATCAGAACGGCATTGGTTTTGTTCGAACTGGATAAGAAAAATGCCGGGGTGTACGTACAGATCGACGTGGATCCGTATTGATCTGTATTTTCAGCACGTGACCTTCAATTCGTCGCTACACAGTTGGTAATTTAACAATTTTGCAGTTTTACAATTTGACTTTAGAAATCTTAAAGGGTTTTTTCACAGCTTTATGAGCCGCGTCCTTCGCAATTTTCGCTTCTAATTCCGATACTTTTTCCGGGCGACAAGGGTTTTGGCGAACATCCGCATTGAACAACTTCTCATACCACGCACAAGCGGCGGTAAACCGGCCGTAAGTTAGTTGTAAGTGAAAGCCATCTCGCGTATAATGATCACCAATACTGGATGTCCGTGCATTCTGAATTGATGTTCCTGCAGGTACTATGAATTCAAAAGCTTTAGCTTTGTTGATGCGTTTTGTCGCATCCATGATGCTTTTGTACATCGTCATTTGATTCTTGTCGTAATTTGCAAAACCTTTATGCTTGGAATCTTGTTGATACGCCCAGGTTTGATGATAAATCAGCTTTGCATTTGGGGCAAGTGATTGTACATACGAAATCAATTTGGGTAGATCTTTCATAATGACATCGTATTTCCCAGAGAGCGGGCTGGCTTGTTGTAAACTGATGAAATCCCAAGCTTCATCCTTTAAAGCTTCTGCTAAGCTGACTTCTTTGGTGATGTTTTTTTCGCCGTCAAGATTTATTTTCCGGTAAGAATAAGCTTTTTTGTTGCTGTCTGCATTTTTAACATGAAGTGATACTGGTGCACCTCCTATATACATATTCCCGATAATAATTTTTTTGTTATCAGCTTTCGCAAGATCATAAAGAAAATGCTCAACAGCATCGTCTGAAAAGCTATTTCCTATAGCTAATACTTTTAAAATACCGTCGTCGGCTGCCTGCTGAGCAGATGTGTTTGTAAAATAGAAGCCGATAACAGCGAGTAGTAAGATGATTTTTTTCATGTTCAAATAAAAATAAGGTGAGATAAATGTATCGAACGTAGCGTACGATATACCATCAATTCTGGTTCATAGCGAAATTTCGCATGATTTCTTACGATAGGTTCAATGTTTAGTGCAAAGTAATAATTTTTTCTCCTTTTTAGCGATAGAGGCGGTTTAATTTTTGATTTTTTTAACTATCAGCGCTTGGAAGCTGTGCAGAAGTTCGCTGACATAGGGTTCCGTTGGTATTGCTACTTGTTGTCATAAAGCAGCTGGCCCTAAACATTTTGCATTTAGTCTATGCAAATCTGCATTAACAATGGTATTTTTGGAGAATAATGGCATACAAATTTGTCGATAATTACAGAGAAAAAGGAGCAAGAAAGCAATTAGTTCATCATCTGGAAAAGCGTGGTATCCAAGATAAAAATGTCTTGAAAGCCATAGGGAAAGTTCCGCGTCATTTTTTCTTTGACGAGACTTTCTGGAACCAAGCTTATCGCGATATTGCATTTCCTATAGGAGACGGACAGACGATCTCCCAACCGTATACAGTTGCTTATCAATCGGAGCTTTTACACGTGAAGAAGGGTGATCGTATATTGGAGATCGGGACAGGGTCGGGTTATCAGACTTGTATTTTGCTCGAATTGGGTGCGGAAGTATTTACAATTGAAAGGCAGGAAACACTATACAAGCGTACAATTATGGTGCTTCCTTATATGGGGTATAAACCGCATTTTTTCTTAGGCGACGGATCCAAAGGTATTCCCGATCATGCGCCGTATGATAAGATAATTGTTACTGCAGGAGCCCCTTTTGTACCCGAAATTATGCTTCGTCAGTTGAAGTTAGGTGGGTTGTTGGTCATTCCCGTTGGAGATGAAAAACTCCAAAAAATGGTGACTATTCTTCGGGTTGGGGAAAATGAATTTGAGCGGATAGAATTAGATACTTTCCGATTTGTTCCTTTGGTGGGGGATAAGGCTTGGTAATTCTTTCTCTACTACCCTTAATTATTTCGTGCTATAACTAGCGATTACTATGAAAGATATTTACAACAATAATATCCAGATTACAGAAAGGGATATTTCAACGTTAGAAAAACAAATAAATACGAATAGCGTATTTCGCCTCGTCACGATTATTGTTGGTGGAGCCTTGCTTTTTCAGGTATTTCAGTGGAATAATGTTTGGATCTTGATCGGTGTTGTGTTTGCGATTATATTGGGTTTTGTAGCATTGGTAAGAAGGCAAAGTGATTTGGAAAAGAAACTACATGCGAAGCAATCCTTTCTCAAAGTGAACCAGAATGAGGTTGATCTGCTGGAAGGACGTGTTAATATGTATGAAGATGGAGCCCAATTTGATGATCCCAAGCATCCTTATGTGTCAGACTTGGATGTTTTTGGACCGTTTTCTTTGTTTGGAAAGGTCAATCGATCAGCCACTATGGACGGAGTAGAGCGATTGGCAAAGTGGTTTCTTTCTTCCTCTTCGAAGGAAATTGTAGAAAAAAGACAGATAGCGGCCGATGAATTGTCGAGAAAGGTTGACTGGTGTCAAGAATTTCAATCCAAGCTCCTTTTCAATCTGAAGCAAAAGACCAATATAAAGTTGTTTTTATCCAGTTACTTGGAGAAGGATAGTTTAAAATTTGGAAATGCATTTATGCGCTTTTATGTGCCAATAGCACCGTTCGTTGTGTTGGCTTCCTTGTTGGTTTCTATTTTCCTTTATCCCATTTGGTCATATATAGCTGTCTTATGTGTGTTACATCTGTTATGGACTATGGGATTAGCGGGTAAAGTGAGTTTTTTTTCTAATCGTATAGATAAGATTGGAAATACCTTGATTGCTTATTCAGACGCTATAAAGATGGTAGAGCGTGAAGAATTTAGCAGTGAACTGAATGTGTCTTTGCAGAAAGGACTGTATACCCAGAAGGAGGATCTGTTGTCGGGGGCATTCAAAAATCTAGGGATATTAATTGATAAGCTGGACGCACGTAATAACCTTTTGGTGGGTGCGGTATTGAATATGGTGTTTCTTTGGGATTTCAGACAGGTGCTTGCCATAATGGGTTGGAAGAAGGATTACGGTGATAATGTTATCGAAAGTTTCGATATTATGGCTGAGGTAGAGGCATTGCTCAGTTTGGCTACCTTACAGCGCAATCACCCGACTTGGACCAGGCCAGTGTTGTTGGATAATGTGTCGTCACAGCGAATATATGCCGAACAGCTCAATCATCCGTTGATCACAGAAGAAAAAGCTGTAGCAAATGACTATGATGCCGGACATCACCAGATAGCATTGGTCACAGGGTCTAATATGGCGGGTAAGAGTACATTTTTACGGACGGTAGGACTCAATGCAGTATTAGCTTATGCAGGTGCTGTGGTTTATGCTGCTAAATTGCACCTGCCAGTATATCGTCTAGTGACATATATGCGCATTAAGGACGATCTCAGTGAAAGCACTTCGACGTTTAAGGCGGAGATCGATAGAATGAGGTTTATCTTAGGAACAATAGAGGTGACAGATGATAGCTATTTCTTGATAGATGAGATGTTGCGGGGGACAAATTCGGTCGACAAGTATTTAGGATCTAAAGCGATAATTAAAAAACTAATCGAGATGAATGGTAAAGGGATGGTCGCTACGCATGATTTACAATTAGCCTCTTTGGAAGATGAATACGATGCTGTTATTAAGAATTTTCATTTTGATATTCAAGTGACCGATGGCAAAATGTTGTTTGATTATAAGCTTAAAGAAGGGAAATGTACAGTCTTCAATGCGTCTATGTTGCTAAAGGGAATCGGTATAGATGTGGGGGGGCTCTAAGGTGGAGTGGTGCTGGCTAACCCTTCATGATCCTATCTAGTTCGCGCTTAGATTCCCTTTCTTTTATCGTTTCACGTTTATCAAAGTCCTTTTTACCCTGTGCTAAAGCAATTTCTATTTTTGCAAAACCACGTTCGCTGATAAAGATCTTCAACGGGACTATGGTAAATCCTTTTTCTTCTCCTTTTTCTTTGAGTTTCTTAAGTTCTTTTTTAGTTAATAATAACTTTCGATCTCGTTTTGCTTCGTGGTTGTAAAAGGAACCAAAAGAATATTCGGCTATATGCATATTACGAATATATAATCCATCTTCAAAAAAAGCACAAAAGCTGTCATTAATGTTGGCTTTTCCTTCACGAATGGATTTAATTTCAGTACCCAACAGTTGGATTCCGGCTATATATTTATCTAAAAGATGGTATTCAAAAGATGCTCGCTTGTTTTTTATATTAATTTGCTTAGCCAACGCCATATAAACTATATTTGTTAAAACAAAGTTAATCATTTTAAGATTATGTCCTACTTTTAAAGTTGATCTACTATTGCAGTTTTATTTACAATAATTTAACTTTATGAGATTTATATGTATTTTCTAATACACCAAATAAGTTGAAGATTTTGTATGTTTGCACGATTTTAAATGGACAAAACATCTTGGAATTGACAAAAGATTAGGCATACATGGGCATTTTCCTAGAATTAGGTTAGATAGTGTGCGTAAAATCGAGTTGTTTTTGTTTTGACGTTTGTCGGTTTAAAGTCAAAAAGTATGAAGTATTTTTATAACAAATAAGAAATACCTGTATGAGCAAGGGAAAGTTAAGCGAAATAACGTCTAGGTTCTTAGAAAAAGAACTAGATCCAGTCAAGGCTAGCGGTTTGTACGCCTATTTTAGACCCATTCAATCCAAGCAGGATACGGAGGTACAAATCGACGGAAAGCGTGTTTTGATGTTTGGTTCGAATTCCTATTTAGGATTGACGACAGATCCGCGGATTATAGAAGCTTCGCAAAAGGCCTTAACAAAGTACGGTACAGGTTGCGCCGGTTCTAGATTTTTGAATGGGACGTTGGACATTCATGTAGAATTAGAGGAGCAGTTGGCAGATTATGTGGGTAAGGAAGCCGCGGTACTGTTTAGTACAGGTTTTCAGTCTAATTTGGGACCTCTATCCTGTCTTACCGGTCGCAATGATTATATCTTATTGGATGAGCGGGATCATGCTTCTATCATTGACGGTAGTCGTTTGTCTTTTTCTAAAGTAATTAAGTATGCCCATAATGACATGGACGATTTGCGGGCGAAAATGATGCGGCTTCCTGAAGATAGCTTTAAGCTGATTGCTACCGATGGTATATTTTCGATGGAGGGGGATATTGTTAATCTCCCCGAACTAGTACAGGTAGCCGAAGAGTTTGACGCGGCGATTTTGTGCGATGATGCACATAGTCTAGGTGTTATTGGTGAGCATGGTGCCGGTACTGCTAGTCATTTTGGACTTACAGAGAAGGTTGACCTTATTATGGGAACATTTAGTAAGTCCTTGGCTTCATTGGGAGGTTTCGTGGCGGCGGATAAGGATACGATTGAGTTCTTGAAGCATCGAGCACGCTCTTTGATGTTTAGTGCGAGTATGACACCAGCATCTGTAGCCTCCACATTAAAAGCTTTGGAGATTATCCGAACCGAACCACAACATATCGAGCGGTTATGGGCGAATACAAACTATGCGAAGAAACTATTATTGGAAAGTGGATTTGACTTAGGAGCTACGGAAAGCCCAATTCTCCCTATTTTTGTACGTAACAACGAAAAAACGTATATCGTGACAAAAATGCTTCAAGAGTATGGGGTTTTCGTAAATCCAGTAGTCGCTCCGGCTGTTCCAGCAGAAGAATCGTTGATACGGTTTTCGTTGATGGCAACCCATTCTTTTGCACAAATAGAAGAAGCTGTGGAAAAGATGACCAAAGTATTTAAATCCTTAGAAATAGAAAGAGCAGTTAGTTAACCCATAAATTTTAAGAACATGATTACGATCATACCCGTAGAAACAAAGAAGCAGAGAGCACAGTTTATCGATTTTCCGCATGATTTGTATAAGAATGATCCTAACTATGTTCCAGAGCTGTTTTTGGGGCAAGAAGACCTCCTAAACCCTTTGAAACATCCTTTTTATAAGCATTCTTCTGTACAACTTTTTTTGGCGTATGATGAAGGTCAGATCGTGGGGCGTATAGCGGCTATTTGGAATGTAAATCATAATACTTTTAATCAGGTTCAAGAGGGACAGTTTGGTTTTTTTGATTGTATTGATGATCAGAAAGTTGCTAATAAGCTATTTGAGGTGGCGACTGCTTGGGTAAAAGAAAAGGGTGGAAATAATATTGTAGGTCCGATAAACCTGAGTACGAACGATACTTGCGGATTGTTGGTAGAGGGTTTCGATAGGCCACCGATGGCTATGATGACTTATAATTATCCATACTATTTGGATCTTATTGTAAATTTTGGTTTTGAAAAGAAGGTTGACTTGCGCGCTTATTTGGTAAACACATCTTTAGCCAATCAACGCGCAGTTCTTTTGCTGGATAAATTAGAAGAACGTCTCAAACGTAGCGGAATTACACTTCGATTAATCAATTTAAAGGACTTTAAGAATGAGGCTGCTAAGATAAAAACCGTTTACAATAAGGCATGGGACAAAAATTTAGGTTTTGTGCCGATGACAGATGACGAGTTTAATTTTGTGGCAAAAGACCTCAAGATGATTGTCGACCCCAAGTATTGTATTATAGCGGAGAAAGGTGATGAGATCGTCGGTTTTGCAGTAGGTATTCCTAATATAAATGAGGTGTTGATAAAAATTAAGAGAGGACGCTTGCTACCTACAGGTATTTTCAAACTGTTGTTTGGTAAGAAAAAAATTAAAACCTTGCGTGTGTTGATGTTGGGCGTACTTGAAAATTATCGAAAGCTCGGAATCGAGGCCTGTCTGTATGGTCATATTATTAGGAATGCGATGGCTACAGGTATCGAAGGGGGAGAATGTTCTTGGATGCTGGATGATAATTATATGATGAACCACGCTATAGAGCAAATAAATGGAGATTTCTATAAGCGTTATCGGCTTTTTGAAAAAGCGATATCATGAAGACATCCTGAGTATACTATTCACAAGTAGCAATCAACTCATCCGATGAAGTCAGGGAGTTCTTGAATACTATTGAGATTAGGCATAGGGGTGAAAAAAATGTGCGCATGATAACTTCTTGCTATTAAAACCGCCGAAGGCAGCGTAAACGCCTTTAAGCCTTTAAAGGTAAATAGTTGGTGAACAAACAAGTTACATTCTAATGAAACCATCATGATTTATTCAAACCACACAGGGGTATGAATAAATCTGATAGCTTCATCACCATTAAAAGACAGATTATATACAGATGAAAAAAATATTCATTACTGGAGCTAGCGGCTTTATAGGATATCATCTTGTCATGGCAGCGAAGGATATGGGTTTAGAAGTGCATGCTGCAATTAGAGCTACAAGTAATATTGATGCTATTAGACCATATGTAGATAAGTTTGTCTACCTTGACCTAGCTGATGCAGCGAGATTGCGGGCCTTATTTGAGCAGGAACAATATCATTATATCGTGCATGCGGCAGCTTTAACGAAGGCAAAGGATGAAAAGACCATGCTACAAGTGAATGTTGGTCATACGGAATGTATACTGCACGCAGCTTTTAGTGCGCAAATGCCTTTAGAAAGGGTGTCTTATGTGAGTAGCTTGGCTGCCTTGGGCCCTACAACGTATCATGGATCCACACTACTGGATGAGACGTTCCCTTATCAGCCGGTGACCGTATATGGCAGAAGCAAACAAGCATCTGAAGAGATGATTCGTGAAAAGTTTGGCGAGCAAGCGATTTCTGTCTTTAGGCCTACGGCGGTGTATGGGCCGCGCGAGAAAGATATATTTCTTGTTTTTAAAACGATGAATAAAGGACTGGATCTTTATATAGGAGGCAAGCCACAGAGGTTGAGTTTTGTCTATGTAAGAGATCTTGTACATGTCCTGTTACAAGGCTGTATGCAGCCTCAGCAAGGATTGCAGTTTTATAATATTACGGACGGGGAGGTGTATTCAAGATATGAAATGTCTGAAATATTTCGACAGATCTTTCAGAAGAAGATGTGGCGTATGCATGTATCCTATAGATTAGTGGAGGCAGTGGCAAATGTCTCACATAGGCTATATAGAAATTCTTTGAAGACGCCTGTGATTTATCCCGAGCGATTGAAAGAATTGACTGCTGAGAATTGGGGATGTGATATCTCCAAAGCTCGGAATATATTAGGCTTTAATCCTTCGTATAACTTAGAAAGAGGATTGAAAGAAACATTGTTGTGGTACAAAGAGAATAATTGGCTTTAAAATTTTGAGCGATGAACGGACAGCAGATTAACAAAAAATTATTTCTAGACAGAAAGCGTACAAATATATTGAGTGTGCCAGAACAAAAATTGATTTCTTATTTGGTGCCAAAAGTTCCCAATTGGATATCTTCCGACGGGCTTACCGCAATAGGTCTTTTCGGATCACTGATGATTCTGGGTAGTTTTCTATTGGCAGAATATGTAGACAGAGATTTGTTACTGTTGGCTATACCCGGTTTTTTTGTGCAATGGTTTGGAGATTCGTTGGATGGACGTATAGCTTATTATCGCAATAAAGCGCGTAAGTGGTACGGCTTTGCATTGGACATTGTGATGGATTGGGTCAGTACGGTGTTTATTGGATTGGGATATATTTTCTATACTGTGGGCGATTTTAAATATTTAGGTTTTGCATTGGTGGCTTTATATGGGTGGGCGATGATCATCTCTCAGCTACGCTATAGAATTACCGATAAATATACGATAGATGCTGGACTGATGGGGCCGACAGAGATACGTGTAGTTATTTGTTTGGTGCTTCTGTTAGAGGTTGTGGTGAAAGGGACCATCGACTATAGTGTGTTGGGGATATGTGTTATATTATTCGGTATCAATATCGTGGATACGAAAAAGCTACTGGTATTAGGAGATACGAAGGATAAGGAGGAGAAATTAGCGAAGCAACAGCCTGTCGAAGATATAAAGTGAGATGTCATTTAAGCTGAAAGAGTTCTTAAGAGCCCAATTGTCGGCATTTGTTGGCGGGTTGTCCGATCTTGGAATTTACTCGTTTTGTTATAAGGTGTTGGCGATATCAGCACCTTTTTCTAATGTAATAAGTGGAAGTCTTGGAGCAGTAGTCAATTTCACGATCAATCGGTATTGGTCTTTTAACAACACGGGGAAATCTATAGAGAGCCAACTGTGGAAGTTTATTTTGGTAGTGGTGGGTAGTATCGCCTTGAAATCTCTAGGTATTCATTTTTTTGTTGATGTGTGGAATTGGCATTTTATCCTTTCTAAATTGATTGTTGAGATCGTGGTTTCTCTAGGTTTTAATTTTACTTTACAAAAATTTTGGGTGTTTAAACGGTAATGTATTATTGTCTTTTAAATTTATCTTTCAAACTGTTAACGAGTTACGCTAAAAAGTGTGATTTAACCCTTTTCATTCTTTTCTTATTGTTTTTAATTTTCTACCTTTGTGCTCGCTCCGCAAGGGGGCTGGATGTCCTTTTGGGGCATGAAATATTGAAAAAGGGGGCTATTTTTCGCCAAGAAATTAAAAAGGAAATAATTTTTGGAAAAGCGGAAAAAGTTTCTACCTTTGCAGTCCCGCCGGAAACGGATGGGGCAATGACACAGAAGATCATGCTGCCTACGGCAGCTTGGATATAGCCGAAGCGCGATGCGGGGGCAGAGATAGTTCTTTAAGGAAATGATCATGTAACGTAACGAGTAGCCAATTTATTGGCGAAAGTC
>PJTO01000154.1_pt1 | contig 76299 bp, 58 predicted proteins | sample 1512101 | NCBI WGS metagenome assembly PJTO01 (sample SAMN08177690, study PRJNA422409) | Soil metagenome, whole genome shotgun sequencing project.
ATAACCACCATTATTTACTTCTGCTTCTAATCGGCTGATCATATAAATTGCTTGTCTAGATTTGTTCCAAGACAAGACGATTTCATATTCTTTATCATATGCCGCCGATAACTTACGAAAGAGATTATCATAGACGACTTCCAATAACATGTCATCCGAAGTTGTATCAATAATTTGCTCGGTTAATGGAGTCTGGTTTGATGGCTTACTATTATTTTGCTTCGTAGGTTCAGAACAGCCAAACAAATTTAAAATCATTATTATAATTCCAATGGTAATAATCGGTGTTCGCATTGATTTTATCATCTTTAAATCTTTTTATTACTCAAATATATACATTGATTTGCTATACTTTTGTGTTTTATGCATCTCGCAAAAGTATGGCTGATACCGCGGCTCGGTCTTTTTTTGTTTTTATCAAACCAAGCTCTTAAAAGAATTGTCCATCTATTGTCGATCGTTACGTATCAGTTCAGATTGATTGATTTAATTGTATGGTCAGGTTTTTAGGCCTGGCCATTTTAAACGTATTTTCCGGTCCTAAATGGATCTGTCAATAATTTAGTTAAGGGGCTAATCGAAAGATTAGTCCTTTTTTTGAAAAATAATGAACCATTCTATCAGAATTATGTTCTTCACCAGGTTAAGTTAGTTTGTTTTAGCAGTTATAAAGGTCGGGGATTCATGTCATCGGCCTTTTTTTATTTTTTGTAAACTATTATGGAGTTTAGTTGTACTTACTTTGGATATTTAATTAATAGATTGCAGGCTTGATAGTATCGCATTTATCAGGCCTGCATTTTTGAAAATTCTTTCCTAACAAGGGATCAATATATATCGGCTGGATCGTTCCAGCCTTTTTTATAAGTTAGGTATTTCCCCGGACTCGATCATCTCCATAAAAATATTAGCTTGATCTTTGGTGTGCCAAGAGTTGTAATTGAAATGTACTCGCCAGCCTTATGTAAAAGACGATTGCGTTAAAGTAGTTTTGAAAGCCTAAGATAAATTTGAGAGGAAAAATCACTAAAATAGCTTTGCAAGTATACTTTCAAAGGTTACCAAAATATTTTCGCCATATTTTTGCTGTGCTTTTGCACCTAAGAAGTTTTTTTTCAATGCTGTTTTTTCGGAAACGATTATCTGCATTTTATAGGATATTGCAAAATATGCATACAACTTAAAATTTGACTCTTCCACTGGGGTTGCATAACCGGTAACACCTATACCAAAATCAGCATTGAACAAGTGTGATGCCTGCAGTGCCATATCTTCTGCGATCTTAGACGACACACAATCACATTCTCTGGCCTCATCCTCATCTATTCCTAATAAATTTACCTTATCTTCAAGCGTGTAAGCTGTAATCCCACCTTTAAAATTAGCTGCAGCATTTTCGATCTGGGACAGCATAAACTGAAGCTGTCCAGCTGTTACACTTTCGGCCGTTGCGACAGTCTTACGATCAAGTAGCTTGCCAATACGTTGAATTACGTCCTTATCGAGTTCCATCTTATACTTATTAATTTAAACCTATAGCCTTAGCAGGCCTTTTGTCTACTCGGAATATTAAATATTAAATCCGTTATTGACCGTAAGCATTTATTGTAGCAGTTTATTTTGAAAGGCGAACCGCACTAGATCAGCTGTATTTTTTGTTTTTGTTTTATCAATCAGCTGCTGCCGGTGCCCCTCAACTGTACGTTTGCTCAGGAATATCTGATCTGCTATTTCAGCGTTTGTAAAACCACGTGAAATCAGTTCCAAAACCATTAATTCCCTTTCAGAAATATCGTAGCGATGATAGATAGCTTCTTTATCGATATAAATGGGTCTATTTAGCTGAAAATGATCGAGAAGTGATAGACCTATTTCCATTGAAATATATCTTTTACCCTGTAATATGTTGAATATACCTTGAACAAGTTCGTCATAATCCGAATTTTTTGATAAAAAGCCAACTGCCCCCGCCCTAAATGCTTCAGCAACGGTATTATTATCCTCGATCATTGATAAAACAGCAACGTCAATTTCTGGATATTTGGCCTTCACTTTATGGATTAATGTAATGCCACTCATCTCTTCCATTTTGAGATCTGTAATTATAAGATCAGGTGTCTCGCCTTTACTTAAGAATTCTAGCGCCTCAACTCCATCTCCCGCCTCCCCAACAATGGAGAGTTGCTCATGTGACTCCAATATTAGCCTAAAGCCGTTCCTTACCAATGTGTGATCGTCAACAAGTAATATTTTATACATCGTAGTAGAGAAAATCGTGTGTTATATGTATTTCAGAACAATTAGCCTGCCATTTTTACATAACCAGAAAGTTTTAAATCTATATTTTAAAATTTGTAATAATTACTTATGAACCCAGGTATCATTACCTTCCATGAAATATATAGTGCAATTTTATCGTATAAACATTTCCTTATATTTTTTATAAAAAGTTTCCATCGCACTTAAAATTTGATTATGAACTTTCGATGTATTTAGAACCTTATTGCTGAAACTTAATATTCGCAGTTAAAGTACTTCATCAGACTATTACAGTGATTTCAAGTATTAAATGACTTATATTGCGTAGTTTATCAGTTAACGAAACCGATCCCAAGAAGGTTCACTTTATATATTTATTAAAAGATGAAAAAAAACCAAATTATGCAGGATCGGTATCAAGGTATACTTATCGTTGCATTCGCAATTGTTGCACAACAGGGCCCCGAGGATCTTCCGAACGATGTGCCAGATAATCCTGAAGAGGAATTATCAGAAAATGAACCCGATGAAACTCCAGAAATGCCCGATCAGGATGATTTTGGCATCGACGAAGAACTAGGAAACGAAGAAGAAAATGAATTTCCTGAACTTGACGAACAGGAAGACAACGACGGAGAGTTAGATAACAATGGAAGCATTTAAAATCAAACTGTCTTTTCGCTGAGTTTCACTTTAAGGGATATAAGATTAATTCGTTTCCTGATAAAATGGATAAGACTTTACCGGAAAGTGGATACCAGCCCGGCGAGATGCCCTGGTTTTATGGCGAAAAACTCAAACAGCTTGGGATCGAAATTTTGAATAAAAAAATTGCCGGCGATTGTCACGTTGACAGAAAATTAATTACTGCAGATAGTCCGTTAGCGGCTGATAAATTCGGGAAAAATCTGCGCAGATGAACTTCTCGCCTGTGAAAAATCAGAACTGGAACATGAATAGGTAGCGTAAGCCATGTGGATCATTGCAAAATCTTGCGAACGTTTTCAAAATTTGAACGATTATTTTTAAGAACTAATGAATATTTCAATCTATGTCCAAAACTAAAATATATAAAGACATACCGGTTATTTTAACAACGGAAACAGAACAGTTATTTGATTTTGAATTAGGTGAAAGTGGTCAGGTAGGCCAATATGCCAAAATATCGTCTGAAGGATACGAGCTAATTATAGGAGAGGATCTCAGTTACCTGGACGGAGATATGCCCGAGAAATGGAGGCAACCTGCTGTTCAGAAACTACTTGCTTTAGTAAGGGATGATAACAAAACAATCGGCGATTTAAATTAATTCTTTTTCAAATACAAGCCCCCCTTATTAACCGATAAGGGAGGTTTTTTGACTAGATGATCATTACGGTCCAAAACTATTGTAAAAAAATGACACTGGCATTTCTCGTAAACTACAATGGTACAAAAATGGAGCTATTAGCGTTAGTAATTGCCCGATTGACTTACACCTGCCGCAAGCGAAAGAAAAGGCAAGTGTAGATCATTGTTGAATACCCCACCACCCGATAGATTAAACTGCGCGCTGCTAAAGCCATTGGATCCCGAAATACTAATTGATCCATTTGGCATCGCGTTGCCGGATATCAGAATTGACTCTTCCTGTCCGGTAACACCGCTCTGCCGCCAATAGCCGATTCCACCATACATGCCTCCGGTCAATGAATCCAGGTAAATCTTGTTGTTCTTAACCTGTACATTTTTAAGATACTGGTACGAGGAAGGTTCGATATAGATATACAGTAAAATGCCCGAAGTATGGAATTCATTGTTGAGGATAGCCAAGTTCTGCCCGTTCCGAGCTTTAATAGCACCACCGCTTCCATTCGCCGGCCAGCCTTTGATCACATTGTTCTGTATTGTCAAGCCGTTAAAACTATGTGCATAAATACCATGATCGGTATTAGCATCTTCATTATTGAAAGATACATTGCGTAAAATAGTATTTCCACTGATCAGGCTATTGCTTTGAGAATTATCATTTATCGCCGTGATAAAGTAACCCGTTGAGCCAGCATTGCCAAAGGTATTGTTGATGACCTTTGAATTTGTACTGCCCGACCCGTTCCACACCCCTCTTCCACTGTTTCCCTGCCTCCTGGAGAATACACAGTTTGAAACGGTGGCTTTATCCGTGCCGATCAGGCGAATGTAAGCATCATGCAGATCATTCGATTTGTTGCTGCCTGCTTTCTTAATACCATAGTCAAAAATACACCATTTAAAAGTGACGTCAGACGCATTATTGATGTAAAAAGTCAGATTCCAAAATGTAATGCCCGAGAATGTACAGCCAGCAACATTGGCCGCACTGTAGGTCTGCCGAAGCAGCTGACTGTCCGATGACCGGGCATCGAATATGGGGTTTGTATTTCCGCTTTTCATAAGCGCAATACCGGGCTTCATCAACAGGGCACCATCAATAAGATAAGTGCCGGCTTCTACCCACACGGTATCGCCGGCACTTGCCTGCGCGATTACAGCATTGATTTCTGCCAGTGTCATTCCGGCAGAAACCAGGCCAGAACCGGACAGACTGCTTTTTGCTACCGAACTACCGTATAAGGAGACATGGGTTGCTGTTGTGGAATCGAGTACTTCCAATGGGCTGGAACAAGAATTTAGCAGCAGACCGAGTACCACAAAATTGAAAATGATCTTTTTCATCTGGTTATAATTTGGTTGTGAATATCCTTTCTTTCCTTTTATTGATAGTGTTGTATACCTTATGACTGGCCAACAAGTGTTACCTTGAAAACATAAACAGGTATCTCTCCGCCTGTCGCTGAAGGGACAGGAAGATGTAATGCTGTAGCGTCCTGTTTCCATTTGATTTTCTGCTTGCTTCCCAATAGCGTAATTTTAGCTATTTGCGCCTGACCTGCTGCCAGACTTTTTACCGCGGCAAAGTCGGTCTTTGCACTTCGTACAAACACATAGACAAAGCCATCCTTTGTCGTAAAACGTATGTCGGACACAATATCTTTTGAGGTTGCATCATTTTCTGCGTCTTTGATCGTTTGTTGCCCCGCGATCTCGGCTTCCTCCTCATGTAATTGGTTTCCTTCGCTTTGTATTTTCCATTCGCCTGACCCGTATATTGCCTCTGCATTGCGGCTCATCCAATCTCCAATACTCCGTAATCGGTCCATACTTTCCACAGGAAAGGTACCATCCCCTTTCGGGCCGATATTCAGCAGCAGATTTCCACCTCTACTAACCACTTCTACAAGATTTCTAACCAATATTTCGGGACTTTTCCAGACTGTATCATGCTTATTAAAACCCCAATTGCGACTCATTGTGATGCAGGCCTCCCATTTGCCCTTTGCTTTATTCATTAGGGATTGCTCAACGACTTCGTAGTCGCCCAGGTGATTGCCGATACGACTATTGATGATGCAATTGGGCTGTAAATCGGTAATGAACTGTTGGATTTCTGTACTTTGTTCTTTAGTAAAGAGTTCGGGCGTATCAAACCATATTATACCAATGGGACCATACTGTGTCAATAATTCGTGTAATTGTGGTTTTACTTTTCGCTCAATATATTTTGATAAATCCTTGGCGTCTTCATTTGGATAATCCCAGAAGTTGCTTCGTCCGGCCTTGCTAGGCCAATTGGTAGGGACATCCGGATCTGCCCAGTCCCGCCCTAAAGAATAGTAAAAGCAAAGTTTTAAATCATAACGTTTGCAGGCATCAGCCAGGTCCCGCATTGGGTCCCGCTGCCATGGAGTCTGTTGGACAACATTATAATAGCTGCTGGGGGAGTTAAACATGGCAAACCCATCGTGATGTTTTGCTGTAATGACAATGTATTTCATGCCAGCCCCCTTGGCAGCCTTTGCCCAGGTATCAGCATCAAAAGCAGTAGGGTTAAAATCTTTGGCGATCTGCGCATACTGTTGCAGTGGTATCCTTTCATATAACATAAAATGTTCGCCGCCCCGTGTTGGCCTGCCATTCCAGTCACCGGCAGTCTGAGAATACAGGCCCCAGTGGATAAACAGTCCAAATCTGGATGCTGACCACCAGGCCATCTTATCTGAGGTGCCCATAGGCTGTTGCTGGGCGGACGACCATAGTGAACAGCCCAACAAGAAGCACGACAATAGTATTGTTTTAATCTTCATACTAGGCCCCATTTATTTTCCTGTAGCGTAGCAACGCTTCTAAAAAGTAGTAATCTGCATAGATGAGCGGAACATCAATTTCACTTTTATGTGGCATGCTTCCTGTCGAGTGCTTAAGGATGAAGCCGCCATTAGTCCCCTTTTCAGCCAAGTATTCGCTGGAGGAGAGCGATTTCAACGTGTTTTCGGCAAAGTCATAATAGCGTTTGGCATCTGTTCCGGTCGTATAGGTGGACAATTCCAGCAAGGCTGCGCTGACCAGTGCCGCTGCCGACGCATCCCGTGGTATATAGTTCAGCTTTCGGTTTGCATAGTCCACATCCGGTCGGTATCCTTCCTGGCCAGCATTAAAATCCCAATAGGGAACATTATCCTTTGGCAGATTGGGATGATTCATATAAAAATCTGCCGCTTTCCTGGCTGCATCCAGATATTTACTGTCCTTGGTTTCGCGGTAGAGCAGCGTATAGCCATAGATTGCCCAGCCCTGCCCTCTAGACCAGGTTGAATTGTCTGCATAGCCCTGATTGGTCTGCTGATGCAGGACTGCTCCCGTATTGGGATCATAGTCTACCACATGGTAGGTGCTGTAATCGGGCCTGAAATGATTCTTCAGGGTATGGTCGGCATGACTGATGGCGGCATTTTTGTATTTGGGGTCTCCAGTTAATGTTGATGCAAAAAATAACAGCTCCAGGTTCATCATATTATCGATGATCACCGGATATTTCCATACCGTTTTTCCGTCCCAGGAAGCTTTTTCATTCCAGGATTTGATCAGTCCAACTTTCGGATCAAAGCGCTTCAGGGCAGACTCTGCTGAATGTACGAGGAGCTGTTGGTATTTTTTGATCTTTGTAGAATCGTCCTCCAGCCGTAAAGCGTTGCCATACGAACAGTACATCACAAAACCAATGTCATGATGTTGGGTCAGATCCTTCGCCTTTTCCAGTTTTTCGGTCCATGCTGTTGCCTGAGCTTTGACCTGGGGATCTTTTGTATACTCGTAAATATACCAAAGCGCGCCCGGGAAAAAGCCGCCTGTCCAATCCCATTCATCGGTTTCCACCACATGGCCTGTTGTATCCAGCGTCCGAGGAAAGTTGCTGTTATCAAGGAGCAGGTCATATTGCGCTCTGGCTCGCGTAAAGTCGGCAGCCACAAAATCGGAACTGTTCTGCTTGGTGCGCTGCTGCGCACAGGAAAAGAGGGTTGTCAAAAGAAATAAGAATATCATTTTAAGTCCAAAAGGATAATGTGTCTGCTTCATAAGATTTTATTTACTACGCTGTTGATTCTTGTATATTATATTTTTGGGGCAATGTCGGATTATTTTTTCCCCATGCGCCGGTTTCATTCCGTCACTTCCAGTTCGACTATTTTGACTACTGGATATTCTCCGTACACATTGCTATTACTGCCAACGAAAGTAATTTCATAAGTCCCGGGAACTGTGAAAGTGTAAGCATAGGTATCCATCCGGGTGCTCATATTTTTGAGCGCTACCCCTTTGTCCGGTGTCACACTGGTCAGGTCCAGCGGTTTTGAGATAGCCCACACCTGATTGGAGCCTATTGTTGCTCCGCCACCTTGAAAGCGTAGCCCCGCGCTGCTTAATAACCAGGAGACAGGAGAGTTTTCCAGACCGATTGAGGTCCAGGCTGCACCTTGCAGATTTGCTATTGGCAAGGTAATACCCTCTGTTGTTTCCGTATTTAGGCTGAACTGATTGATCCACCAACGGGGCTGTGTCGATCCGGTATTCCCCGTGTATTTAAAAGCAAAATAAACCATGGCATTCGCATTCAGATTAAAACCCGACGCACTTAATTTCGACAGATCAACTTGTCCCGAGGATACGTAGGTAGCGTCATTGGCCTGGATGCCAGATAACTTAAATGCGGCGGTAATATCCACCCAGTCGCTCTCCTTGATCGCATCAGGCTGATAAACTCCTGCAAATTGCTGCGATACCAGTAGGCGGAGAGAATTCGGCTGTTGCACATCCGTACCATAACGGCGGTTGCTCGAAAACTCCAGTGTCACAGCCTGTGGAATGGCTTTGGTGCGCTCCCGGTAAACGTACTTATGGCCTTCTTCACCAGAGAAGAAAGTCAGCTGGTCAGGATTGCCACTGATATGGAACAACACTTGCTCACCAACTTTATAGCTATTTTTATCGGTATGGACTTCTAAGTTCAAAGGGATGGCCTCTTTTTTCTCGCATGATTGTAGGATCGGCAGTACGAGAAGCGATGCTATATAAATATATCTTTTCATAATTTTCACATTATTAGCTGGTGTTACCATGCGGGATTTTGCGTCATCAGGTTATTCAAAGATAGTTCGTTGATCGGAATAGGGAAATACGTATCGCGATCACTGACATTATTGAAAGCCAATGCCATGTACCGATAATCGGCAGGCGCCAACTGGTTATACTGTTGGGCAACCAGTTTCATTTCGGCAATGAAAGTACCATAACGTACGAGATCAAATTTCCGCAACCCTTCGTAGCATAATTCCCGAAAGCGTTCCTCCCGTATAGCTATTCGCATTTCGCTTTCATTGGTAAGCTCATTATTCCGGTTTGAAGCATTTGCACGGCCACGTACTTCCTGAAGTGCATTTTTGGCACGAACTGTGGGGCCATTCACTTCATTTTCGGCTTCAGCAAACATCAACAGAACATCAGCATAACGTAATAGCGGAAAATTAATTGGCGTATAATTCCTGTTTTTAGGCTTTAAGGTCTCGTAATCTCTTCTAAATTTGGCGACATGCCTACGCTCAATTTCCGCTGCCGTATAGAATACGGAGTCTGTGATCAAGTTGTTGGCATGGTTGTACCGATAACTGGCGATATTCCAGTCCCGGCGTTTATCTGTGGGTTCGTAAGATTCAAAGAGCTTGCGCGTGGCTGCCAACAGACCATAGCTAAAGCCTTTGGCCTCATCGCTGGTCTGTATGCCACTTTGATTGCCAATGCGCCCAGCCTCAAAATCACCACTACGATTGCCATAGAATTCTACCTCCCAGATGGATTCGCTGATATTATACCGGTCTGCCGCCATATCTGTAAAGATCTTTTTGTAATCTGCGACAAGGCTATGTTTATAATCTCCCCCTTGTGGAAAGACCAGTTTGCTTGACCATTCCAATGCTTTTTGATACTTGGATGCGTCATTGAGCGGAGCTCCGGCCATTTTTAGGTATACCCGGGCCAAGATGCCCCGGACGGCAGATTTTGAAACGCGACCAGCATGACCATACGCCTGAATGTCCTTGACCATGGAATCCGCTGCTTCCATCTCCTGCACAATAAAGTTATAAACTTCCGTCTGTGGCGTACGTGCGATATTGACATCACTTACCGAACTTGTAGGCGCTGTTTTCAAAGGAACGTCCCCCCAGTTGCTGACCAGAATAAAATAGTAATAGGCCCGCAAAAACCTGACTTCACCTATCACAGCCTGTTTATCAGAAGCAGCCATCTGTACGGCCTCAATTTTACTCAGAAAAAAATTGGCCCGTTCAATACCCTCATATAGAAATCGCCAGATATCATTGATTTTTGGATTAGAAGCATCGTAACTATAGATTTCTGGTCCAGCGAGATAAGATGAGCGAAAATAGGCCCCCTCATCACCCAGGGTCAGGTAGCTCGAATAGGTGGATCCGTAAAAGTCTTCCCTGCCGAGAATATCGTATACGCCAACAAGTCCGGTCATCACCTCCTTTTCATTCTGATAATAATTTTCCTTGACCACATCAAAGGGCTGCTTGTCCAAAAATTTAGAACATCCTGAAAAAATTGAAGTCGACACTACTAAACACAAGAAGATTAAATTTTTATATTTTTTTGTTAATGCTATTTTCATAAGATTACAGATTAAGGTTGATACCAAATACAAAGGTTTTGGGTCTTGGGTAAGACGAATAGTCAAAGCCGGGCGTCAGCGCCGAGTAGTACACAGCAACCTCGGGATCATATCCTGAGTAATTGGTAAGTGTCCATATATTCTGTACGGAGGCATAGATACGCAGGCTTTTGATTTTCCACTTGTCTAACAGCCCCTTATCAAAAGTATAACCTATAGATCCTGTTTTTAGGCGCAGGTATGAGCCATCTTCGATAATCCGGGTCGAATAGACATTAGGCCCCTGACCTCCCACACGAGGCATGGTAGAAGAAGTGTTTTCCGGTGTCCATCGGTCCGCATAGCTCGCAAATTGATTGAGATGTGCTTTACTGCCATTTTCAAACAACAGCCTATTGGCATTGACAATATCGTTTCCGTAGGACCACTGGAAAAATAAGTGGAGATCAAAATTCTTGTATTTAAAGGTATTCGCAAATCCCCCCTGGTGAATGGGATATCCACGTCCGATCACTGTTCTGTCAAGATTATCCACCACCAGATCCCCATTGAGATCCTTATACTTCACGTCGCCGGGGCGAATCGAGCTACGTGTATTTCCATTGGTCGCCACCGTCTGTTTTAAGAGGTAACTGCCATTGGGCTGTTGGTCAAAGTCTTCATATTGATAGACACCATCCCAGAGGTATCCATACATCTGTCCGAGCGGCTGATTGATTTTGGCAATATATAAGGGAGTAGTTCTGTAATCCTGATCCCAGGCCAGTGCCGTGGTTAGGCTTTCCTGGTTTTCGGTAAGTTCAACCACTTTATTTCGGTTAAAGGAAATGTTGAAGGAACTATTCCAGCTAAAATTGGCTTTTTGGATGATATCTCCCGATAAGGTCAATTCAATCCCCTTGTTGCTAGTTTCACCTATATTTTTAAAGGCATTGCTATAGCCCGTGGTGGAGGGTAATGCTGCATAGAGCAGGAGATCGTAGGTGCGCTTGTGGTAATAATCCGCCGTCAGCATCAACCTGTTTTTAAAAAGCCCCAGATCGATGCCGGCATTGCGCTGCGCCGTGCTTTCCCAGCGCAGGTCTGGTGTTCCGATACCAAGGTACATACCTTGTAAAAGCTCATTTCCCCAGGAGTAGTAACCGTTGGTGCTGACACTGGTATTTTCAAAGTACACAGGCGAAAAAGAAGCATATTCACTCACCCTGTTATTTCCTGTAATTCCATAACCCAGTCTCAGTTTCGCATCCGAGAAAAGTTGCTGATTTTTCATAAAGGGTTCATTGATCAGTCGCCAGGCAAATGCAGCAGAGGGAAAGTACCCATATCTGTTATTGCCAACGAACTTGGATGAGCCATCTGCCCGAAACGATGCGGTTAGGAGGTAGCGGCTTTTGTAATTATAGTTTACACGGCCCAGATACGAGAGCATGGACCATTCCGATTGCAGAGAGGTGACAGGTTGAGGCACCCCTTCACTCAGGCCTGCCAGCCCCTTGATCTCGTTGGGCAGATGAATGGCTGAAAAGCCATACCTATGGTACTTGTTGCCCTGAAAAGTGATCCCAACAACCGCATTCAGGGAATGGTCTTTAAATTTTTTGTTGTAGGTCAACAGGTTTTCGTTGAGCCAAGTGTTGCTCTGCGTGTAGAGAATCGAACCGTTTACGCCATTTGTGCTTCCGGCAAAACCATATCGGGTGCGTGAATTGTTGTATGTGTCCAGCCGTGTATCCGAATTGTTAATACCGCCATTAATCCGCAGTTTTAGTGCCGGCGAGAACGCATATTCTGCATAACCGTTTACAATAAGCCGATTATTGTAGTTTTTGCGGAGCTCATTCTGAGCAGAAAGTATGGGGTTGAACCGATAGTCGTTGGTGGGATTAGCGAGATCGTCTGTTGGATCATTCAAAAGGTCTTCATCGGCAAAAGCAATGGGCCGGTAGCCCCATACGCTGTACATCAGGTAGTTCATGGCGGAGAATGCCGATTCAGGAGCCGCGGGATTGCTGCCATCAGTAAGTGTGCCGGTATACATGGCATTGATACCGACTTTTAGTTTCTGAAAACTCTGATCGAGCGTGATCTTCCCTTGTTTGCGGTCAAATCCCGAATTAATGATAATACCCTGCTGACCAAAGATATTACCTGAAACGGAATATTTTGTGTTGCTGTTGCCGCCCATGACCGAGAGGCTGTGGTTGTGCATCACTCCGTCCCTAAAAATATGCTGCTGCCAGTCGTTGCTCGGTACAGACCTATAGTCTTCTAATGTCTTTCCTTCGTTAAAATAAGTGAGCTGCGAGCCGACAGGATCGCGTTCCGCCTGCAAACGGACAAATTCATAGCCATTCATCAGATCCATGCTATTGATGATCTGCTGCGATCCTATATAGCCACTATAACTGATCTGTGGAGCTCCTGCTTCGCCCTTTTTTGTCGTGATCAAAATAACACCGTTTGCACCACGTGCACCGTATATCGCAGTGGCAGATGCATCTTTCAGCACTTCGATCGAAGCGATTTCATCCGGATTAAGGACATTACTGTTCGCATTTTCTATTGGAAAACCATCGATGACATACAGGGGTGAATTATCCTGTGTCAGGGAATTGGCCCCGCGGATCACAATGTTCATCTCACTGCCCGGTTTCCCGCTCTCTGATGTGACCTGTACACCGGCTACACGACCGGCCAATGCTTCCAATGCAGAACCAACGGGAGCCTTCTTGATATCCTGCATATTGACTGATCCCACCGAACCTGTAAGGTCTTTTCGTTGCACTTCACCGTACCCGATTACAACAACTTCATCTAAGGATTTATTGGTCTGGACGAGTTTTATCTTCAGCACTTTAGCATCTTTTACAGCAACTTCTTGTTCATCATAACCGATAAATCTAAAGATAAGTACAGCTGAAGTGTCCGAGACCTGAAAGGAGAAGCGACCATTAAGGTCCGTGGTTCCTTTTGTACTGGAGCTCTTTTGCAAAATACTTACACCGGGCAATGGCTTTCCGGTAACTATATCGGTTACTATTCCGCTGATCTGCTGCTTTTGTGCATAGAGCTGCGGAACTTGGAACAGGCAGGTCGCTCCCAATACGATTGTTTTTATATGCGGTATCATATTTTACATTTAATAAATTGATTACACTTTATGATTGGTTTTCGGGCAATCCGACATGAGGTAGTATTTGCCCGTAGCTTTTTTCTGTAGTAGAAATAAGCTTGACAAATATTTGAATCTTTATGGAAAATGCGGGGGTAAAAAATCGGAAATATAGGGGTAAAATCTCTTAGCGTAAGCTATTTTCCCTATATTGAGTAGGATTTACACCAAATTTCTTTTTAAACTCTTTACTGAAATACTTTCGATCGTTGAATCCTACGGCATAGGCAACAGATGCGACCTGATCAGACTGTATCAGGAGATTGGCAGCGACACTCAGACGGATATCTTTAATCAATTCGGCAACACTGAGACCTGTCAAGCTTTTCACTTTCTTCAACAGCGCACTTTGGCTCTGTCCCATATTTTCTGCTAAAGTCGCAACTGAAAACTCAGCTTCGGCGATATGTGCTTCGACCACCGTTCTTAACTTATCCAAATAAGCCGCAGCAGCATTGCTTATGTTTTCATCACGTTTCGATAACAGCAAATAGCGTCGGTTACGTTCCTTAACCAATTCTAATGCTGATATGGTGTTGAAAATCTGAAGATCTAAAACCTGTAAGTTGAATGGTTTAGTTACATAATTGATGATGCCACTTTGATAACCAATGATACTATCCTGCTCCTCTCCTTTGGCTGTCAGCATAATTACGGGGATGTGAGCTGTGTCCGGATCGGCTTTGATGGATTTCACCAGCGTGTAGCCATCCATCTGGGGCATCGCGATATCTGTTATAATCATATCAGGCATACTATCGGCAATTGCCGCAAGCGCCTCCTTTCCATTGGCAGCAGCACTTACGTTGTAGCATGTCTGCAGATGGTTGAGCAGAAAAGAACGGAGTTCGTCATTATCTTCCACGATCAGCAGCTGATAATCACGGGCCGAGTCCGGAATGCAGGCCGCGGTACTTTCAGCCGTACTTGTCTCCGAAATAATTTCCGTCGGTATCCCCTGCTGTTGCCGGATACATGCCGGCAACAATATAGTGAATACGGTGCCCTCCTGTTGGCCTAGCTGCAGCGGATTGTCAAGATAGAGATTTCCTTGATGCAGTTCTACGAGCTCTTTGGCGAAAGACAAGCCGATTCCCCAGCCTTCCTTCCCTTTTCCTGCATCAGCTTGGTAAAAGGTGTCGAATATGCGCTCCCTGTCTTCCCTTTTTATACCCTGACCATTATCCATCACATGGATAAACAGATCTGCGTTACGCTGACGGATGACAAGTTGAACCGTTGGAGTATGCTCGCGCCGAAATTTAAAGGCATTGGAAAGCAGGTTGAGTAATACTTTTTCCAGCTGCTGAGGATCAGCCATAAAATAACCTTCAAATTGATTGTCCAAGACATAGCCTATCCCCGATTCTTCTGCTATCACAACAAAGGATTGATGTATATTCTCAAAATAACTTGTTGCGTCTATAACAACTTTATTCAAGATCAATTTTTGGGCATCCATTTTATTGAAAGACAATAGTTCTTGCGTCAAATGTAGCAGCCTCTTAATATTACGTCTCACCTGTTGTAACTGCGCATCCACCTGATTGTCGAGCCTTTTATCCAGCAATATTTTCTCTATTGGGGCATGGATTAAGGTCAGCGGGGTGCGGATTTCATGACTGATCTTGGTGAAGAAATCAAGCTTTGACTGCATCAGTGCAGCTTGATCCTGATGTAGTTTTTCCTCATAATATAACTTTGTTTTAAGCTGCTTTTTGTCCAGGTTATAGCGGTAGAAAAAATAGACAATGCCCATCAGTAGCAGTGTATACCCGGTATAGGCCCAGATAGATTTATAAAAAGGCGGAGCAATGTTGAACACCACAGATTTGCTCACGCTACTCCATATTCCGTCATTATTGGCCGTCTTTAACTGAAGTGTATATCGTCCGGGGATCAGATTGGTATAAGTTATGGAAGGCTGATCGGTCAGATTCCATTCTTTTTCGAGTTCTTCAATTTTATAGGCATAGCTGTTTTTTTGCGGATTGATCAGGTTGTCTGAACTAAAGTCGATCGTAAACGTATTTTGGTCATGTTTCAGTACAATTTCCTCCACCCGGTCCGGATTTAGATAGCCCAACACTTTGTCGACTCTCGTCCTGCTCAGACCATTGATAGAGAAGCCCGAGATCAACAATTTGGGTACCCCCGCATTTGACTGGTGATGAGACACATCGAGACTGATTAAGCCTTTGTGCGAACCGACGAGCAGCTGCCCATCCCGGCAAAAAATGGCATTTGGTAAGAATTCATTTGTTGGGAAACCATCCTGAATATCCATATAGCGTTTTGCTCCAGTCAGCTTATTGTAAAACACGAGTCCATTATTTGTGGAGATAATAATTTCGTTGGCATTGTTTTCGGCAATCCCCAACACATGGTAATAGCTACGCGTTGGAAATAACTCCACCCTGTTTACCACTCCTGTTTTCGGATTATAGTTATAAAGCCCCTTTTCCTGCGTCCCAATCCATATCTGCGAAGTCCTATCTTCAAAAAGTGTGTTGATATAATGATCTTTCATAAGATCTTCAGAACGATAGATTCCTTGTTGTTCAGCGGTATTGCGGAGTTGACCAAGCCCCTGGGCCGTTCCAATAAATAGACTACCGTTTCGGCTGGCTAAAATGTGCTTGATATAATTGTTGGCGGTATTTTTTGTAAAAGTGCTGGTAGGTTGAATAACAGTCGTAAACTGACTATTGATCATTTGTAAGCCTTTGTTGCCGGTCCCGATCCAAATATTCCCGAGGCGATCCCGGTTAATGCTGCTGATGTAATTCTGGAGCAGCGTAATGCCATTTTCACCGGTAATATTGTAATAGCGAATATCTGTGGTATTTTGACGGCTAATGCGAGCCAGACCTGCGCCGAACGTACCTACGTAAATATATTTATCATCTGTGAGCAGGCATTTGATCGTATTGGACCGAAGCTCTATTTTCCGATAGACATCACTACCCTTTTTGCGAACGTTCAGTCCGTCCCGTTCTGTTCCCACCCAAGTATTTTCATCATCGTCAACGGCAATGGCGCTGACCAGATTTCCGCTCAGATGTTTGAAATTGCCGTCTGCCAGATCTACCTTAAAGGGATATACCGATGGATGATGATAGTTTATTCCGCCAAAATTTGTCCCCATCCAAACAATACCCTGTCGATCAATATAAATCGTCTTGATGGAATTATCATTGATACTGAAAGGATTGATGGCACTCGATTTTATCTGCTGTATCTGACTCCCGTCGGGCTGTAGCAAATTCGCCCCTTCCATTGTCCCCACCCAAATATTTTTGGCTTTATCTATCGCTATCGCTCGCACATAGTCGCTTGATAGTCCTGTTTTGCCTGTATAATGCGCAGTCTGCTGAAATAAGATGTCCAATTCAAAAAGACCATGTCCATCCGTGGCAATCCAAATTTTATCTGTAGCCACTCGCTTAATATCCTTCACGGATATCGCTGAGCTATTTGTATGACTTAGTTTAATTGGTTCAATTGTTTTTTGATCCCGCCAAAGATACAATCCTCTGTTGGTCCCGATCAAGATATTTCTTCCCAGCTGTAATAAGGAGTAGATTTCCAATCCGGGGAGGATATTCACGTTTTCTATCTTTGGATGATCGGCATTTTTAATGCACATCAGACCATTATTTGTACCGAGTAAGATGCTAGATTCAATAAAATAAATTGCTAAAACGGCAAAATGGTTGCTATTTTTAGGTTTGACATGCTCAAAGCTAATTCGCTGAAAACGGTCTTGTTTAGGCTGATAAATATTTAGGCCCTGCTGTGTTCCGATCCAAAGGGTCTTTTGGCGCGGATGTTCAACAATGGTGTAAATATAGTTGTTCGTGGAAATGGTGTTAACATCGTTATTATCCGAACGGTACTGTTTAATGCGGTTACCATCGTATCTATTAAGTCCGTCCCTGGTACCTATCCATAGAAAACCTGCATTGTCACGGCATATACTCAATACGGTGCTATTCGAGAGCCCTTTATCATAAGTTAAACTACCGAAATGATACTGGGCTTGGGCATGTTGTGCAAATAAACAGCAGATTAGCGTTAAATAAATAATGCATTGGACATATCTTTTTGTCATTTAGATCCTTCAACTGGTAGTAGAGACAAGTATACGATTTTCTCTGCAATGAATGAAAAATTACGTGCCATTAGTTGGTTCACAAATAAAAGATTTATCGCGTATATTTTGGGGCTTGCGTACCCTTTCGGTCCCAGCATCTTAGGCGTCGTTCCGGTCGCAATAATTGCATGTAAACCCGAAATTGAACCGCAGCCGATCACGATAAAGATAAATGACAGCACAGGTCCGCCGATCACAGGCCCAGCAACAGGGAATAAAATCGGTCAACGCTGGCGTCTGTATGGTTGGATGCACAAAGATAATGCCTATGACTACCATCAGGATCGTACCGATCTTGAGATAGGTGGAAACTAGAAAAATACCTTAAAGAATTGGATACAAATCAACAAGGTATACTTAATGCTTTCCTTACGATTGCAAATTCTTTAGAAGAATCTGGATAGATACATTAAAAAGAACACTTATTATCACTATTTTTCATATTTTGTCTTTAACTTCAATTTAAACAAGAAATTATGACCAAGTTCCTATTCGTTCTCATTTTCACCTTTTTGGCAATCAGCAATAATTATGGCCAAAACATTCGGTTAAAATTTAAAGTCTATGCAGATACCTTACCAGCATATAGTTACGTATTAATTAATAATGATGTCTTTAAAACGGAAGTTAAAAGTGGAACTGGCGAGTTTGTAATAAACAAGATTCTTGATAAAGGTCATTTCAATTTTGCGCAACTAGCCCTGTCAGACAGTGTATTCACAAACCGAGAGGATTTCTCTAGTTTTTTCCGTAGACACCAGATTTTCCCACCAAACTTCTTTTATTCTTTTATTATTGATTCCAATGATCTAACGATGGGCATAAATATAGACACACATCAATTAAAAGTATATGGAAGCGATTTGAACAAACAATTTACTGAATTTGAAGCCACAGCAAAAATGCTCGATTTAACTAATATTCCAGCTTTAGAGGAACAGATTAGGGGTGATAACAATAGAATGACCGAATTCCTGAAAATTTTTACAAAATATTCGGCAAATAAGCTCAGCGAAGAGCATCTCACATTTCTATTGGAATATCCTAGCTTATCTTTTTACAATTCTAGTACTGTCTTCCAACATAAAGATTCGATTTATCAGCTCATTCAGCTGCTGAAGAAAGAAAACTCTCCATATTTTGACAGTGAACGGGTTTTAAAAAAATATCAGGATATGGTTACATTATATAAACCAAAAGAAAATGTACCTGTCCCCAATTTTACCATAATAAACTCGCGTGGAGAAAAAAAATATATCAGGGAACTTTACAATAGTACTGAATACCTAGTTATTGATTTTTGGGGTACATGGTGCGGCCCCTGTATAGCTCAGCACCCTGAGCTACAGCGCATCGTGAATGAGTATAAGGATAATGGAAAATTTAAATTTTTAGGCATAGCTGTTAATGACAAATTTACAACATGGAAGCAGTATTTGGAAAAACATCAATATACCTATGAAAACTACATTTTTGAGAACAGAGATTACCCCAACCTTCAAAAGGAATTGGGTATATATTCATTTCCGCGCTATGTCATCGTTAATACAAAGGAAAACAGGGTTGTCCGATCCAATTTTAAAATTGATCAACTTCGTGACATATTAAATAAGTTGTAACTATACTATGGTATCCGCCTGACGAACTATAGGTCAGTTGGTTTCTTGAAGTTGTGCACGTGAAGGTCTTTTATATTTTTAAGGTCTCTTGATGATATTTGCTTTTATATCTTCATGCTTTTCTAAGTTTTCATTAACACAAATATCGATTGTGGTACTAAGATCTATTCCCTACAACTGATAAAATAAGACATTCTCTTTTTCCGCCCCCTCACTGCGCGATGCTCGAAGGTTCTGCTCAAGAGATTTCTTGCGGATTAAAGAGAATACAAATTAAAATGGTGCTGCTTAAATATGGTGCTGCTCTCGTCGATTTCCTTTTCGCTATACCAGCCTACTCTTTTCTCTACTAGTCAACTTCATTGATGTTGCTCACTTTTACAGCAGGCATCGTCTTGAAAATGTCCTGCATGTACTTTCGATGATTGGCCCCAGCTAGGACTACAACTCTTTTCGCCCTTACCACCTTAGCCCTGTTGACAACATTATGGCACATGCCCTCATTTCTCATAATCCACCAATGTATTTTTGACAACATTTCTTCTTTAGGAAATCCATTCATATTATATAGAACAGGCAAGTAAAAATCTCCCGAGGCGGAAATCTCCGCGGCCTCATCCGTGTTCAACCATTCCGTTACCCTATTTGAAGACTTTTCAATATGAGCATATTTTTCAAACCCCTTGTTAATAGCAATCAAAGCTGATTTTAACTGATTTTTAGAGGAATCGGCCATATCTTTCCTGAACAAGACAAATTTTGCGTCAAATACTCCCCACGATGCTTGCCAATTCAGATCATAGTCTTGGCAATCCATAGCCATCAGTTCCTCGATGCCTAGCTCCTGCATCATCGGGAAGGCGATATAGGCATACTCAGAAGTTTTTAGCCTTTTCATACTTCGTCCAGTGGTATCTACCCCAGGGCTAAGCAATTTTTCGATATAATGTTCTATTTCAGCATTAGGTTGATGCCGCAGGAAATTATAAACTTGCCAAAATTGATAATGCCCATTTGCCACATCTTGATCAAGATAATAGGCATGCGCTAAATCGGCTTTTACACGATAATCATTGGGTTGCTGATTGGATCGTTTCTTCAAGCTGTCAATAGTATGCTGCAGTAATACCTCTTTTATAGGTCGATTGCTCCTAAGTTTGTTTAGCCGGTTTATATTCGGTTGTTTGCACCAATAATCCATCAGCAACCGCTCGTCTTCGCTACTCAGGAACTCGCCAAAAAAGGCGTCAGGCTTAAATTTTCTAATTTTATGATGGATGCTGGAAAAATCCTGGGTAGGATATTTACTATAATCATGGGAAACACCGATTAATAAAACCTCAATATCCTGTGCTTTTGCGTTGATCGAGATTAAGAAAAATAAATAAAAGATATACTTCATAATTTGTGCCTTCTTGTTTCGTTATTGGATGTTTCCTTATTCAGCTACACACTTGGCATTACGGTTTACAAATTAGCTAACAAGCACTTATGCCATCTACAGGATTAAAAATACAAATAAATACGTATAGTTTAACCGCATCGGCCTATAATCCTTTTTTAACCGCTAACCAGTAGCCGTGTAAAAAAAATGGCCATTGGTTTTTTGTTTAATGACTTTTCTAAGCAGCTGAGCCGATTTTGCGTTACCTGTCAACACGAAGTTAGCTTCTTGCCAATCCGGGGTATTGACCATTAGGAGCTTGCTGATCCATTCCTCCATGCTGAACGAAAAGTTTTTGGGAAAATATCAGGCAATTTTCCAAGCCCAATAATTTTGGAACATTTTTGTTCTCTTCATCCAATTCATAAAGGAACACAAACTGACATAGAACCTGTTTTCTCCTCTCGGTTTATACGAGTCGGCCTACTGACACTTTTATAGACTTTATATCCAGTTCTCCCATTTCTGCAGGAACGACTTTATTCGGATCTGAAATTAATTGTCCGTCTTTCTTAAATTCTTCGAGTTGCCCTGAGTAACCTGCCCTTGGTATAAAAATGTCATGTTAAACGTATTTGATCGATGAAATTACGCTTTAATCCTGACAATCCGCCATCTTCTGCGCCAAAGGGCTGACATAGCACAAAATGGAATGATCGCCAGGATAATTGAACATCAACGAAAAGACGAGAGTCGTGAAAAACAGAGAATATCAACTGTTTTTTGAAATGGAGACCTAAAAAAAAATCCGCCAAAAAAAATATTTGACTATACAACGCTCACTTTTTTTAATAACTTTGTTTAGGATGAAAAAATGGTTTGCTATATGCTTTTTGACGATCTATATCGCCTCGGCTACTGAAGTTGTTCAGTTGCTGCGATTTCCGTTGTTGATAGAGCATTATTTTGAGCATAAAACAAAAAATCCGCAGTTATCTGTCATCGAATTTCTAAAGATTCACTATAATGGAGATCACCTGGAAAACCATCCACATGATGACGACTATGACGAGGATCAGAAACTCCCGTTCATGATGCATACGGCTTCATACTATGCTATTTTTGTCTGCCCGCCAACTGTAGAAGTAGAAATTCACAACAGCTCCATACCAAGGAAAATTAATACTACCACCATACGGAACGATCAGTTTATAGACGATACTTTCCTTAATTCCATCTGGCAGCCGCCAAAATTCTGTTAATACATTCCTCCTTTTATTTTTAGGATAAAGACGTCCGCAGTGAAGCAGCTTTCTTGACAGAAAGTGCCTACAATTTCTGTATAGGAATACGGAAGCATTTTTCAATGTCAATATATTATTGGTCACTCGTGTCTTTGTCAAAACTTACGATTTAACAGAATCAAATTGATATGCTTACGAAAATTATTGAGTTCTCTGTAAAGAACAAACTCATTGTCGTGCTGTTGATGTTGGCTTTGATCGGTGTAGGTGCTTATCAGGTGACGAAATTGCCTATTGATGCCGTACCCGATATTACCAATAATCAAGTGCAGGTCATTACAATAGCTCCATCCTTTGGAGCAACAGATATTGAAAGGCTCGTGACCTTTCCGATCGAACAGGCTAACAGTAATATCGCTGGATTACAGGAAATCCGTAGCTTTTCGCGATTTGGACTATCCTTGGTAACCATTGTTTTTGATGACAATATCGATATCTATTGGGCCCGGCAACAGGTAGCTGAGCGTCTGCAACAGGTACAACAGGAAATCCCGACAGGTATAGGTTCTCCGCAATTAGGTCCTATTTCTACAGGTCTTGGCGAAATATATCAATATGTCGTTCGCCCGCAACAAGGATACGAGCGTACATATAATGTCACTGAGCTCCGTACGATCCAGGACTGGATTGTCAGAAGGCAGCTGCTGGGTGTTAAGGGGGTGGCTGAGGTCAGCAGTTTTGGCGGAAAACTCAAACAATATGAGATCGCTGTAAACCCCGACAGGCTAAATGCTTATGGGATTACCATTAACGACGTCTTTGATGCCCTCAATACCAACAATCAGAATACGGGTGGCGCTTACATCGAAAAAGGTCCAACAGTTCTTTATATCCGAAGTGAAGGATTAGTTGGCACGATTGAAGACATTCAGAATATAGCAATTACAGGAAAGCAAAATGACTTACCGATTTTCATTCGGGATGTAGCCGATGTACGTCCGGGTTTTGCAACGCGATATGGTGCCATGACCTACAATGACAATGGAGAGGTGGCTGGAGCCGTCGTCATGATGCTTAAAGGAGCCAACAGTAGCCAAGTGATTGCAGACGTCAAGGCCAAGGTAGAGGAAATCAGAAAAACCCTGCCCAAAGGAGTCATCATCGAGCCCTTTCTAGACCGTACCAAAATGGTCAATAATGCGATCAGCACAGTGCAGACAAATCTTTTGGAAGGCGCACTCATTGTGGTATTTGTACTAGTTCTCTTTTTGGGGAATGTACGGGCCGGATTGCTCGTGGCCTCAGTCATTCCTCTGGCCATGCTTTTTGCGATCTGTATGATGAACCTTTTTGGGGTGAGTGGTAATCTGATGAGTCTTGGTGCACTCGATTTTGGATTAATCATTGATGGTGCAGTCATTATTGTTGAATCCGTCATGCATCAGCTTATGCAACAGCAACGATTCAAAGCCCTACTCAAAGTACCTGCTTCTGAAATGGACGATTTGGTAACTGCATCAGCCGGTCGCATGATGAACAGCGCTGTCTTTGGACAGATCATTATTCTGATCGTTTACCTTCCAATCTTAACGCTACAAGGAATCGAGGGCAAAATGTTCAAACCTATGGCAGAAACTGTTGCTTTTGCGCTATTGGGTGCATTCCTTCTATCGCTCACCTATATACCGATGATGAGTTCATTTGTACTTCGTTCAAAAAGTAACAAACCCTCGCCTTCGGATAAGCTGATGAAAAGACTGGAAAAGTTTTACCTGCACACACTGCTCAAAGTACTGCGGATTCCAAAGACAATTTTTACACTGGTTATTTTACTTTTTATAGGAGCTGTATTGATACTCAGCCAGCTAGGTGGTGAATTTATTCCTTCACTGGAGGAAGGTGATTTTGCAGTAGATACCCGTGTCCTCCCAGGAAGTAACCTGACTACGACCATTGAAAGCACACAGAAAGCTGCCCATATCTTAAAGAGCAGATTTCCGGAGGTAGAAAAAGTAGTCACCAAAATTGGTAGTGGCGAGGTGCCGACCGATCCTATGCCGATGGAGGCCTCGGATATGATGGTTATTTTAAAAGATAAAAAGCAATGGACTTCGGCGCATACCTTTCCTGAACTTGCTACAAAAATGAGCGCAGCATTAGCCGATGTCCCCGGCATTACGGCCGGTTTTCAGTACCCTGTACAAATGCGGTTCAACGAGCTGATGACAGGAGCACGTCAAGACGTTGTCCTCAAAATATTTGGAGACAACCTGGATTCCCTGACCTTACATGCTCAAAAAATAGGTAAAATAATCGAACAGGTCCAGGGAACCCAAAATCTCTACATCGAACCGATTGCCGGGCTTCCGCAAGTTGTCATATCTTATAATCGCCCTAGCATTGCACAGCATCATCTCTCGATTGATGAAATAAACAGAACCATCAATGCGGCTTTTGCCGGGCAGCGAACAGGCTTGGTATTCGAGGGTGAGAAACGCTTCGACATGGTTGTACGGCTTGCTGCCAGAGACCGAAATAATATTGCTGACATCCGTAACCTTTTGATTCCTACTTCCATGGGAAACCAAATTCCACTGTCCCAATTGGCCCGTGTAGAAATTGTACAAGGACCTAATCAGATCCAACGGGAAAATGCGCAACGGCGGATTGTCGTCGGATTTAATATCAACGGTCGGGATGTAGAAAGTATCGTTCATGACCTACAAGCTAGGATTGATAAGGAAATCAAACTTCCAACAGGATACTCCATTAAATATGGCGGTTCTTTTGAAAACCTCAACAACGCCAAGCAGCGCCTGTTGATTGCAGTGCCTATTGCGTTAGCGCTAATTTTCATACTCTTATTCCTTGCATTTAAATCCGTTAGGGAAAGTTTATTGATCTATACGGCCATACCATTATCGATTATCGGTGGAGTGTTCTTATTGGCGCTGCGGGGAATGCCTTTTAGTATTAGTGCCGGGGTTGGATTTATAGCGCTATTTGGTGTCGCTGTGCTCAATGGTATCGTATTGATTTCTGAATTTAACCGGCTTCAAAAAAGTGGCATTCGTAATATTGTGCGTATTGTTGTCGATGGTGGTGAAAATCGGTTGCGCCCCGTTTTGATGACCGCATCGGTGGCCTCACTGGGATTTATCCCTATGGCGCTGAGCAATGGAGCTGGGGCTGAAGTACAGCGCCCTTTAGCAACTGTGGTCATCGGTGGTCTGCTTATCGCGACGCTATTGACCTTATTTGTGCTTCCGCTCCTTTACGTAACCATGGAGCGCGGATTTAAACCTCATAAATTAAAAGGAAAGCATATTGTGCCTCTTTTGATTGCTCTTGCTGTTTTTGCAACAAAAAATTTGACAGCACAGATAAAGATTACTTTGGATCAATCCATTGAACTCGCGCTCCAAAACAACCGAAACATAAAAATTGAAAAACTGCGTGTGGCTTATGCCAAGGCTCTAATAGGGACATCCACTGCTGATATTCCGCAGACGGATATCGGCCTAGATTACGGGCAGATCAATAGCGCTTATCAGGATACTAAGGTTAGTATCAGTCAACGTTTTGGTTTTCCTACTGTCTACAGAAGGCAACGTATGCGCTATACCGAAGAATGGAAAAAAAGCCAGCTGAATGTCACCCTCAAAGAGTTTGAGCTGAAAAAGGCCGTCAGCCTTACCTACTATAACATACTATATTGGCAGCAAAAGGAAAAACTTTTGAGCGAGGCATTATCCCTTTATAGCAGCTTCCTTGACAAGACCATCCTCCGTAAAAAGGCAGGAGAAAGCAATGCGTTGGAAAGCTCAACTGCGGCAAATCAAAAGGCCGCAATCACAATCCAATTGAGACAGGTAGCTGATGAAATAAATGTCCTTGAACTGCAATTCCAATGGTTGCTAAATACATCAGAAGCCTACATCCCTACCATTGTGGAAAAGGCTATTTTCGTTCAGTCATCGATGGCCGATCACCCTTTACTCAAAGTGCTTCAACAAGAAAAGATAGTCGCAGCGCACACAACTGCAATGGAAAAATCCCGACTACTTCCCCAATTGCTGCTAGGCTACAATCTGAATAGTTTTAAAGGCGCGGGGCCTGATAACAGAATCTACGACGCGAGTCCAAGATTTCATTCGGTGCAGTTAGGGCTCTCCATACCGTTATTTTCCAGCGGACAGCGTGCTCGGATCGAAACTGCACGTCTGGCAGAAACCATTGCAAGCGATGAGCTTCAAAATGCACAATCTGCGCTTGAAAGACGGGCCCAAGAATTCGCGCAACGCTATCAGACCAGTCTTGCTATTGTCGATCAATATGAATCCGAGGGACTCAAAAATGCAGCAATAGTTTTTGAAACAGCGCAGAAGCAATTTTCCAATGGAGCCATTGACTATCTCGAATTTGTCACTTTAATAAACCAGGCTATCGCGTTGAAAAGTAGCTATACAGATGCATTGTGGCAGCTCAATGAAAATGCCATTCAGCTTCATTACATCATGATAAATCAATAGAAATGAAAACGAAAAATATGATAGTCCAATATATCGTTCTTATGTTGGCAACAACTGGCATCTCTTGCCAGGGCAATAAAGGCGAGGCTTCACCGTCATCAGCAAAGCCAAAAGACGAAACTCTTGTTTCCTTAACGGAAGCGCAACTGCAAAATTCCCAAATAGAGACGGTAACGCTTTCGGACCAGCCGATAGCCAGCATATTAAAACTGAATGGAAAAATTGATGTACCGCCTCAGAATATGGTGTCTGTAAGTATTCCTTTGGGGGGATACCTAAAGAGTACCAGCCTGCTGCCAGGCATGAAAGTATCAAAAGGTGATATTATTGCCATCGTCGAAAATCCACAGTTTATCCAACTGCAGCAAGACTATCTTGCTGCCCAGTCGAAACTACAATTTGCCCAACTCGACTACAGACGTCAAAAAGAACTCAACCAGAGTCAGGCAAGCAGCGACAAAGTAATGCAGCAAGCACAGGCCGAAATGAACAGTCAGCAGATAACAATGAATGCAATTGCCAGACAATTAGAACTTATTCTTATTCAACCTAGTACTGTTACCCCAGGAAATATCCGTAAAAGCGCACCCGTCTATAGCACGATCGATGGCTATGTAAGTAAAGTCAATGTCAATATCGGAAAATATGTAAATCCTTCGGATATCCTCTTTGAATTGATCAACCCAACGGACATCCATCTAAATCTGAAAGTCTATGAAAAGGACCTTGAACAGCTGCATCCAGGACAAACGCTATTAGCTTACTCCAATGCTAATCCCAATAAAAAGTACTCGGGTAAAATCCATTTGATCGGCAAGGATATCGATCCCACAGGTATGACAGATGTCCATTGCCATTTGGATAAATATGATCCGAATCTGGTACCTGGGGTATATATGAATGCTGAAATCCAAACGACAACGAGCTTGGGACAGGCTCTGCCGGAAGAATGTATCGTAGACTTTGAAGGAAAAAGTTATGTATTCGTCTCGGAAGGAAACAGAAATTATCGTCTGACAGCAATATCCGTTGAGGAGCCCCAAAAAGGCCTAGCAAAGGTTTTGAATGTCCGAGATTTTGCAGGTAAAAAAATAGTTAGTAAAAATGCCTATACCCTATTAATGCAATTAAAAAACAGCGGGGAAGATTAAAAAAATCGCTATGAAAACATTATTAAACACGTTGGTATTAACACTCTTGTGTTATACCATTCATGCGCAGAATCGACTGAATGTCGCAAAGCAGCAGGCGCTAACGCAACATAAACTTATACTGCTCAATTTTTCCGGTTCGGACTGGTGCATTCCCTGTATAAAGTTGCATAAAAACATCATTGATAGTGAGCAATTCAAACAGCTCATAAACGATCAGATCATTGTTTTTCTTAATGCCGACTTTCCAAGAAGCAAAAAAAATCAACTGCCGGTAGAACAAAAAAAAGAGAATGCGAATCTTGCAGATCAGTATAATCCTACGGGCATATTTCCTTATACGTTGTTACTGGATGCCAATGGGAAAATTTTAAAGAGTTGGGCCGGCTTACCTCCTGAAGACCCCGCCAATTTTTGTGATGAGATCAGAACAGTTTACAACCAAATAACACGGCCATGAAAAAAGAATATCGACGTGGACTCAAACTAATGGGCAATCATTTTGAGCTAACAGTGGTTGATGACAATGAGGTGAAAGCCAATGCCCATATCGATGCGGCTATCGCAGAGATACAACGGATAGAGCGATTACTGACCACTTTCAATGAAGACAGTCAAACCAACCTGATCAACCGTCATGCGGGCATCCGTCCTGTCAAAGTTGACCGGGAAATCTACGAAATTATCGAAAGGAGCTTACGAATTAGCCGCCTGACCGATGGTTATTTTGATATTTCCTACGGGAGCATTGATAAGGGCCTTTGGAATTTTGATCGCAGTATGCTATGTCTTCCTGACGCAGAAACTGTTGAACGCAATTTGAGTTTAGTGAACTACAACAATATAGTACTCGATGATGAGGCAGGTACTGTATTTTTAACAAAGCAGGGCATGCGTATCGGTTTTGGCGGTATCGGGAAAGGATATGCGGCCGAAATGGGGAAAAGATTATTGCAGCAGCGGGGCGTAGATTCGGGTGTGGTAAATGCCTCTGGCGACCTTACCGTCTGGGGAAATCAGGCTAATGGAAAACCATGGACCATCGGAATTGCCAATCCGGAACGGGCAGTCCTTCCCTTTTCCTATATGAACATCACGGATACTGCTATAGCAACATCGGGCAACTATGAAAAATTCGTCATGATCGATGGTAAAAAGTACTCTCATACCATCAACCCAAAAACAGGAATGCCCATAAGTGGAATAAAGAGTGTTACGATCATCTGCCCGAATGCTGAGATAGCAGATGCTCTTGCGACACCGGTCAGCATCATGGGCGTCCAAAATGGCATTGAGCTCATCAATCAGATTCAACAGGTTGAATGTATCATCATTGATGATGAAAACCATATTTATTCATCCCATAAAATCAACTTCAAATGAAAAACAAAAGCAATAAAATATACTGTAGCCTCGCTATGATCTTACTATTGGTAATAGCCTCATCCTGCAGTACGGTAAAGGAATACGAAAAAAATAAACTCAACGATGCTGAAATGAGATTGGGCAACCGCCATGTCGAAAAGACTGAACTCAGCTTTCAGTCTTACAGAGAAGGTTCTTCTGGCGCAAACGCCGGAAAGGTTGGCGGCGGCTGTGGTTGCAATTAAAATGACACCTGTTTTTTAACACGTTATTACATGAAAAAAGTATTTCTTAGTGTTGCGGCCCTTCTGGGCCTGCTGCACGCAAAAGCACAGGAAAGCAAACCCACGGAAAAATCGAGGAAGCTTACTTTCGAAGAGGCAAATCTTGTCTCAAGTTATTATCATCAGGACGGTAACAATTCGGCAGTAACAGGCGGTATCGGTTCAGAAAGACTAACAGATATCTCCAATAATATCGAGGTGGTTCTCTTAAAATATGACAAGAAAGACCGGAAAAATAAATTCACATTCAATATCGGACTGGACCATTACACTTCGGCATCATCTGATATGATCGATCTCAAAGCCAATTCCTCTGCTTCACATGCCGACAATCGAATCTACCCTTCAATTTCCTGGTCTCGGGAAAATGAAAAAAAAGGATCGACACTGATGGGCGGAATATCCCTTTCCTCTGAATTCGACTATCAATCCTATGGTGCCAATATTGGTTTTGCGCAGAAAACCAAAAACAGAATGGGCGAATTTACAGCACGATTCCAAACCTACCTCGACCAAGTAAAACTGGTCACCCCTATCGAGTTACGATCCAACACCAACCTTGGTTCAGGTGGAAGCGAACATGAGAACTATGGCTCAAGCGGCAGAAATACCTACGCGCTTTCACTGAGCTATTCACAGATTATCAACAGCAATTTTCAGGTGGAATTTTTGGCTGATGCCGTCCAGCAATCAGGTTTTTTGAGTTTGCCCTTCCATAGGGTCTACTTTACAGATGGTACAGTGCATCAGGAAGCCCTACCCGATAGACGATTTAAAATACCATTAGGTATGCGGGCAAATTATTTCTTCGGCGACCAGTTCATCATGCGTGCCTATTATCGTTATTACACAGATGACTGGGGAATAAAGTCCAACACGGCAAGTATTGAAATGCCGATAAAGCTTTCGCCATTTGTTTCGCTAAGTCCTTTTTATCGGTATTACCGCCAGACTGCTGCCAAATATTTTGCGGCATATCAGCAACACACCGGATTGGACGATTACTACACCAGTAACTATGATCTATCTCAATTCAGCAGTAATTTCTATGGTGCCGGCGTCCGTTTGAATCTCCCCAATGGACTTTTCGGTATCCGTAAATTGGATATGCTGGAACTGCGGTACGGACATTACAGCAAGTCAGTGGGGATGAAGTCGGATATTATTTCGCTAAATCTTAGATTTAAATAATCGTTAGGCTAACATCTTAATTCCAAAATGAGGGTGTCTTAATGGACGCCCTTTTTTAATGGTACCATTCAGAAAAGTAAAGTCAGCAATGGCTTTTCTTTTTATGATTTACCACTATAGATGTATTTATAAAGCTGAAATGCGGCAGTTATCAATATGACGATCAATATAATATACCGAAATGTTCTTTCTGATGTTTTTTGTAATATCAGTTTCCCAAGATAACTTCCTAAAATGCTTATGCCAATCAAAAATGGAATGTAAACTAGGTGTTTGCTGGTAAAATATCCATTGTTTATATATACAACGGCTCGGCTTAGATCAACACCTAGATCAATCAAGGCGGAAGTAGCGATAAAAACATCTTTTGGCAATTGAAAAGCTGCTAAGGTAATTCCCCAAATCGCTCCGCCTGTACCCGCGATCCCGGCTATGAATCCAGAGGTGACGCCACCGAAGTAGAGGTTCGAATTTGATGGTTTTAACGGCCTGTCTGACTTAAATATTAAAAATAAAGCTAGGAAGACTAAAATGATATTCATCCCCAACTCGATCTGTTGAACGGGTAAATACTTGGTGATGATAGCTCCTAATATGACAAATATAACGGCAGGAATGCCCAGCTTGATGGCAATATCCAAACGGATTCCCTTTCTGAATAATGCAATTTTTGACAAGTTGCTAAAAACATGAAATACAGCGGTAATACCCAATACTGTTTTAAAATTAAAGAACAGTGAGGCGATAGGAACAAATAAGATGGATGAACCAAAGCCGGAGACCGTCCCCAATATTTCTGCCACTAAAGCTAAAACGAAAAAAATCAGATACCTTTCCATAAAACTTGATTCTATCAATACCTTGGGATACATCAACCGATGTAAAGGAAATCTGTACTATATAATTGCAACCCGCTCATCTTTGATTAATATTTTAACTGGGAGGTTCAAATCTGTCTGGATCTTTACCCGTAGTGCCTCCAAGGCTGGAGGTTCGCCATGTACGAGCATGATTTGCTTTGGCGGTATTTTATATTTCCCAATCCATTCCATTAGCTCGGACTGATCAGCGTGTGCTGATAATCCCGTTAATTCTACAATATTAGCCCTTACAGGATAATACGAGCCGTGGATCTTCAACTCGTGCGAATGATTTAACAGTGCCCTTCCACGCGTGCCCTCTGCCTGAAAGCCTACAATAAGTATCGTATTCCGGCTGTTTCCTAGATCGTGTTTCAAATATTCAAGAACGCGACCGCCAGTCACCATTCCACTACCTGCAATAATGATTTTACTTCTTTGATCACGAATAATTTCCTGCGTATTTATATAATCTCTGTTAATTTCAACACCAGAGACAATCGAAGTCCATTCAATTTTGTCCACAGCAGTATATTCAGCATAATCGACCATGATGGTTGTCGCAGAAGCAGCCATTGGGCTATCCAATATAACTGGTAGATCTTGGGGGATTTTTTTCTGTTTCTTTAGGTGATAAATCATATAAAGAAGCTCCTGTGCTCTGCCCACGGCGAAACTTGGAATGATAATATTCCCGTGATTTTCAACTGTAAGGTTTATCCAATGCTGAAGGCTATCATACACATTTGTATTATCATGCAATCGGTCTCCATAAGTTGACTCCATAATTAGATAATCGGCTTTGTTAAAAAAATCGTTAATAGGTAAAACCTCACTTTTGTTCCTTCCGATATCTCCCGAAAAGATAATTGTTTTATCAAAGCATGTGATGGCTACTGAACAGGCGCCGATGATATGGCCGCAGGGTTTAAACTCACATTGAATGTGATCGCTCAAGTTGATCGCGGTGTTTTCCTGGACAGTATAAAAATGCTGAAAAGATCGTTCGGAATCGTCTCGCGTGTAAAGTGGCTTTGCGGGATGATGTTTGGAATAAAAGTGGTAATTCGCTTTTCTTGCGTCCTCTTCCTGTAATTTGGCACTATCGAGCAGGATCAATTTTGTGAGTTCAGCTGTAGGCTCCGTCATATAAATCTTACCTTTAAACCCATTTTTTATGAGCAGAGGTATATAACCGCAATGATCCAGATGAGCATGCGTAAGAAGCACTACATCAATGTCTTCTACAGGGACATCTAAAGGTTCCCAATTTTGCTCACGCAATATTTTAATACCCTGAAACAAACCACAATCAACCAATATCGTGAGTTCGGGAGTTTGTAGTAGATGTTTGGAGCCTGTGACTGTTCCGGCGCCGCCTAGAGATTTTAAATAAATGGTTTCCATCTTTTTAGGTTTAAAGGTACCTTCACTTCTTATTTTTGTAATGCGTTTTTTTGATAGCAATATGAAGCAGCCCGTCTTTATAATTGGCCTTTATCTGATTCAAAGCAATATTGTCCGGTAGGTTAAAGCTGCGTGTAAAAAAGAGCTTGTAGAAAATTCTTTTCTCAGATAATTTTCATTCTCTTCTTTTTTTTCTATACGATGTTCTGCAGTAATAACTAAATCGCCTGCCTGTACTGTTATGTTAAAATCCTTTTTTCTAAATCCTGGTGCCAGTACCTTAATTTTGTAAACACTTTTTTTTTCAATAATATTGACTGTAGGTAACAGTGTGTCCTGATGCTCGGACGATTTATCATTAGACCAAAAGCCATCTCCTGTAGGTACGAGTGGAGGTTGCTTGGCTTGGCCTTTAGGTTTTGTAATTTTCATCATAAATATATTTAATGGTTTTACTCCTAAAGTTAGGCTTATGCAAATTATTAGATCATGATTTCAGCAATATTAAAAAATGATGCTGGTCACTTTCCATATAGCTATTAAATCATATAATTTAGTGTTAATCGGATTCAATCACGTAAAAAGCGATATTTACCTCCGCTCGGTAAACATCGCTAGCAAATTATCAAGTCCGTCTTCAGCGTGCAATATTTCAGTGTTTTGCAACGTATCTTTTGTTACTGCTGCCGCCCTTGCCTGCATTTGTTTTTCGTAATTTGAAATTGCAGTCTGAATATCCGGAAAATGGTCGCATGTCAGATTCTCGGCCAATTCAAAAGCATCCTGCATCGCCTGGTTTACACCCTCACCGGCATATGGCGGCATACGATGAGCTGCGTCACCAAGCATGGTCAAGTTTGATAATGTTGTCCAAGTCTGGTCTAACGGAAAGTGGTATTGTGGTCGCGGCATAAACCAAATTTCATTACTTGCAAAAAGTTCATGCCATTTTTCGCTCCAGGAGGAGAACGCGACTTTAAACCATTCAAAAACCTGTTGCTTGTTATTAAAGTCAATTCCGCTTTCCTGCACCCAATTTTCGGGAACTTTACAACCGGTATAAAACGATAAACTGCCCTCTCCTTTTGCACTTAAAATAATGGATTGTCCGTTTCCCAGCGCAAAGACTTTTCCGCCTTTTGTTATTTCCCAAAGTTTCGGTGTGTTTTTTTCGGCCTCGTAGATATTCCCTTCAACAATTGTAACGCCAGAATAAATCGGCTTAATATCGGTTAGGTAAGGGCGAATTTTTGAGTTTGCACCGTCGGCTGCAATGACAAGGTCAGCGTAAAAAGATTTTCCGTTTTTGAAATGCAGAAGCCAGCCATGATCCTGTTTTACCATTGAAATAAACTGACTGTCCCAAACAATGGTATCTTCATGCAATGCGTTTATTAAAATATCACGCAATGGGGCACGATCAATTTCAGGGCGATCTTCCTGATCCTTATCTTGAAGCTCGTGCTCATCCATTTTGATGATGGCCTGCTCGTCCAACACCCTTAAACGTCCCGCGTCGGGTCGAAAGCTAGCTTTAAATTCGTTCATCAAATTTGCTCTTCGAAGAGCTTCCAAACCACTTTCTTCGTGCAGATCCAGTGTGGCTCCCTGCTGGCGAACTTCTTTATTGCTATCACGTTCATATACGGTTACATTTACTCCTTTTAATTGTAAGAGTTTGGCTAATGTGAGTCCGCCAGGACCACCGCCAACAACGGCAACTTTCTTGTCTTGTAATTTCATATCCAGTAAAATTTATTTTTTTTGACTGAACAAAATTACGTGGGCCTGAGCGTTGAAAATTGTATAAAACGCTCATTTTGGTTCTTCAACAGTTCTTTTGGGGAAACACCAGCAAGTTTCTTGACTTCTTTAATAAAATGGGATTGATCGGCAAAGTTTTGTTGTGGAAACAATTTGCCTTCTTTGATATGCTGAAAGGAAGCACGGAAGCGGATAATATTGCAATATGCTTTTGCCGTAAGTCCAAACTGCTGATCGAAATAACGGTTGATTTGTTGCCGACTCCAAAACGATTGCGCGGCAAGTTCTTTAATTGTAATCGCCCCGTTTGATGCATAAATGAGGTCGAACAGTGTCCGTTTCCTGTTGTCAACTTCAAGCGGCAAAAGCGACTGTATTTTATTTGTCGCTTTCGCACAGAACAAATCAAAGTTATTCAGGTCGTCGGCACTAAAGTTCCAAAAATTAGGAGGCAAGAGACTTGCCCTGTCCACCAAGTTGGCAATGCTGGTCTGAAAAACAGATTGGACTGCAAGCGGGTTAAAACTGATGGCGTAAGTCTGTCGCAAAGGCGCAATGGTCGCCTGCCCCGGCTGAGTTTGGATACCCAAAAGCGTCACGTGGAAAGGCTCTGTTGCAGATTGCGTGAAAAATAGATCAACTCTTCCGTCTGGCAATACAACAACCTCTCTATTACAATCCGATTGGTTTTGTAAAAGCCAAAAGCTTTCAACAAAATCCGCTAACGACTTGTCAGGTTTTATTGCCTGGTATTTTAATTCATTTTCCATTGTTTTAGTCCGTTTATAAGCCATGACCTTCCCCTCAAAATTTACTACGGCACGTCCGGTTAAAAGTCACACACCTCCAATCAAAATTAAGGATTATTGTATAACCAAATATGAAACAGATCAAATACTAAGCCTATTCGGATGAGGGTGGCGGCGATCCTCGTTTTTCAATGACAAATGCTTTAAGCTCTGCCATTTTTCCATCTTCGAATCGCCAAATGTCGCAATAATCGAAATGATCATATTTCCCTTCCTTATTTCTCAACCGGATTTCTCCGGTCACCATAACAAAATCACCTTCCTCGATAGATTTTTCAACATTAAAAACTGGCGGTTCCTGATAGAACTCTTTCATATAAGCGCGAACTTCTTCTTTCCCATGGAGAATACGCTCCCCTACAAAAAACCATTTCGTCTCTGCAGTACAATAAGCTAAGAAGCTTTCATAATCTCCTTTTGCAATAAATTCATTGGCTGTGTGTAAAATCGTTATATTTTTCATTTTCAGCAATTTGTTTTGAATCATTAATTTTTGTCGGTCCACACGCTTTAAATGTTATAGTGGATCAGTATGATACGCCGCTACGTTCATAAAACCACCCAGGGCAACAAGTTGTTTTAAACGATGAAATAAGATATATTTAATGCTACGACGAACTACGGAGATCAGGATTTAAGTAACTACTTCTCTTTCCTAAAAACAAATATCGAGCAAATCGCTGCCAGTAAAAGGCACCCGCCGAACACCTGGAATGCGCTTTCCAGACCGATATTGATAATCAGGCTCAGCAAAAGGCTCCCAAGGCCATAACCCGAGAAAAGAAAGAATGCAAAAAGCCCTGTCGCCGCTCCTTTTTGCGCACTGAATGTGGTGACAATAGCAGCAAACAAAGGATGCGAGAGGTCAAATCCGAGTGAAAGTAAAGCCACTAAAACACAGGATGCTGCAAGATTTAGATTTTGGCTGAGCAGCAATACGGTAAGTGCTCCCAAAAATAAACCTAAAGGTATTATTCTCTGTCTTCCATAGTGGTCCGCAAGCTTTCCGAGTAATGGACCTAGTAATAGGCCCGGAATACCATACCCCAACAAGGCTAGCCCAATCTGTAATTCGCCGAGGCCATAGTTTCTATAAAAAAAATAAGCCAGCCAGGCAAAAATACCACCATGGAACATCCCGTTAAACAAAACATAGAAATAGGTAAGCCTAGCTCTTCCGCTTGACAGTATATTGCAGAAGACGAGGAAAATGTTCTCCTTAACTCCATGGACCGTCTCATTTACTTTAAATATGTCCTTTTTATAAATAACAATCAGCAGCAAGATAAGCAGCGCAATGGTCGCAACGCCAATAAAAAGCCATTGCCAACCGACTAGTGATGTGATCAAAGCGCCTGCGCTGGATCCGAAAGCTGTGCCACCTGCCATGTTACCAAAGAATATCCCAAGCGCGTGCCCCCGTTTTTCGTACGGGTACCGATCGCTGATCCAGCTAATGGTTGTGGGGGCAATACCGGCGGCACCGATGCCGGTCAGCAAACGAAGGAAAATCATCTGGTTAATTCCATGGGCGTAAGCGGTCAGTAATGTCAATACGGAAAAGATGATTAGGCACAGCGTAATTATCCGAAACCTGCCAAAGCGATCACTTAGAGGCGCATATACCAATGTAAACAATCCATAGCCGAGTAGGTAAGATGGTTCAATAAAACTCACATGCCGGGTAGTCGTACCAAACTGTTCGGATAGCAGTGGAAGCAATGGCGCGACCATGAATCCCTGGAAAAAAACAATGAAAGTTGCCAATGAAAGAATATAAACCGGAAACATAGATACGTCTGTGGCCGTTCTGTCATTTGTAATTAATTTGTACATTTCTATTATTTGTTAAATGATACAAATTTCAAGAATGTTCGCCGCAGAAGACTTATACGGATTGAGGCGATAATTGGACTTTTTATCGATTTAAATAGTAAGTGGGCTTTTCATAAGCTGCAAAGCGTCTTGACGGTATGCTGTAGGAGTTAGACCCGTCATCTTTTTAAAAAACCGGTTAAAATAATTTGCTTCATTAAATTGTAATAGATCAGCTATTTCTGACACCTGCAGATCGGTGTGTGTTAAAAGACTTTTTGCTTCCAGCACTAGCTTTTCATTAATATGAAACAACGCCGTGTGCCCGGTATATTTTTTTACTAAAAAATTCAAATGGCTAGCTGTGAGATTCAGTTCATCTGCGATTTTTCGAACCGTTGGCCTTCCTTCTTTTCGTATATCGGGGGCGTCAATAGCATAAGCATCGAGCACTTTTCTGAACTTGACCATCAGGGATGCCTGTTTTAACTGAAAAGGAGTTTTTACCTCCTTATCTTTATAATACAGACGACGGATTTGGATAAGCAACACCTTTAATAAAGTTTGCATCATTTCAAAATTATCCTCCTGTCCCGATTTCATTTCAAGAAGCAGCGTTTCGGCTGTATGCGATACCATTTCCATATCTTGCTGCGAAAGCCTCAGAAGTGAATTGGCCCCACGCATAAAAAATGGGTAATCTTTTTCAAATTTAGGTTTTAGAGGGTCTATTCCAGCAAATTCGGACGTAAAACAAATGAGATAGCCATAAATCGTTTCCTCACGCTGCCAGCTTTCCATTTTACCGGGATATGCGAAGTAAATACTGTTAGCTGACGTATAGATGGTTTCGTCAGGAAGCAGGAATCTGGGCCCCCGTGTCTTGCAGATTAAAATACGAAAAAAATTACCTCGGAAAAGCGGCATGAAAAGCAATTTGCCTTTTGCCTGGTCTTCAATCCGCATGACGTTAAATAAATCATTCACAGCTGTGCCAATCCTAAAAGTATCGAAAAATTGACTAATGGTATCGAGCCATGGAATTAAAGCCTGTGTCTTTTTGTTTTTCATGCATTAAAGAAATCTATCAAATTTAGCCAATAGCGCGCTATAAAATAAAGAAATTATCAACTTTGACTTAGCGACAAGTTAAAACCTCGTTAACCCGAATAGCCATTATTAACTAAATCATATACAAGTCTTTCATACCTAGTTATTGCTGTCATTTATCAACCATTTTCTCAAAAGCTCCAGCAATGTTTCTTTAACAAAAGGCTTCACAGCAAAATCATCCATTCCACACGAAATGCACCTTTCCTTTTCGTCCTTAATATTACTGGCTGTCAATGCTATAATTGGCGTATGTATCCTCCCCTCTTCATTTCTTCTAATCAATCCAGTTAACTCATAGCCATTCATTTCAGGCATCTGTATATCCATGAAGACCAAATCAGGCCTATTCTCCTTGAACAATTCAAATCCCATTACCCCATCGACCGCCTCTATGATTTCCACATTGGGAAGAACATTCTGTACAATGGTTCTAGTAAGCAACATATTAAATTTGTTGTCTTCAATAATTAAAATCTTGTATTTTCTTTCCAAAAAGGCCGTTTCTTTTTCGGCATATTTGATCGTTTCTTCATCCTGCTGTAATGCAGCAACTAATGTTGAATACAGTTGATCTACTTTAACTGGTTTATTAATACAATGAATAATATGGCTGCTTTCAGCAATACGGGCTGGGTTGGTCTCAAGGACGGATAACATTAAAACTACGGGCTGTCCAACTCCTTTGTAGAGTAACTTTTCCCTAATTTTTTTTATCGTATCGATACCGTTCATTATAGGTAGATCATTATCAATAATAATCGCATCATACCGCTCACCTTTGGCCAACATTTGAAGAACTTCAAATCCGTTATCGGCCAACGAGACATTGACTTTCTTCATATGCAACATCAATGCAATATTAGCTCGATCGGCATCTTGTCGGGCAACTATCATAATCTTTAAGGATTCTAAAAGTTTCCATTCATACACATCACCTTTTTGCGACCTTAATGTTATTTCAAAATAAAATTGGCTCCCTTTCCCATATTCGCTTTCCAATTTTAGTTTACTATCCATCATTTTTAGCAATTGATTTGAAATACTAAGTCCAAGCCCTGTTCCGCCAAATCTCTTGCTTATTGAAGCATCTTCTTGAGAAAATGCTTCAAATATTTTTTGCTGTTTATCTGGTTTAATACCTATTCCGCTGTCCGTTACACTGAAGCGCAGCGTGGTGGAGTTTTCGTCCGAGGATAGTACATCGACATGTAGTTCAACACTTCCCTTGTCCGTAAATTTTATTGCATTACTTAAAAGATTCATGATCACCTGTTTGAGTCGAAGTGAGTCAACCCAAACATAATGCGGTAGCGATTCTGATAAATTTACCCGAAAATCCAATTTTTTGGCCTTCCATTGAAAGTCAATCAAACTTGTAACCTGAGCAAACATCTCATACAAATCATTTTTTTCGATCGAAAGCTCCAATTTGCCAGCTTCAATTTTAGAAAAATCAAGTATATCGTTTATGATGCTCAAAAGAAGATTAGCAGACTGATCGACAATAGAAACATATTCTTTTTGTGTATCGTCTAGTTTTGTTCGACTCATCAAATCCGTAAAACCTATAATTCCGTTAAGAGGTGTACGAATTTCATGACTCATATTGGCGAGAAACTCTGACTTCGCCACGCTACCCTGGTCAGCAAGCTTTTTAGCTTTCTCTAATTCTTCTCTTTGAAGAACAATCTTCGTGATGTCTGTGGCAATGCCAAGATAACCTATAATCTGACCAGAAATATCGCGCATTGCAGTAACAGCAAGAGATACGTAAAGTCGCGTAAAATCTTTTTTTATATAAATCCATTCTCTTTGCTCGGATCCGTAGCGCTCCGCCATCTCGACGAACACCCTAAATTCACTAATCGGATACCCAAATTTACTTTCAAGTTCCTTCGCTCGATCTTTAACTTCCCTACTGCTATGAAATAATGTCGGCGTAATTTTACCGATCACTTCATCACCTTTATACCCTAATAAATTTTCTGCGCCCCGGTTGAAAAGGGTTATCAACCCTTCTGCGTCAGTTGCAATGATAGCGACTGCAGTAGTGGCATTCAATACATCTTCGAGCATTTTCTTAGAACGAATCGATTCCGCCTCAGAGCGTTTATGTTTATCGATATCCTGAAAAGTGCCATATAGTCGAACGCACTTCCCTTTTTCAAAAGTTGCTTTCCCTAGTGCTCTAACCCACAAGCTTGTACCCTGATAGGTATCAATTTCTAATTCAAGGTCCCATGAAGCTCCTGTAGCGATTGCACTATTGATAGCCTGAACAATTTTAATCCTATGTTGAGGATCTTTGTAAAACTCAATTGCTGTTTTAATAGTTGGACGATAATCCTTTGGAACCCCATGAATAATCTTCGTCATTTCAGACCAATCGATATAATCATCAACTAAATCATACTCCCAGCTCCCCACTCTGGCCACCTGACTGGTCATGTCTAGTGTAGATTTCGCATATTCCAATTTACTAGTTAACTGGAGGTGCTGGTTTTTCTCTTGAAGTAAGCCAAGAACTTCTGTGCACAATAATGAAAGAAGAGTCCGTTGATTATCAGAAAGCTTGTTTGAGCTACTATCCATAACGCTTAAAAAACCAACTATTTTTCCTTCGTGATTGATGAGTGGTGCTTCATAATAATACAGTATTCCAAAATTCTGGAAAATCACTGAATTGCGCTGCGAAGGAAGTTCATTGCTAAGGTCTGGAAACTCTAGCGTGCCGTTGTCATCAAACACATAGTCCAAAAATACTTTATCGATACTTATATTTCCATCGACATCATGAAAATAGGTCCGCACAAAATTTTGACTGTTGTCGAATAAAGTCAACACCGCCATTTCCGTATTACAAATCAATTTCGCTTTAAGGAGCAATCCAAAAAGATCTTTCTTAATCATGTCAGCGACTAACTTATAATCATTATCCAAGATGAGATGGTCACTGTTATCGTTTTTAGGGTACTTTTGATTATGCATAAAGTTGTAATATGCTATAGATATTTAACGTTTATAACAAAACAACAATTTTATTTGAATAGTTTTTTAATAAAAAAAGAATTAATTCAAATTAAAATATTTTGGAGAACTAGGCATACGCGGAATCACAATAACAAAATAGGCCATTGTGACCATTGAGAAAACTATTCCTAAAAGTATATATTGCATTAATGCCGTCGTTTTAAAATTTCAATACAATCTCCATCGGAAGGAATAAATATTTTTTAACTCAAGGTAGATCGTAGGACTTCGATGCAGCGGGAAACAAGTTATACTGGCCCGGACACTTAGCACTTATCTTACAATACCGCTGGCCAATAACTTTGCGATCAATTTAGTTACTGAACCACAGCCTAACATAGAAATGATTAACAGTGTGGCCGGTATGGCAGACGAACTCAGAAGGCCTATGATGCTGATTGTGTCAGCACAAAAAAGGCCGGAATAAACCAGCCCTGATATATATAGTTATGATCCCAATAATGGGATAGTCGGTTTCAAAAAATGCTGGCGTGACAAGTGCAAATCAAGCCAGCAAAAGCAATAGTCTCATTTTTCGTATAAAGGACAACCGAAATATAATACTCGTTTGAAAAAAATAAAAAAAACCTTGAGGAGGGGGATCTCAAGGTTTTTACTACCTGTTATTAACCTAATTTATGAAAAGTACCATTATAACAATGGTTAGTTCGCTTTCGTTTTATCTTTTAGAAAAAAGTTGAATTTTCTGAGGTTCAATTTTTTTACGACGTCGAATACAAGGATTACCATATTTCCCCCACCTTCCTTACGTGCTACTTTTCACAAATATTTTTTAGTCGAAACAGCATGGGTTTTGATATTGTTATCTCTTAAAGATTTATAAAATGTGGAAAGTTTGATATTCGAAGCTTTTCAATAGCATGAATTACAAACAATAAAAAATATTACTATGTCCTTATTTTCAAACGATTTGAGCAAAGAGCCCGTATTTGACGGCATTGGTTATGAACCTTCTTTTTTTTCAAGAAAGACGATGGTTACGACCAAGACAAATTACAGTAAAAAAAAGTACAGTGATATCAACAAGGACACCAGGAAAAAGATTCTTGTGCTCTGCACAGAAGAACGGTATATGACCATGAAAAATGGAAAGAAATTTTCAACGGGAAATCATCCGGTCGAAACACTGGTTCCCATTCTTCATTTCGAACGGGCTGGATTTGAGGTTGACTTCTACACGCCAACAGGTGCTCCTGTAAAATTTGAGATGTGGGCTATGCCGTATGAAGATGAAAACATCGGTAAAATCCTCGACAAGTATAATACTCAATTTTCAAACCCGCATAACCTGAGAGATTTTATAGCTGACACGAATAAAGGATATGTTGATTACGTTGCCGTTTTTATCCCAGGCGGGCATGGCGCAATGCTAGGACTACCTGAAAATAATGATGTAAAAGAACTTATCAAATGGGTAGTAGCGGAAGATAAATATCTATTGGCAATCTGTCACGGCCCCGCAGCGCTCTTAAGCGTAGCAGATTGCGGAGACGCTGAGTTTCCTTTTAAAGGATATAAGATTAATTCGTTTCCTGATGAAATGGATAAGACTTTGCCAGAAAGTGGATACCAGCCCGGCGAGATGCCCTGGTTTTATGGCGAAAAACTCAAACAGCTTGGGATTGAAATTTTGAATAAAAAAATTGCCGGCGATTGTCATGTTGACAGAAAACTGATTACTGCTGATAGCCCATTAGCGGCCGATAAATTCGGGAAACTCTGCGCAGATGAACTTCTTGCCTATGAAAAATCAAAAGTGGAAAATGAATAGGTAGCGGAAGCCATGCGGATCAAAAAAGGCTCCCTTATTAACCGATAAGGGAACCTTTTTGGCTAGATGTCTGCTTGAGCCAAATATTAACTACATTTGGGCTTTGCTCTAATTTAACGTTAGGTATATTTTTGAATTTCAGCTTATTCTTTCGTTAATAAAAGGGCTATCTCCTGTTTTGCAAGCACACGGCCTTTATGGACAATTTTACTCTTGACACAAATTACCTCTGATCCAGGCACTCGGTAATCATCTTCGAAACCTTTCAATTATTATAGTGAAGTGTATTTACTTAAACTGCTTGAAGATGAAAATTTATACTTCAAAAGACGGCTTAGAATATCGTGATCGCATATAAAAAAAGCCTCCATTGGAGACTCTTTCATCTTATTATCTGGTTTTTATTTTACCAATTGTCATTCGACTTACTCGTATTTATACTATTTGTAATCGCTCTAATATAATTATTGATAAACTTTTCCAATTCCTGCTTCGCTGCTTCTCGTCTAACTTTACCATCGGTATTGAAAAGGGCTGTTTTTACCCAAAGATTACTTTTTTTGACTAATGGATATTCAATTCCATTGTAGTTTTCAAGGTATTTATAATTTGGAGCAAACCTCAGCCGTCCATCCTTAAAATCCATGGTAATCTTATAAAAAAAATCAAGAGCATTACCTCTACCCCAAGCCGTTGCTTTTTGTTCCATCGCATCAATAACAATCTGCTCATCTTCGATCTTGGTCGCAACTTTCTCTGGGTTATTGTAATGCGAGTTTACAAATTTCAGCACTGCTTTGTACAAATCACTTTGCGATTTTCCTGCAAAATTCAGAACGATATAATTCTTCGATTCGTCTGCAGCATCTACAAAGTCATTCGGAGTCAATTTCATCGATTGCGCATTTGCAAATGTTGTTGCAACCAAAAACAGTAGAACAACCGAAAGGCTCTTTATCATTATTAAGTGTGTTATCTAAATAGAACTTATTACATCAATATACGCTGCTAAGGCAACAGATATTGTGCCAAAATTATATATTCGAATATTTAAATAAGTAAATCCCCAGCGCTTATTGGATTTTTATAAACTCAAAAGGAATTTTCCCCTCTCATTCTCGAGAATCTGAAACAGAATTATTTAACTAGCAACCACGGACTTGACTGAACAACTGGACACGATCTTTTTACCTAAATCAAACTCCGGAGGTCGTTATCTTCAATCAACCGTTTCTGATCTGCCAAAACAAGAAATCGGTTATAGATATTTTCAAAATGTTCAGCAGGGAAATCTATTTTCATACTTTTTAACCGATCTTTTAATGCTGCACGTCCACTCCTTGCGGATAAAAACAATTCAGGCAACTTTCCTCCTATGATTTGGGGATCAATAATTTCGTAGTTTCTACGGTCTTTCAGCACGCCATCTTGGTGGATGCCAGAAGAATGTGCAAAAGCATTTTTCCCAACAATGGCCTTATTGGCCTGTACAGGATTTGACATCGCCCGTTCTACCATACTACTTAGTTCTACAATATATTTTGGATCAATTCCAGTCGCAATCCCTAGATTTTCCTTTACAATAAGTGTCAAAATAATTTCTTCTAAGGCAGCATTTCCAGCACGTTCTCCCACACCATTAATCGTTCCTTCAACCTGAAGTGCACCCGCCATTAGCCCAGCTATGCTATTCGCTGTAGCCATACCTAAATCATTATGACAGTGGACAGAAAGGATTGCGTTCTCTTTTTCCCTTCTATTTTGATTCACATAGGCTATCTTTTCAAAGTACTCAAAGGGTGTACAAAAACCGTTGGTATCAGGAAGATTCACAACTTTCGCCCCCGCTTCGACCACCGTATTGGTCATTTGAACCAAGAAATCATTGTCTGCGCGACCAGCATCTTCGGCAAAAAATTGTACTTCATCACATTTATCCGACGCATAAGCCACCATTTCATAAGCTTTCGCCAAGATTACCTCACGAGTGGTATTAAACTTATGTTTAATATGAATGTCCGATGTTCCAATTCCGAGCTGAATCCGTGCCACCTTTGCCTTAACCAAGGCCGAAGAGGCTTGTTCAATATCTTTCCTATTGGCCCTAGCTAATGCACAGACTGTTGCCTTTTTCACCAGTTTACAAACCTCTGTTACAGCTTTAAAATCTCCAGGAGAACTTATTGGAAACCCCGCCTCTATCACATCTACCCCCATTGCATCGAGTTTTTCAGCAATTTCTAATTTATCATTAAGTGTCAGCTGGCAGCCCGGTCCCTGTTCTCCATCACGTAAAGTAGTATCGAAAATCTTAACTTGTTTCATATTCAACTTATTTTTATAGTTCAAAAGTACGCGAACTACAGAATTTAATATATTTGAAAATAAAACAATTGTTATTCAATAATGCCAAAATCCAACATTCCCTTCGTTCAATGTGCCAAGAACTTCCGCGATGGCACAATTGAATTACGTAACTATGGACAGTTCAATACAGAAATGCACGCTCATGAACAAGTACAGGTACTTAGTCCAACAAATGGTACCCTCTTTATCTATACAGAAAAAGCCAGTTTCTGTGTACCAAGTACTTTCTATGTATATATCCCAGCACATGTCCCACACAAACTTATTTCCCGTTCCCAGCAACTGTCACTAAAAACCATTTTTGTGGATATGAACAATATGCATGAAGAAGTTAAGGTGTATCCATCAAATGAATTGTTGAATCATTTTTTGATTTTTGGCCAGCAACATTGGAAGCTGAAAGACCACGACGCGCTTACAACATCTACTTTGGAGGCCTTCAAGTCTATGCTCCCCATACTATTGGCTAAACCGATCCTATTGCAAATCACGCCGGCAAAAAGTGAATTGATGATCCAGGTATGCACGTATATCCTTCAACACCTCGACAATAAATTGTCAATTGCTGAGATTAGCGCTAATTTTTTTCTTTCGGAGCGAACGCTTTTCAGACAGTTTAAGAAAGAAATGCAGATCACCATATTCCAGTTCATAAAACAGCATCGACTTCTAAAGGCGCTTCAATTATTGGAAAATAAGGATATGCATATCGCTGAAATTGTCTATCAAATTGGGTATGAAAGCGTACCTAACTTTTCCAATCTATTCAAAGAATATTTTGGACTGTCACCTCAGCAGTATAGAGCAAGACTATAATAATAAATACTATATAATTATTAACTCTATTCTCGTCAAGACCGAACTAGTATGACCTGGAGATATGAATGAAGATAGATCCTACATTTTTCGATAGTTTTTAGTATTTTGTATCGTAATTTGTTAACCCTATCTAAATATGAAGAATCCTTTAGGCATCAAGGATATCGCCAAGATGCTCAAAATTTCGGTATCGACAGTTTCGCGGGCTTTTCGGGATACCCACGATGTCAATCCCGAAACCCGAAAAAAGGTGCTGGCACTCGCCAAGAAATTAAACTTTAAGCCTAATAAAAATGCTTCCGCCTTAGCTTCCGGTTCAACAAAAAATATAGGTGTGGTCATTCCCTTTATCACCAATTATTATTTTTCGATGGTGATTTCAGGTATTCAGGAAGAAGCTTATGAACGCGATTATAATGTGATTCTCTATGTCACCAACGATCATGTCGCACGGGAACAGAACCTATTGGAAAACCTATCAACGAGCAGTCTAGATGGACTTCTTATTTCGATCTCTTCCGATTCATCCACAAACGATCATTTTGAACAATTGATGGCGAAAGGAATGCCAATCGTATTCTTTGACCGTGTACCTAAAGATATAAATGCCTCCAAAGTTGTCCAAGATGATTTTGCGGGAGCCTTACAGGCGACCGAATACCTAATCCAACAAGGCTATACGCGCATTGCTCATATTGCCGGCCCCGAAAATCTGCAATTCACACAGCAACGGCTAAATGGCTATCTGCAAGCACTGGAGCAGCACAATATGGCTATCGATCAGCGTCTTATTGTATATTCGGGTTTTTCACAGGCTCACGGCGCCACTGATGCGTTGAAGTTACTTGCCCTCCCTGATCGTCCAGATGCGATCTTCGCTGCGAATGACCGCAAAGCCGTTGGTGCCATTCAGACAATCAAGCAGCAGGGGCTCCGTGTAGGCCAGGACATTGGCGTCATCGGATTTACCAATGATCCTATTGCTACTGTGGTAGAACCCAATTTAAGTACGATTGAAGAACCTGCCATGGAGATCGGCAAAAGGAGTTGTGCGCTACTCATCCGTCATATAAAAAATCGGGATTTTGAAATTCAGGATATGATATTGCCTGGAAAATTAATCGAACGGGATTCTACCAAACGATCCTCTTAGTCTTCTTTATTTACTGTACCGTAATTCACCAGCAACAAAACTGTGATGAATGACCACATTATCATCAAAAAGCACAATATCGGCTTCCATTCCTGTAGCTATTGCTCCAATCTTATGATCCAACCCAAGTAGTCTTGCGGGGTTGATCGTCATCATCTGCACGGCTTCTACCAAACTGACGCCTCCCTTGTTGACCATGGTGCGGACAAGGCGATCTGCCGTAGCCACACTACCTGCAAAAGAAGAACGATCGGTCAGCTTGGCTACCCCTTCCTCAACGATTACTTCAGTTCCGTTACGCAAGCTTCCCAACACGCTTTTACCCTCGGGCATACCAGCTGCACGCATTGCGTCAGTAATCAGGATCATTTTATCCGCGCCTTTCACTTTATGAATTAGCCGCAGAAAAGGCTCGGGCAAATGGACACCATCTGCTATAATCTCCACATCGATCTGGTCCAATAGAAAACAGCTCTCAATAACTCCGGCATAACGATGCGCGTGAATGCGCTTCATACCGGACATACCAGAGTAAAAATGGGTTGCCAGGCGATATCCAACTTCGACCGCAGGTAATATCTCCTCATACACTGCATCGGTATGTGCCAGAGCCAATAAGATATCATGACTACGCACAGCCCGTCCAAAGTCCAGTGCTCCGGGCAACTCAGGAGCCGCACTCCATCGACTGATGAGATGGTGATAACGTTCAAGTATAGGCATGTATTCTTTTGGATCCGGATTACGGATATACTTGGGATCCTGCGCCCCCCGTTGATTCATCGCAAAATAGGGACCTTCGAGATGCAAACCCAAAAATCGGCTTCCTTTGATATTCTGCTCCCTGGCTGCTTCATAGACGGAGAAAAGTTCCAATAGCTCCTCGCTTTCACTGGTCAAGGTGGTCGGCAGCATGGCAGTGGTACCATGGCGTAGATGCGTTTCGGCAACAGTTAAAAATGCAGACACACTGTTATCCATAAAATCAGCGCCGCCACCGCCATGGACATGTATATCAATAAAACCCGGTGCAAGATACAGCCCCTCGGCATCCATCCATTGGGCAGCTGACCAACCTTCTTCGACAGCTTCTTTTGCCAAATAGCCTTCGCTAATATGCACAATTTTCCCCTCGGCAATCCATACTGTCCCATCCGCGATCACGCGGTAAGGTGTTATAATAATATTGGTATTTGTTATAATCCACATATCAATTCGTTGATTTTTTTGTTTGTCCTGTCTATGTCTGAATCCGATACCCTTTAAAGGCATAAAATAACAGGTATAAAAAACATGGCGTCAATATCCAATAGGCTGATTTAGGATCGATCGTATCGGCCAGTACCCCATAGAGGAGCGGAAGTAAAGCATTGCCACATAGTCCCATAATTAATAGTGCTGATCCTTGTTTGGCCAATGGACCGAGCCCTTCAAGCGCCAATGGCCATATGCCTGCCCAGATAAGTGCATTAGGAAACCCAATTAATACAATAAACCAGATAGAAATATCCAGATCCATATTAAACAGGAAAACATGTCCATGAGTCGACACGACTAAGATAGACAAAATCAGACCAACAACTGTACTGAAACGCAACATAGTGCGTTGACTGAACACTTTGGGAATCAAGACAATTCCCGACATGTAGCCTAGTATTGTAGCCGTTAGCGTATAGGAAGGTAGTGCTTTGGCTTCCAGTAGGGAGAGGCCCATCGCCCCTGCATAATTGATGATCGTATCTATCGCGATAACCTGTGTACCTACATGGAGGAATATTGCCACAGCCCCCAGAATAAGGTGTGGGTATTGAAAAATACTTTTCTTGATTTCCCTACTGTCATTCCCTACTCCATCTTGTTGTTGATCCAATTCGGGAAGAATAGAAAACTTAACAAACAGCCCAATCAATAGTAAGATAATTCCGACCACCGTATAGGGGCCAACCACGCGTAAGATCAATTCATCCAAAGCCAATGTACGAGCCGTTTCTGTCATCTGTGGAAGCTGCTTAAATAGCTCATTGTCCTGGGGGCGCAAAATAATATAGGAAAATAGTAAGGGTGCAAGTATACCTGCTCCCTTATTACAAATGCCCATCATACTAATCCGTTGCGCTGCTCGTTCCTTTTCACCGATCAGGGTAATGTATAGATTGGCGACTGTCTGTAACAGGGCTAATCCACTTCCCAACGTAAATAGACCAATCAAAAAGATCGGATAGGCCCTATTATAGGCCGCAGGGACAAATAAAAATGCCCCCAATGCCATAATCCAAAAGCCTACCATAATTCCATTTTTATATCCTATTTTTTTGAGCAAATACGAGGAAGGCATTGACATCAGCAAATAAGAGATATAAAATGCAAAAGCGACAAGGTATGATTGAAAATTGCTCAGTTCACAGGCTATTTTAAAATATGGAATGAGAATGGCATTAATCCAGGATACAAATCCAAAGATAAAAAACATTGTTCCAATAATGCCTATCGATACCCAGGTAGTTTTCCTATCGCGTGCTGATGCTGTCATAAGATACCGTCATTTTAAAAGCGATGCAGATCCCGCATCCAAGTAGCAGGTGCAGTCGTCATGCTGCTGCAGGATACTCGCTGGATTCAAATTGGAAACAGGTTGCGTGAGGCAATTTTTCACAGCAAGTGCTTTACGTTCATCCGGCACAGCGCAGATTATTTTCCGAGCTGATAGAATCTGTTGTATGGACATACTGATAGCTTGCAACGGCACTTCGGCGAGTGAGCCAAACCACCCTTCTCCCAACTGCTGCCGACGACACTGCTCGTCCAGATTGACAATTAGATAAGCATCTTTTACATCAAAATCAGCAGGAGGATCATTAAAAGCCAAATGACCGTTCTCTCCGATCCCCACAAAGGCAACATCGATGGGATGTGCTTTAATCTTGTGGTGCAGACGTTCACATTCTGCAGCTGGATCCGCTTCACCATTAATCAGTACAACTTCCTTCAGTGTCGCCACCTGGGTGATAAAACGCTCGGTTAAGTATTTCCGAAAGCTGGCTTTATGGCTAATTGGCATGCCAATATATTCATCGAGGTGGAACATGCGCACCTTGCTCCAGTCGATATTGCCAGTAGCCACCAGCGTTTCTAGTGTTTCGAACTGGCTCTGTCCGGTTGCTAAAATAATGTTGGCTTCTCCCCTCGCCGCAATAGCAGCATTAATAGCTTCAATTCCTGCAGCTCCTGCATGTTGTCCCAGCTCTAACCGGGTGTTAAAAGTTTTAATGTTCACGTCTATTGATTTAATTATAATATTCTCGTTCTGTTTGTTTATGATAATACAGTGCTCTTTTCACCTGCCAGCTCAATATCATGTACCTGATTATTTTTCCAATGACCAGCAGTAAAATCAGGCACCTCGATTGGCTGGGAACCGTTGGCGACCGACCATTCACTTAAAGGGCCAATGACACTCCAACTGGCGGCATCATAGACATCCATGTCCATCGGTAAACCATTGCGCAGACAATCGATCAGGCGCCAGTCCATCATAAAATCCATGCCACCATGACCTCCGATCTGCTTAGCCAGTTCTCCGATCTTTTTAACAATACCCGGTGTATATTGCTGTTCCAGTTTGGTCGTCTCTTCAGCAGACAAGAAATCGGCATGGCCAATAGCGATTTTGCCGGGCAGAGGATATTTCTGCGCAAAGGCCTTGGTACCACTAATCAGATGGAGGCGTGAATAAGGCCTTGGCGAACTCACATCATGCTGTAACATTATCGTACTGCCGCTATTGGTGAGGATATTGGAAATATTCATATTGCCCCGGAAGGGTTTGTCTATATAAGACTCAAATTGCTTATCAGTCGCAGCCATCTCTTTGGCTTTCTTCCCGAGCATAAAATCTTTTGAAGACATCGAACTCATATACTCCATCTTATTACCGCGGTTGACCTTCAGAATCTGGCAGATCGGTCCTAGACCGTGAGTGGGATAAAGATTTCCGTTGCGCGTCGCATTTTCCTTTAAGCGCCAAAAATCAAAACGTTTTTCGGCATCAAAAAAACTCTCCAGAATGTCGTGGATATAAGCCCCTTCGCAGTGGACAATATCTCCAAAAAAACCTTGTCTAGCTAGGTTTAAGGTCAGCAGTTCAAAGTAATCGTAGCAACAATTTTCCAGCATGACACAATGTTTTTTGGTCTTCTCGGAGGTTTGTACCAGTCGCCAGCAGTCTTCCACCGTTGTCGCTGCAGGAATCTCCAAAGCGACATGCTTCCCGTGTTCCATGGCATATATCGCCATCTCGGCATGCAACTTCCAATGGGTTGCAATATAGATCAGATCATAATCCTCCTGTTCACACATCTTTTTCCAGTACTCGGCATTTTCTGTAAATAGCTCCGCGCGGTGACCCGCTGATTTCATCCTTGCCTTTGCTTCACTCGCCTTTTCAGCCCGTACATCACAGATGCCGTTGATCGCAACACCTTCAATCTGGCTCATACGTTCCACTGCAGCAGATCCCCTATTGCCCACACCGATAAAACCGACCCTTACGGTTGGTATTTTGGGGGCCGCGTAGCCCGACATATTAAATGTAGCTGTATATTTCTTTGACGCTTCCAGCCGGATATGATCCAGCTTTGTCTTTGCTGAAGCCTTATTTTCCTGTCCACAGCCAGCCATCAATCCAATTCCGGCTAGCCCGGACAGTTTTAAAAATGATCTTCGATTTGTTCCCATAATATTTAATTGATAAGGAGTGTTCCTTGGTTCTTTAATTGCTTCTTATAGTGCTGCACTTTGTTTTTTAATTGCTCTTTGTTCGCTATTTCGCAAGGCTTACCGTCCAACTGGTAGAGTCCATCGATCATGACTCGCTGCTCATTAAGCGCGAGCAGCATTGGAATATCGCCCCAATGGAGAATACCGGGAATATGGATCGCCATATTGTACCTATCCAGCGCTCCCGTTGCGCCCGGCAGATAACTGATGGGGAGCTCGCGTAGCAGTAATTCCTGTTCTGAGGGATTCAGCACATTGCTGATCAATGCTGCTATGGCCGTCTCCCGGTCTGCAACCAAGGTCTGCTTGCTGGACTTATATTCTTGCTGTAGATAAGCATTGATAAGCCCAATTTCAGACACCCAGATTCCCATCATGCTACGACCCATCCAGAGCAGTGAGCGCGAAAGTGTATGAAAGCGCGGTAACGCTCCATCGATTTTATCAGCAGTAGTTGAAGAGCGCTCTCCGAGCCCAAAGAGATCTATAAGCACCACCCCCTCACCTTTGTTGCGAAGGGCCTCAATTTCCTGCATAGCAACCTGTTGCTTACCCATCGAGGGGAAATAGACATGTAGTGTATTTGAGTCGGTAAGAGGCAGACTAATCAATAGCGGAATCAGCTGTCGCATCGATGTCTCCAACATAACCCGTTGCCAGCCCTGCTGCGACTCCAACGTCTGAACACGCAGCAAACTATCGGTACCCCCTGTATAAAGTAATGCCCGCAGTTGTTTTTTATAGTCCATTTTATCCAGTGTGGATGTCGCAATCCGTGATTCAATCCGACTAAATTCACGGCTGATAAAATCCGGTATACTGAGGATCAGCTCTTGCTTAACCCCATGTTTCAGTACTGCAAGCTCATTTGTATCCAAGAGAAGCACATTGTCCAACTGCAACCCTTTCTCGCGCGTCGCTCCAAATGCCCCATCAAACCATTTTATCATACTTATATTCATTTCTGTGGTATAGCTATGTGGTTCATCAAAAAGCTCATAATCGATCCGTTCTGGTACCCCTTGCCGCGCAAAAGCTTCCTTGGCAATACGAAAAGACTTGAGCATCTGATGGGCGTTGAAAGCAGCGTTACCATCTTTAAGTGCCGAAATAATCTTAATAGCCTTAGGAGCCATTGTCTGTAACAGTTGTCCTTCTTCAAAATGCAGGAGCCCATTGGGATGGAGTTCGCAGACACAATTGCTGTTCATGATATACGCGCGGAAAGTTCCGACGCTGACTACGGGAACGGCCGCTTTGATCCGCGGATCCATAGCCGCGAGCCACATCGTCTGATTGCCACCACCACTGGCTCCGGTAGCCCCAATCCTTTCGGGATCTACCTCAGGTAAACTACAGAGCAGGTCAATGGCACGACTGTTTTCAAGTAGCTGTATACCCATCAGAGGTGTCCCCAGATCGAGCATTGCCGACCCAAGATTAGCTCCATGATACTCATGCTCATGCTCACGTCCGCGCTCGCCCGACCCCATGGCATCAATACAAAGACATACATAGCCGTTGGATGCCAACATATGGGCCGTACGCTGAACAATTTCACTTCGCCGTCCCGGTGGCCAATGCCCGTGGCTATTGAGTATCGCCGGAAATGGTCCGTTGCCTTTTGGCACATATAAACTTGCAGGAACATATAGCCCAGGCAAGCTCTGAAAGATCAGGCTGTGAACGGTATAGTTGTCCTGCTCAATTGACGAAATTAGCTGCATGTCCAGCGGCGGAATAGCATATCCGTCCAGTTTCAGGTTTTTTCTGACCAACTTGTTCATATCTTGCGGATTTGCAGCTTTCTCGTAATCCAAAGCCCCGATAAGCTGTTCCGCTTGATCTTCCACCATAACCTTTATCGGGTCTATCTCAGCAGGTATGGCCAATACGCTGGGCAACACCGCTCGTTGTTGTTGTGCTTGAATGCTCGAATTTAATCCCATAAGTATACCGAAAGAAACTAAACAGATCTTGAAGTCTATCATTGTAATTTACCCAATTTAGTCCACATCCCACCAGAGTTTGGTTGCCGCATTGTCTGTACCGCCAAGCAGTGCACGTCCTTTGCTCAGTTCAACCAGATTGTCTGTCGCCTCGGTCAGTGGATAAGGCAATCTTTTAATAAATGTCCCAATAGGCAGGTCTGGGTTGTCGGACTGGATCAATGAATACATTTTTGGGAATCCTGTACGCCTATATTCTGCCCAAGCCTCCATACCATTGGGATAGATCGCTAACCACTTCTGTACGCCGATCTGTTCACGCTGTTCGGCCACGGTTGTTGCCCATTTGACGGGGATACTGGCTACAGCTGGCGAATTATGATAATCGCCGGGAGCGACAGGCTCATGGTTTGATGCGATATAATTACTGATCTGCGTCGCATCTGTAACGCCCCATTGTTCCATACTCGTTTTGATGCCTTCCTCGTACAGTTGCTTAGCCTCACCGCCCATATTCCAGCCATTCAATGCCCCTTCGGCTCGTAAGAAGAAAGATTCTGCAGCACACATCACATGGAAATTCTGGGTAAAATTTCCTTCAATAGCCACGCCATTGTAACGTACCCAATAGGTGCCAACATTGGAATTGGAGCCTGACTGATTACGTACGTTCCCTAGATCCGTGGCCGTAGCACCATTTCGCACGCTATTGAATGTTTTTCCAATATAACTGGGTTGAAAGTAAATGCCTAAACGTGGATCGGCATAACCTTTTAGGTATGAAGCAATAGTGGAACTCATTGAAAATTCGTTCCATACGGCAACTTGCGCCAATCCATTGGTATCATTTCCAGAAAGGGATTTGAGCATACTGGCATTGTGCGTATTGCTAGACATCAGACCGGCAGCAACAGCTGCTTCTGCTTCGACTTTTGCTTGATTTACATCTACCTTAGCGATACGCAAGGCCAACCGCAAGCGGAGCGAATTAGCAAATCTGATCCAGTTTTCGGTGTTTCCATCGAAGATCAGGTCGTATCCCTGAAAGATTTTCGTTCCGGCTGGCAAGGCCTTCAGATTGGCTACCGCTGTAGTCAATTTTTCAAAGAAATCTGCATAGATCTTATCCATGGAGTCATAAGGAATAACATCGTTGGCCTCGGCAGCACCAAAATAAGGGATCGGTCCAAATTGATCTGTTAGCCGATGAAAGGCATATACCCACATGATATTGGCCAATGCGGCCTCACCTGATTTGGATTCTGTATTTTCGAGAATGCTTTTGAGCTGTGGTGCGGTATCAACATAAATAACTGTCCAAAACCGGCGCTGCCAATCTGGAGTAAGCAGATAACGGTCCGTACTAAAGGAATTCGTAGTAAGTGCAAAGTATTGGGCATATAGATCCGGCCCCAGGTTTTGCACTGTTTGATAAAAAGATCTATTCATTGCAGCCGAAGACTGTGCCTTGGCAAACATAAAGGGCAATTCACGCTGTGTGATCACCGTGATATTGTTGGGATCGGTATTGATATCCTGAAAGTCCTTGGTACAGGACAACAAGCTTAGTACTAATAGCGAAGTAAATAGGGTACTTTTATTCATTGTTCAAGGATTTAAAAAGTTAACTTAACATTCAGTCCAAAGGAACGGACAGCAGGCGGCAACCCCACTTCAATTCCCTGAAAATTACCTGCTCCCAATGCCGCCTCAGGATCTATGGGGTTGTCTGTTTTGCCTATTCCCGGAATATCCAATTTGGATTTCCCTCGATAAAAGAAAAATAGGTTACGGCCTGTCAGCATGAGCTGTGCACTTTTGATCGCAGCGGTATTTTTTAAGTTAAATTTATAACTGACAGATAGTTCACGTAAGCGGACATTGGTCATATCATAGGTAAAGAATTCTCCCCAGGCATCGCGTCCGTTCTGCGATACACGGGTCCAAAGCTGCTGAGCTGTGATAGCCTTGGTATTAGCTGCGCCGCTCACGTCCACCGCATCCAGCACAAGCCCCCCTTCCCGGTAATCTGCGGTATAATCCGCTACTCCGAAAGCCGCTAGATAAGCTGAGGTACCCGATACGATCTCACCACCAATACGTGTATCAATCAAGGCATTGACCGTAAAATTCTTATAGCGGACCGAATTTGACCAACCCAATAAGGCCTTAGGGTTAAAATTTCCCAATTTTTGATTCGCGTCTACCACTGGCAACCCGCTGTCGTCAACCACATATTTCCCTGTCGCCGCATCCGTTTTCCATTTATAACCGTAAAGATCACCGTATTTCTCTCCTTCATTGACGACAACTGAGGCATATTTGGTATTTTCGGTAATCGTTGCTCGTTTTGTCCGCTCGTGCAGTTCAATCACTTTATTGGTATTGGCTGCAAAATTGAAAGTGGTCTGCCATTCTAGGTATTCTTTTTTTATAGGCGACGCAGTTAATTGGACCTCAATTCCCTTATTTGCGATATTTCCTGCATTGATGTATTGCCTGCTAAAACCGCTTGCCATTGGCAATCCAAGAAACAAAAGCTGATTAACTGTATTACTTTTGTACATCGTCAGATCAAATCCTAATCTGTTGGCAAAGAATTTCATATCCAGTCCCGCTTCATAGGATTTGGTCAGCTCAGGTTTCAATTCTGGGATTGCCTTTATTGGTGAACGAGAGATAAATCCTTTTCCCGCACCTAGCCCAAAAGAATACAATTGTTGAAGCAGATAGGGATTCGCATCGTTACCGACCTGCGTATAGGAAGCCCTTAGTTTACCATAACTGATCCAGCTTGGCAACTCGAGCCATTCATTGAAAATAGTAGATACACCGATTGAGGGATAGAAATAACTGTGTGGAGATTTTAAGGTTGAGGTCCAGTCGTTGCGTGCCGTCATATCGAGAAAGGTATGATCAAAAAAGGCCAGCTGTGCACTTCCATAGACCGAATTTAGACGTCGTTGGTAACCATTGATCAGTAGAAATTCTGGCGTGGTAGCCATCGTTAGGCTAAACTCATTCGGTACGGACAGGCCATTGGCCATATTCTGAAAGCTACTGTACTCCCGATTTAAGGAACTTGCACCAACATTATAGCTAATTTTGACCGCCTCGTTAAGTATATTATTTCCATTGAACAACAAATCAAAGTTGCGTTCCTGATAGCGCGCATGTGTTTCATAATATTTACCTCCAGGACGGACATCGCCAAGAGAAACAGTACCTGCGTAGAAGGCCCCTGTTGTCTTATCGATGTATTTATCATAACTGAACCTTCCCATTACATTTAGCCAATCCGTCAATTGATAGGTTGCCGAACCCAATGCGGTAATGCGATCGCGCACTTCATTGACCGAGGTGCGGTTGGTACTCCAATACGGATTGTCGTATACAGCAGAACCGGACCAGTACTTCCGCTGCGGCTCACCGGTAACCGGATCAATATCCTCAAAGTCTTTAAGTTCAGACTCATCCATATCCCGCGGCATCACGTACACTTCCACGGGGATTCCCATATCGCCTAAACGCGGACGATTGTCGATCTGCTGGTTAACGTAATTGAGTTTTACATCTGTTTTTAGTTTTGGGATCAGTTCCGTATTTACGCGAAGATTCAAGTTATTACGTTTCAAGTCGTTGCCAGGAATAATGCCTCCGATTTTATTGTTTGTATAAGAAACATAACCCTGCACTTTTTCCGTCCCTCCATAGGTGCTAATGCTATTGTTGAAGGAGGTCGCATTTTCAAAGAAATCGCGGACATTATTTTTATAGGTTTGCCCTTGTGGTCCCCAGCTCTCACCGACATTCGTACCACTGACACCTCCATTTCCCCGCCCGTAGGTATTCTGGAATTTACTGAGCAAGTTGACCTGATCCAAGGATGCACTACCATTGTAATCAATATTATACCGACCAGCCTTACCTTGTTTAGTTGTAATCAATATGGCACCATTTGCGGCCCTGCTACCGTATAGCGCAGCAGCCGAAGGGCCTTTGAGCACATTGATGGATTCTATATCGTCCGGGTTGATATTCGCAGCGCCATCGCTCGTCCCATAATTGTAGGTTGTTCCGGTAGCTTGTTGTGCACTGGAATTATCATAAGGTATACCATCCACCACGATTAACGCATTGTTATTACCGGAGATGGACTTGTTGCCCCGCAAAACCACTTTGGCGGAGGCACCGGGTCCCGTAGCCGCTGTAGTCACGACAGCACCAGCGACTTTACCCGTCAGACTACTCAGTACGTTGCCACTGTTGTCGCGGGCATCATTGACTGCACTTCCATCCAATTGTTGTGTCGCATAGGTCAGCCCCCTGGTCTGACGTTTGATACCCAACGCGGTAACCACCACCTCATCAATCTGTTGACTTTCTTCCTTAAGAGCTATCTGGAGATTACCTGTTGAGGGAACAGCAATTTCGAGTGTCTTAAAACCTAACAACGAAACTTTGAGCCTATCCCCTGCATTCGCTCTGATATTAAAATTTCCCTGATTGTCTGTCCGTGCTGCAACAGGCATACTCAGATTAGTGATCGTTACACCTTCCAATGCGGCATGATCGGTAGCATTGGTGACACGTCCCCGTATTGTTGTAGTCTGTGCCGTAGCGAGACCTGTCCAAAGGAAAAGACAGCTCAGCATCGTGCCTACTGAAAATGTTGGATTACTGTGGATACGAACTATCATAATTTATCCATTTAGGGTTAAGATTTTTAGTTTATTCAATTGCGTTATAATCCAAAGAAAAACCTAAAAGCCTAAAAATCCAACACTTTCACCGGATAAAGTAGCGGTAACGTTATCGAAAATCACAGTCCCTGTAGCACCCAACATGGCACTTAATTAGGAACACATTTCCCATCAAAAAACTTACAATATAATTTTAGGAAGTTTGAAATTTCCGCTTAACGATCAACCAATTCCTTTACAGATTCTCCATTTTGGTCGATAAATTTAGCCTCAATTTTAAACCACTGATACCATTTTCGGAACGTGCCTATAAAGACAAGCAGCATCAACAACATGGCCAAGATCGCTAAGAACGCTAATAGCAGCTGTCCTTTGGGCAAATAAATATCAATGACCTGTAGATAGCCCGCCCAAAAGGTAATTCCAGCCATAAATACGCCCGGAATTGCCGTAATTAAGGCATATTTCCCCCGATTCATCCGAATAAGCATCGTCGTACAAACAATAAGCCCACAGGCAGCTAACAGCTGGTTGCTGATTCCAAATAGCGGCCAGATACTGCTTACATTTCCCGTAAAAACAAGATAGCCCCATGAAAAAGTGAAAATAGCGCTACATAACCAAACGCCGGGTTTCCAATCCTTGTCTTTAAAAGCGGGAAAAACACCACCCAGCATTTCCTGCAAAAAGAATCGTCCAACTCGTGTACCAGCATCGATAGCTGTAAGGATAAACACGGCTTCAAACATTATGGCAAAATTATACCAATAAGCCATCACATTGTCCATAAAGGGAACCTTATCAAAAATATGGGCCATCCCGACAGCCAAGGACACGGCGCCCCCGGTACGGCCGTGGAGGTCTACTCCTATACGATCTGAAAAATGCTGCAAATCTACCGCTTTTAATTCGGGATGTTGTGCCAAAAATCCTGCATAATCACCGATTGGTGTGTTGATCGCAAAATAGTCGCCCGGCAGTAAGGTACAGGCAGCGATCAATGCCATTAAAGCAACAAATCCCTCCACCAGCATTGCACCATACCCTACAAAAAGAATCTCCCTTTCCGTTCCCAGCATCTTAGGCGTCGTTCCGGTCGCGATAATCGCATGGAAACCCGAAATTGCACCGCAAGCGATCACGATAAAGATAAATGGCAGCACAGGTCCGCCGATCACTGGCCCACCTCCATGGATAAAATCGGTCAGTGCTGGCATCTGTATGGTCGGATGCACAAAGACAATGCCTATGGCCAGCATCAGGATCGTACCGATCTTGAGATAGGTGGAAAGGTAATCACGTGGCACCAGAAGCAGCCAGATGGGTAAGACTGATGCTAAAAATCCGTAAACAGCAATCGCGATTGAAATGGTCTTGACATCCCAATCGAACAGGTTATGTACGCCCGGAATCTCCATCAAACGATGCCCTGCTATGATGCCAACAATCAATAAAATACCCCCCAATACACTTGCCAACGTTACAGATCCTGTTTTATACCGCATCAAGAGTCCCATAAATATCGCAATTGGCATGGTCAGAATAATAGTAAACAGGGACCATGGGGCCTCGTGCATGGCGCTGATGCAGGCCAGTGACAGTCCGGCCAAGGTCAGGATTAGAATAAACAGAACGGCTATACCGGCTATCCCACCAACAACGGGGCCAATCTCCTTGGACGCAATGGTAGCAAGACTTTGCCCTTTGTGCCGTACGGAAGCAAACAGGACAACCATATCATGAACACCACCGCCCAAGACACAGCCGATCAAAATCCAGAGTGCCCCCGGAAGATAACCAAACTGTGCCGCCAGCACCGGGCCGACCAATGGTCCTGCCGCTGCTATTGCGGCAAAATGATGCCCAAACAAGACCTTACGATCCGTCTTAACGTAATCATGCCCATCAGCAAACTCGACCGCTGGAGTCGCTACCGCATCATTGAGCCGTAGCACTTTCTGCGCCATAAAAATTCCGTAAAAGCGGTATGCGAGCGCAAATATCAAAATCGACGCAAAAACCAGTGTGAGGGCATTCATATTAGCTAAATCCATCATATATCTAAGTCTAATGCTAGCACAATATATTATTTTTGCTCCAATACTTGTCCTACTTTCAACAGTTGCTTTTTTAATAGCCCGTAGTCGACATGCTGCACAATATGATCATTATCAATCGCTAGGACTGCAGCGGCACCAGCACTCTGCCCCAACACCATAAATACGGGTTCCATACGAATGGAACCAAAGGCAATATGTGAGCTGGATACGCAGACAGGGACAAGCAAATTGGTGCATTCATCGCTCTTTGGGATAATCGATCTATAAGAAATAGCATAAGGCTTAGGTACGTGAACGCCAATATCGCCTTCATTTTGAACATATCCTTCTTTGGTCACATAACGTTGTACATTGTGGGAATCCAACGTATAGGACCCCATGCCGATCGGATCTTCTACCCTACTCTTCCCTAGAATATTATGCTCGGTCGTCACATATTGTCCAAGCATCCGCCTGGCTTCGCGAATGTACAGCTGAAAAGGCCAGTTATCGTTATCCTTAAATTCGTCTTTTGCCAACCCCCATTCGGCCATCCTTGTCCTTATTGCGAAGGGAACAGTGGGATCATTTGCCATAAAGTAATATAGCCCCTGTTGATACCGACGATGGGCCTCGATAATGGATTTTCGCTCTGCGTAACTCGCTTCCGGATAGTTATAGTTCATCCCGATAAAATCGGTACTGAATGGACCATGGTTGTTGGCATCGGTTTTATGGTTGGGCACCAGATCAAATTTTTGAAAGGCTTCGTCCCAACCGGCAAGAAATAAACGTTGTAGTAAAACGTAATGTTGTGGATCGTAATCGCGAGGTTGGGCGAAGGGCTTCCGATTGCGGGCATCATTGGTCAGGCACATGCGGAAGCAATAGGCCTGCAGCTTCTGATCTGCTGTGCCATATTGCCCGGGATCTTCTGCAGAAACACCGAATACCAGTCCACTGTTGATATCTCCCTCGCGTTTATAGGGGCTGATCTTCGCGATAAAGTGATGCCGGTGCTGAAAGACTCCGGTCTGCACACCATTCCACCGCTCCCCATAAGTCTTATTGGCCTCCCGCCCGATCGTATAGCTTACTTTGGCCAGCGCCATCAGATCGCCTTCATAGGTGGCATCAATAAATATCTTCGCCTCGTACACTGTTCCGTCTAAGGTCTTAATCGATTTGATGGCTGTACCTTCTTTTTTAATGGCACTTTCCTGCCGATCTAAATAGGCCTCGCGCACCACATCAATCTGATAGTCCCGCACCCATGTATCAAAAATACCCTCGGCGACATGGGGTTCGAAGATCCACATCGTCCCATGCTCGCTATCCATTGCCACAGTGCCCTGCCCTCGATTGCCAAATGAAGCCCGGGATTGCCAATTCCAGCTCGATCCCTGCGAATAATGATCGTATACGTCCTGATAGAATTTTTTGGCAAAGCCACCGATAACGGCTTTATTGCCCGTGTCTGTAAAGCCGAGCCCTCCAGAACTCAGGCCTCCTAAATGTCGATCGGGCGATAAGACGACAACAGACTTGCCGGCCTGCTTTACCTCCAATGCAGCAGTAATCGCTGCCGGGGTACCGCCGTAAATCACAACATCTACCTTTTTGGCTACGTGCTGTGCTTCAACCTGCATAAAAGCGAAAACAAGTGCTAATTTTAAACTTATTTTTATCTTTTTCATACGTTTAATTTTGATCGGTGACCGGAACCCACAATAGCGCATTTGCCGCCATAACGCCTTTTCCGGATGACATAATCTCCACATAAGGTTTGTTACTTCCTTTCTCAAATTCGTATTCCCCGAGTGCTACCCAGGTACTGGTTGTCTGTCCCATAATATGGACTTCCTTGAAATTTATATCTTTTCCGATCCTTGTCTTTCCGGTATGGATAATGAACTTTCCAGATTCCGCGCTTTCGGCCGTTTTCGGAAAATAGCTGTAAAGCTTATATTTCCCCGCGGTAAAATCCTTTCCAGGAGCAAAACGTGCTACAGCAGAAAGATCATTATCCGCTTCCTGATAACTCATACCATAACCTTTTTTTGACGATTTATGCCAAGCTCCCTTCAACATAACCTGATCCTTATCATCAACATGAATGATATAATCGGCCTTACGGCCATCCGCTTTCGGGTTGTCGCGCAGTATTTTCTCCACGCGTTTAATATCAACATCCTGAATAGCTATTTTGTTATCGATCGCTTCGCAGGCAGCCACAGCACCGGATTGCCCCAATACCATAAATACGGGCTCCATGCGAATGGAGCCAAAGGCAATGTGACTTGCCGACAGGCATACGGGAACAACAAGATTGTCGATTTCCTCTTTTTTGGGCACAATAGCCCTATAGGAAATAGGGAAGGGAGAAAATCCGCCAACCTCAACGTTACCTTCATTTTTGACCGTGCCATTGACGATCACACGGTCACAATTGTGCGAGTCCATGGTGTATGCAGCATAGCCTACGCCATCGGATACAAGCTCACGACCCTGACAGTGGTCTTGGGTCATAACGACATCTGCAATCATCCTGCGTGCCTCCCGAATATATAATTGTGGAGACCAATGGCTATTGTCGGGATATTCGTCTTTGGGGTATCCCCATTTTTTGAATTCGCTTCGTATCGCCTCCGGTACCGAAATATCGTTGGCAACAAAATATAAGAGACCCTTGGTGTAATCTTCGTGGGCCTTGATAATCTCTTTCCGCTCGAAATAATCGGCTTCGGGATAACGCCAGTTCATGCCGATCATATCTGTTGAAAATCCATTCCTATTATTGATATCGGTCTTTCCATTGGGCATAAGGCTCCAAATAAATACGTCCTGGATACTCTTCCAAGGCTGTATTTCTTTTTGGCGCTTTAAGAGTTCATAATTGGTTGCGTCGTAATTATCCGGTTTGGTGATTTCTATTCTGTTTTCAGGGACATTGGTCAATGTGATCCGATAATTATAAGCTTGAACCTTAGCATCTCCCGTTCCATTTTGTTTTAAAGGCTCCGTATTGATCCCCCATAAAATACCACTCTGAGGATCACCTTTTATCTTATAGGGATCTACACCCTCGGGAAACTGATGGCCATCAAGCAATTGAACACCATTAATCGTCTCTCCATAGGTACTATTTGACTCTCGCCCAACGTGATAGGACACGCCAGCTTTGGCCATGAGGTCTCCCTCGTAGCTGCAGTCCATAAATATTTTGGCGGCTACAGTTATTTTTTTGCCATCCCTGTGCTCACTTGGAAGCAGTGAAATGGTTTTAATCGATCGATTGTCAGTCTTAACGGCTACCAAACGATGTCCCATTAACATTGGTGTGTTAGCATGTACCAGATAGTCCTTAAAAATAGATTCGGCTACCTTGGGTTCAAAAATCCATTGTTCAAAACTGCCATAGTGCTTGCCCATTTTGCGATAAAAATCAAGAGCGAGCCCTGTGACGACATATTTGTTTCCGATATCCGTTTGCCCTAATCCACCGGAGCTGAGCCCTCCTACCCGTGTACCAGGATCGATCAGTAAGACGGATTTTCCGGCCTGTGAAGCGGTGTAAGCGGCTATTACACCGGCTGAGGTTGCACCATAAATACATAGATCTACCTGTCTGTCTGTTTGCCCTTTGACTAAATGCCAAAACATCGTCAAAAGTCCAATGATCATTACGCGTGTTTTTTTCATCATCTTAGGATTTAATAGCCTGGATTTTGTTCCAGGTTTTTATTCGTTACAATTTCAATATTCGGGATCGGCCAAAGATAATTCTTGCTGGGATCGAACTTTCGGAGCTCGATAACCCGCATGTCTTTCTGATTAGCGACATTTTTATAATTCACGTAATTATCCCCATCGATCGTCGGCGCATTGGCCAGCAAACCTTTTGGAATACGGCCATAGAGCGTTGAATTCATAAATTTATCGGCCAGTTTCCACCGTCTCAAATCAACTAGGCGAAAGCCTTCATTGGCTAATTCGTAAAGTCTTTCTTTCCGTATGATCTCGCGCAGCTCAGCTTGCGTTTTATTATTTGCGATTGCTGGCATATCGACGGTAGGACGCTGCCTGACGCTGTTGATTGCGTCATAGACGGTTTTGTCGATCGTATTGTTTTCGACCATCGCCTCGGCGTAAATCAACAACACTTCGGCATAGCGGCTCTGAATAATATTTAACTCCGATTCCATGGTAAAATCTTTGTCCTTTATATCGACATATTTTTTCCAACAATAACCAGAAAAGGTCGCATAAGCATTGATCGCGTCCTGATTTTGGATACGTACTGCCGTGGACGTATTGTATGTATAGTTCCAGCAGGTTATACTATCCTTATGGGTCTCAAACTGAAAACCAAAAAACGTACTACCGGGAAGTGCAATGGTATATCCCAGACGCGGATCCCGATTGGCGAATGGTTTTTTAGGATCAAATCTGGAAGATTTGTCAATGGCAAATCCATCGGTGCAGAGATAACTATCAACAATGGATTGCGATGGGATTTTGTTGGAAGTCCCTTGCGCGTTGCGCGACAGAAATCCGCGCGTAGCACTGTGGGTCTTTGTTTTTTGTAATCGCAGATATTGAAAAGCAAAAATAATCTCCTTGGAAGCCTGCCCATCATACGTAAATAATTGGTCGAAATCGGTGTGTAAGGCATATACGTTTAGGTCCATGACTTCTTTGGCCGAACGGGCTGCTTCTTCCCAAAGTCCGTTATTAAGTGCTGCCCGAGCACGTATGGCCAATGCTGCCCCTTTGGTTGCACGCCCAATATCTGCCGAACCATAGCTTACCGGTAAAATAGCGGCAGCTTGATCGAGTTCTTTGAGGATGAAGCTAGCAATTTCAGCCTTAGACGTTTTCGGAACGTTGGCATCAGCAAGGCTTAGGCCGCTCGTAACCAAAGGTACTCCTCCAAAGTAATCGATCAGATATTGGTAAACATAAGCCCGGATAAACTGTGTCTCGCCTTTATAGCGCTGTTGGAGTTTGGCATCCATCTTTCCATCCAACTTCTGGATATTGTCCAGGATGAAATTACATTTGCCAATGACCTTATAAGAATTGGTCCAGATATTTCGAATGTAGCCATTATTGCTGTCGTGATCTCCCCTTCCCACAGCCTGTAAATCAGAGGTATTACGGTCCCACCCAATATCGGTGGCATCATCAAGGGTAAGGTTAATGGGCATGTCGTCCGTGGGATGAAATGCCAGGGCACTGTACAAACCATTGACAACCAATGTCAGCTCATCCTGATTTTTGAAATAATTTTCGTCCGAAGGGCCATCCAAGGGCGATCTGTCCAAGTATTTTTCGCATGCCGCCACCAAAAGGAGAACTGCAATCGATAGCATATATAACGCGAGTTTATTTAAAGTTTTCATACAAGCCAAGTTTATAATGTAATATCCAATCCAAAAGAATACACCTTTACCTGTGGGTAAAAGTTACCATAGCCTACTGGTGCTTCGACGTCATAACCGTCCCAAAATTTATCTACGCTGAATAAGTTTGAACCATTAACAAATACCCGAAGTTTATTCAGCCCGATGGACTTTAGTAGCTCAGCCTGAAAGGTATAGCCAAGCTGCAAATTTTTCAGGCGAAGATAGGCGGCATTTTTCATCCAAAATTGGGAAGACTGCTGGTTGTTATTCTGTCCGAAAGCCAATCGGGGATATTTCGCTGTAGTATTATCGGGTGTCCATCTATCTTTATTATCCTCACGAATTGTTCCACCAATTGCCCCGGTCGTCGTAAAGGGCTGAATACCGGCCCCGTATAGGTAGCCATCTGCTTTGCCTACACCTTGCAAAAGAAAACTGAGGTCGAATCCCTTGAAACTAAAATTGGAGTTGAGCGAATAGGTATATCGTGGAATGGTACTACCAATGATAACCTTATCGGACTCATTAATTACTCCGTCGTCATTCTGATCACGGTATTTGAGATCACCTGGTGCTAAGGTACCAAACTGTGTGGCATGAGCTTTTACCTCCTCCACTGTTTGGAAATAGCCATCGGAAACATAGCCAAAGATCGAATTAATGGGATAGCCTTCCCGATTGACCGTTAGACCAGTCTGATTGATTCCGCGCATATCCAACACTTTGTTTTTGACATCAGAGAGGTTGAGTGTAAAATTATATTTAAAGTCTTTGGCCGGATCGCTTCGATAGCCCATGGAAAGCTCCCAACCTTTATTCTCGACGACGCCTGCATTTTGATAAGGCTTATTTAAACCAATGATGAGCGGGATATCCAGCTGTAATAATATATCACTGGTTCTTCTATTGTAAAAATCTGCTGTAATAGTCCATCGCTTAAATAGGGTAAGATCAATACCGATATTTTTCTCCTCGGTAGACTCCCATGTAATATCAGGATTAGACATATCATTTAGCGCTGCCGTATTGACGATGCCATTGCCTAATGTGTACGAACCTAGGTTTAAAGATGCCACGGCTGGATAGGTCCCGATATTCTGATTTCCCAGTTTACCCCATGATGCCCTGATTTTCCCCTCAGTAAGCCATCCCTTGGACGCGGTTAGGAACTGCTCCTCGGAAAAACGCCATCCGGCGGATGCCGATGGAAAAAAACCATAGCGATTACCTTTGGCAAACCTGGACGAACCATCGTAGCGTGCATTGAGTTCTAAAAGATAACGATCTTTGAAAATGTAATTGATACGCGAAAATAAAGATTGTAATGCCCACTCGGAAGCACTTCCTGTCGCTGACTGATTTAATGCCGAACCCGCATTGAGCACTTCATAGTCAGGGAGAACGTAGGTGTCCCTAAACCCCTGGGAGTAATCAATCTTGTAGTCTTCCCGCGAACCACCAACCAATGCTTTCAACTGATGTGGACCAAAATCTTTGTTTAACGTAAGGGTCGCCCGCATATTATTAAAAAGTTCTTGGCTATTGTATTGAGTAAGTGCTGTACGCACAGGGACCGAGAAGCTCGGCGTACCATCTGGAAAATAGGACTGCACTGCTTTCCGGAAATTCTTATTTACCTGCGTCGCATATTTAGGTGCATAATTGACCTCAGCGGTCAACCATTCTTTGGGTCTATAGATCAATGATGCATTGATACTTCCAAATGGACTTTTGTTGGTAGAAACACCGCCATCAGCGGCGGCGGAGACGGGATTATTACCATTCCAGCCCAGTCCCCATGTACCATTGGAGTTTCTGAAGGATTGATTGGCAGGAATACTGCTCATCCACTGAAAAAGTTCTTCGATGCTCGCTGCTGGTGAGGTGACGATCGGATTGACGTATTGAAAGTCAAATTTAACGGCGAGCTGATCTGAGAATTTAACATCCACGTTGTTGCGGATGGTATAGCGCTTAAACGAGCTATTTAGTGTCAAGCCCTTCTGGTCGAAATAACCGACCGAGGTCAGCATTTTTACTTTGTTGGTGCCAGCATTGACCGTCAGAAAATGGCTTTGCTGAAATCCATTCCCCTGCAAGGACTCCTTTTGCCAATCGGTATTGGGATACTCGTCCGAACTGCCATTGCCCTGACTACGATAGGCGACAATAATATCCTCCGGATATAATGGACTCGCACCAACATTGGTATACGCTTCATTCGTCAGCAGCATATGATCCAGGGCATTGACGATTTTGGGCATATTAGTCGCGGACTGCCAGCCGAAATAATTATTGTAGGCAATAGCGACTTTATCAGAACTTCCTCTTTTGGTCGTGACCAAGATAACACCATTGGCAGCTCTCGAGCCATAGATCGATGCAGATGCGGCATCTTTTAATATTGAAATATTCTCTATTACATTGGGGTCGATATTATTGATAGAACCTTCGATCCCATCAATCAACACTAAAGGCGCTGCGTTGCCAAGCGTACCGATACCGCGAATACGGATATCCGCACCGTCCGCTCCCGGCTTACCAGAACGCTGCGTCACGGTTACTCCAGAGGCCATGCCCTGAAGGGCCGACGAAGTTTGCCCACTGGGTCTATTGTTCAGATCTTCACCCGATACGGCGGAAACAGCACCCGTCAAATTGACCTTTTTCTGAACACCGTAACCGACGACAACAACTTCGTCTATTATTCCAGTGTGTGATTTCAGACGGATAAGCACTGTATTTTTGCTGTTAGCCGTTGCCACAAAATGCTTAACAGAATCTGTATCGTAGCCGAGATGGTGGGCATAGATCGTATAATTTTCGCCAGCAACAAGTGGAGTTAAAACAAATAATCCGGCGTTATCGGCCACAAAATGGATTTTTTTACTGCTCTTCTCGTGGACAAGATCAATAGTTGCGCCGGGTAATGTATTACCTTCGTTGTCAACTATTTTACCATTTACTTTCAGGTTTGATTGCGCAAATCCTACAGAAAAGTATGGAAATAGCAATCCCACGAGCATTAATTTGATTAGAATATGCTTCATAATTGTTTACAGTTGGTTATTCTGATTTATATATTGGTTTATTTTTCTGCGTTGGGTTGATTCTCTCCTACTGTACGTCCTCCTTTCTTCCCGAATTACTGATGTTAACAATACCATTGTTCACTTGGAATGTACAACCGTTCAATTGACAGAAGCTGTTCAAAAAATTGGCTAGCGATTCTTTGCTATTTAAACTTCCTGTAAATGAACTGTTGAGCAAATCAGGATTATCACATATAATCGAAACATCATAAAGGCTTTCGATTACTCTTAAGAGTAGAACGTTTTTGGTTTGGTTAAATTTGACAGACTGATTGGTCCATTCGACATTGGCAGTTAGATGTGGAATGAGTTTTCTTAACTCCTTATCTACACGATCAGGCTGAGATTTTGTCAATTCAGGCTCCGAAAACTTAATCATCTGCTGCAGTTTTAAATTAACCAATACTTCCTCTTTTGGTTTGAGGTATATTAAATCTCGACTTTCCGCTGTAACTGATCCGACCGAGATTTTGCCCTCCATTAGTTTTATCAGTACATGATCGGCATCCTTGGGATCTACGCTAAATATTGTCCCTAAGGCGGTGGTCAAATATCCTTTGTAATTGACTTGAAAAGGTGCATTTTTGTTTTTGTGCACGTTATAAATAACTCGCCCTTGCACCTGATGTACATCGCGGTGGCCTCGGCCACTATATTCGAATCCAATTTTTGCATGTGGATAAAGGATAACGGTCGTGCTATCAGGAAGCTGAGCATTGATTGTATAAGCATTTTTATTTTCATACCAGGTAACCTGTTCTTTTGTTGAGGTCGAGAAATTTTTCAAAAAGAGAACCGACAGTACGCAAATTAGCACAGCGGCACAGGAAGCCCAGGCCCACGGGCTTATTCTCTGAATTAGCATAGGTTTTGGCGGATCTACTGCATAAATATGATCGAGCACTTTCCGATGAACCATGCTTAAATCTGGTAACGGAATTTGTTGTAATGCTTGTCCTTCATCCTGATCTAGCATCTCAGTGATCCATAACTCTAGAATTGCAGTATCAATCTCGGCCATTTCGTCAAAAAATGACTCATAATACTGCGCATCCAAGCGGTTGTGGATATACGCCAACAATTGATCTTTAAAGGATTGCTCTTTCAAAATTTACTATAATTAGTTCAATACATTGCTGTATTTGTTACTCTATACGTTTGACAAAGAGAATCACACTATTACTTTTTTTATTTTTTTTATAGCTTAAATAAAAAGGCCGCAAAAAGACTGATTATATACTCATCTCGGTAGTTTTCTTGAATATATTTTTTGATATCTTTGAGTGCACTCACCAATTGATTACTCACAGTAGATACTGAGATACCCAGTAAATCAGCTATTTCTTTATAACTTTTGTCTTCAAATTTATTGAGGATCAGAATTTCCTTTCGTTTGGGGCTCAAGGAGTCGATTGCATTGGTCAACATCTGTTGTTTATCTTTGAAAAACAGTTTTTCTTCGGTATGATAATACAGTTCTATAGCTGAAGCCCATATTTCCAATTGAAGAGCCTTGTCTCTCTGAACTTTTCGAAAAAAATCCATGGCCAAATTATCCGCAATATGATTGAGAAATGAGACAAATCCCTTATTAGGGTCAATCTTTTCACGTTGGAGCCATATTTTGGTAAATACTTCTTGTAAGATTTCTTCTACAATAGTTTGATTTTTCACCAATTTGATCAATCTAACATAGATCTTTGGCGAATAATGGAAATAAATTTCATTAAACGAATTTAGGTCTCCATTTTTAAGTTTTTCCAGTGTAGCAGCTTCTTTAGGAGATTTCATTTGGTAAATTCTGATAATTGGTACGAACGACAAACTTAATATAGTGATAAATTTACTAAATCAAAATCATTGGTACCCCAAATAAAATTTTATATTTCCTACTAATTGACCTCCCCCGCAAAAAGGACGTTTTAAAAGTAGAGAATTCGGGCCATATCTTCCCTAGTTTCCTTAATTAAGAATTGATTTACCATATCTTTCGTTTTTATGAGTAAAGCAAAAATATGAATGTAGAACTCGCTATCTATGGAAAACAATATCTATCTAAGCGATATGAAGGAGATATCGAAAAGTCTTTTTATTCCTTAGAGGCTGAGCAGATACTCCAATTGAAAAAGGCTCCCTTATTAACCGATAAGGGAGACAATTTTAGCTAGATGTCCGCTTGAGCCAAATGTTAACCGGCTTTGGGCTTCGATCTAACCGAAAGGTCGTAAGATTAGCTGGAATTACATCTGTTCATTTCCTTTGAAATATTGTTCAAAAGTTGACAAAGGGTTGTTAAAAAGTGATAGTTCCCTTTGGAATTTTAACGATACTTAATGACAATTGGACCAATTAATTATAATTACACCTATAAACTAACATATATGTAAGACATTTGTCATACATTTGTGCCAAATGAATAGAGAAAAGCTAATTTATAGTGCTGTAAAAGTTTTAAATGAAGACTTTCACGCTCCTTTAGAGCGAGTAGCCGAGGTTGCACAAATCAGTAAGCGAACTTTATATCGATATTTTAAGGATAGAGATGCACTTATAACTGCCTGCTATGTCGATATGCTTGAAACCTGGTATATCGCTATGGTTTCTGCATTTAACAGCGATACTGATCCGGTCAAACAACTGGAAGCAATGCTATATGCAGCTATTGACAGCGGTGTAAAATATATTTTCCTACACGCCCTTGAGGAGAGGCAGTTTGATGTCGCAGCGATGGACAAAGAAAAAGTTATTGCCTATGAACAAGCAAAAGAAAAGTGGTTCGCTATAGTTCCCCAGCTGCAGGAGAAACATATTATAGACAATCGCTTGTCATCAGCCTGGATCAGACATCTCTTTGCCAGTGTGGCAAGAGCAAGTGTGAAGGCATTAAATTCTGGTGACGTCGCTCCGAATGATCTTAAAAAATTTGCCTGGCTATCATTTAGCCGTAGTATAGGAATCGTGGAGTCTTAAATATATAATCAACTATGATACAATCTTTTTTGCTAATAGGGCAATCAAATATGGCCGGCCGCGGAATTCCGGATTCAGTGCCGCCTATCATCAACGAATCAATAAAGATGCTTCGCAATGGACGCTGGCAGATAATGGCCGAACCCATACACAATGACAGGCCTATGGCTGGTGTGGGGCTCGCATCATCATTTGCTGCCTCCTGGCATGCAGATCACATTGGCGAGGAGATCGGCCTTATCCCTTGTGCTGATGGCGGTACCAGCTTAAATGACTGGCAGGTTGGTAGCGCGCTTTTTGACCACGCTATTTTTCAGGCTAAACTTGCTCAACGTAGCAGCCAGTTGACAGGAATATTGTGGCATCAGGGAGAAAATGATTCTTCCGCCGAACTGGCCGCAAAATACGGTGAAAAGTTTGATAGTATAGTCAATGAGCTACGTAAGCAATTAGGGGCTCCTGAAGTTCCCCTGATTATCGGCGCGATAGGCGATTTTTTGCCTTATGGTCTATTTGGAGCGCATTTCAATGATTACCATTTGGTCAATAGCGCCTTACAAAAATACGCAGCATCGCACAACAATTGTAACTTCGTTTCGGCAAAAGGGTTAACTGCAAACGAAGACCAAATTCATTTCAACGCGTCGTCGCTTAGAAAGTTCGGACTACGATACTATCAGGCATTTTTAAATGCAGCAGATGTGACCGAAGCTTTACCTGATGAAGATGGATTATTAGGGAAGATTTATGGACGTGAACTGTCCCCCAACGAAAAGAAGTTTATTTTAGATGTCAACTTTGCATCTGGGAAAATCTCGTTAAGTGAATTCCAGAATCAACTGAAATTGATCGATAAATAATTCAAGATTCATGTTAATCCAAATGGCATAAAAAACAAAGTAAGAATATAAAAACCTTAACAATCAGTTATCGGTGGTATGTACCTTATTCAGCTACACACTTGGCATTACGGATTACAAATTATCGTCCAGGCACTTATGCCATCTACAGGACTAAAAACACAAATAAATACGTGCAGTTTAACCGCATCGACCTATAATCCTTTTTTACCCGCTAACCAGTAGCCGTGTAAAAAAACATTGCCATTGGTTTTTTCTTTAATGATTTTTCTAAGCAGCTGAGCCGATTTTGCGTTACCTGTCAACACGAAATTAGCTTCTTGCCAATCCGGGGTATTGATCATTGGTAGCTTGCTGACCCATTCCTCCATGCTGAACGAAAAGTTTTTGGGAAATATCAGGCAATTTTCCAAACCCAATAATTTTGGAACGTTTTTGTTCTCTTCATCCAATTCAAAAAGGAACACAAACTGATGGTTGTTTTTCTTTAACATTGGAAGAAAAGAACAAGCAAGTGCTAACGAGGTTTCATCTCCAAAAATTACAAACCTTTGAGTCGTTTTATCATAATACCTGCTTTCTCCTCTCGGCTTATACATCACGATGTTGTCGCCCACTTTTAAATCCGACATATAATGACTTCCGCAACCTTTACCATTCAAATAAACGATGAATTCAAACAAGCCCTTTTCAGTATCTGCATAAGAAACGGTATATCTCCGCGCCTCTGTAGCATTAATTCTAAAGTCGATGAACGAACCTACCGCGAATTGTACATTTTTTAAATCCCCTTTAAAACAAATCTTCTTGACAGATTTTGATAAAGAGACTGCTTCGACAACCTCGGTCAAAGGTAGCTTGGGCGTTAAGAAATCTAAGGTATCAAATAACCATTTTGGTGCACTTGGCATAGTATTATATTTTGTTCAAAGCAAAGTACAGCAGAATCAATCGTATAAAATAGAACGGAAAAGAGTAGGTATTGGATTAATCGTGGTTTTTGCTACGAAATGTCAAAGCGGTAATTCCTGCAACTTTTACAAATAGTCGTGAAAAATAGGGATAGTCATCGTAGCCTAATTCGGCTGCAACCTCTTTTACCGATTTATCCGAATGATATAGCAGGCGCTTTGCCTCTAAAATAATACGTTGTTGTATATGATGTGAAACAGAAAAACCCGTTACGTTCTTTACACATTCATTTAGATAAGCAACGGAGATGTTTAATGCTGTGGCATAATCCGCGGGGCGTTTCATGTGCACAAAATTTTGCTCGAGCAATTCTGAAAATGCCTTCTGAATTATTTCAAAACGCGACAATTTTTCTGCTGGTTTTGATTGCTTGAGGAATTGCGACATAAATAGGGCGACCAATGTATTGCAACTGTCTTTCAGCTGCAAATGATACAACTTGTCTTCTTTTCTGTCATACAGGTTTCTACATAAAAGAAAACACGCTTGGATAATCGCTAAATCTGTGCGTGAGCATAACGATAATGGCTCGATAGGCGTATTGCGCTGCAATAATTTTAGGTAATCCGCATTTAAGTTTTCATTGGATATTGTTAAAATAAATCCACTTATATTTTCGACTTTCAAAGCTCTGTGAACCTGATTTGGCGATTGATATAGTATAGTTGGCTTATCTATCAAATATTTTTTAAAGTCTATTTCGGTATGCGAGATACCACTTTCCTGCAATACGAAAAGGTGATAGTCGTGTCGATGTGCATGATTAAACTCTTTACTCCCGGGAATTTCTGATGCTATACGAACAACAGCTATTCCATTACCAAAATTGCTGTCCCAGCTCCTAACAGGAATGGATGCCCTGTGTTTTTGCATAGATTTTAAACTATTGTTAAATACAAATGTAAAAAATAAATGCCCCATAAACGGTTCAACCGATCTATTTATTCAGAATAAAGAGCATTGCGATGGTGACTCAAAGGTGGTATTCATCTTGTTATATTGGCCAAATACTAAACGATATTATGATCCACAGGCATTTATTCCTAAAGTATTCACAGAGTTGGATGAAAAGTTAATGAGAAGTATAGGCTTGCAACAGTAAAAACAACCATAGTTGGTCCTATAATGATTTATTATTCGTGACTGTTCATTTATTATTCGTAGCAGATAAGTAATCCCTATTTATTAGTTTCGTGAATTATTTATTTTTAACACTATTATATGCATAATTCTTATTTTACTAAAATTTTCACAGTCCTTTTCCTGATACTTTTTCAATTTTCAGTGCTATCGGCTCAGGAGAAAATAAAGGTTATTTTACTCGGAACCTATCACTTCAATAATCCGGGAAACGATATGATTAAAGTACAGGATAGAAATATCCTATCCCAAGAAAATCAAAAGGACCTGGATAATGTCGTAGAAAAAATCTATTCATCTGATTATAAACCTGAACAAATATTTGTTGAAAGCAACTTTAACGAAAAGAAACAGTTAGATGCACATTACAAGTTTTATTTAAAGAATCAATATAACGCGTTCACCGATACAATAAAAAGCGAACGGATGAGAAGATTTTTTAAGGAAGGTGAAACGGTTCAATTGGGATTTCGATTAGCAAAAAAATTGAAACATCAGGAATTATATCCAATTGATACACTGATAGAAATGAGATTCGATATTTTGATGAAAGAGGTTAATTCCAACCCTCCCTTAAAAAAAGAACTTGATGAAATAAAATTGTCAATATCGGATAAGTGTCTGGAAGAAAAGAGTTTGAGTCAAATCTTTTTATGCATGAATGAAAAATCGAAACTAGACAACAATATTGGTTTTTATTTTTCATTCGCAAACAAAATTATGATCGGGAAAGATTATTTTGGTGCTAGACTCGTTACTGACTGGTATAAAAGAAATTTAATTATGTATGCCAATATTCAAAATCAAATTAAGCCTGGTACAAAAACCATCTTTATTTTGGTTGGAACCGGACATGCTGCAATATTTAGAACATTTTTTGAGGTTGATAAAAAGTTTGAATTGGTGGATCTAACAAAAATCTTTAATTAATATTAGAGACTGTAACCTGAACTGTGTCAGAGGAATAATTCAATAAGATTATTTATATTCAATTATTCAAACGACACGGTCATGAAAGAAAAAGACCCATTCGACTTTGAACGCTTCAAGGCAGAAG
>PJTO01000157.1_pt1 | contig 75719 bp, 69 predicted proteins | sample 1512101 | NCBI WGS metagenome assembly PJTO01 (sample SAMN08177690, study PRJNA422409) | Soil metagenome, whole genome shotgun sequencing project.
CGGCAATAAGTATTTTATGGATGGAAACGGAAATACAACTGTCGATGCTCCTAAGAATTTTACCATTAATGCAGGAGAAAATATAAGCATAAACGCAGGACAGAATATGGATGTCAATATTGGTCAGCATAAAACCGATACAATTGGAGGAGATTATACTGAAAAAATTACAGGCTCAAAATTTATTAAAATAGGTATTGATTTTATGGTGAATGTAACAGGCAGTTTTAAAGAATATGTAAAAGGAAAAATAGAATCGCATACTGAAAAAGAGCGACAAGAATATGGAGCAAAAGGAGTTGATACCAGCAGTGAAGGCTCTATTAGAAAACATGCGCAAAAAAATCTCAACAATAATAGCGGCGAGAATTCTACACATAATTAATACTCAATAAATATGAGATTACGATATTCTGAAAGCGAGATCATAAAAACAAGCGTAGGAGATCATGATGTTTTTTCTGGTGAAAATATTACTACAAGTGCAGGAGGGCATATTCATGAGTCTTGCGATGGTGAGATTATTTACGGAAATCCAGAAACTGCTCCTGAGCTAAAACTAGGAAATTATTTTAAAAAAGGCTACTGGGCCAATCATAAAGACGAACCTATTACGAGGGCTGTTTATGGGCAAAAACTTAAATTTCATATCGAGTTTGATATAGAATATGCAACCGTGGGAGATACATTTGAATTTGGATTGTATGACGATGACAAATATTATTATCCTTTTGATCTTGTAAAAACCACAGACGATCATATCGAACTGGCAAGATCAAAATCTGGTGCATTATACAATACTGAAACAATAGGTGAAAACGGAAAGACGGTTCTAGTTTTTACGAGTACCAATCTTGAAAAACTTACAGACAAACTTGACAAGGACAAGATTTTTGAACTTTATTTTAAGTGTACCTATAATGGCAAAACAGGAATAGAAACTATTGATTTACCAGCGCGCCCAACCCAATATTTAAAACTTGGCGCGCTGGTTATTGACCGTTACAAAATGCCCGGCTTAAATCTAGAAGGTACCGATGTTGCCGATGATATGACTTTTGGTAAAGGAATACCAGATGCAAGACCGATATTTTCTGATATTGACACTTATATACAGGAATATACCGTATTTGGTTTTGATGAAACTAGACATGCAAAATATGCGAATCTCAATACAAGCAGTAAAGCCATTTATACTACTGCCGAAATAAAAAACTTAGGCACATTAATGGAGCGCTCAGCCAATTCGCATAACGAAGACCTGCTGTGGATAGACTTTAGAAATATGGCAAAAGATAATCTTTCCAGCGGTGATCTCTCTACGAATATAGATTTAATGATTAAAAAATTTAAGGAAAATACAGGTGGCGTATATGAAAACGAAATGCTTGCTAAAGCCATAATTAACAATCCTGCTACAGAGGCTTATTGCAATGAAGTAGAAAAATACATCGCAAGCCAGCTTAAACAAAAAAGCGCAAAACTGGAAGAAGTGGAGGATAAAGAACCTTATTTTAGAATAGAAGAGATTGAAAACGGTAGTAAGAATATTGTTTTTTTTAATTCAAAAGGTGACAGAAGTAAAATAGGAAAGAGAGATTTTAAAAGTCCTGCGTATACTTGGAAAAAAAATTGGAATGTACTTCGAGGAGAAACGATAGCTTTAAATGATATATGGGCAACAGAAGTAGTCTTGAAAGAAATAAAAACGGAAGGTGACAGCTGTACAGTACATTATCATGTAACCTTATGGGATCATTTTGGGCTGGATAGTCCAGATATGGAAAAATTTTATTCCTACGGTTCCGGCTTTAGGGCATGGTTTGTATTGCAGCATCTTTTTGGTTACAAACCTTTTTTGACGAAAATACAGTTTGACAAACAGTTTAAATTTGATTTATGAAAAAAATATTTATAATTTTTATTATTCTTTTTTCTTTTTCGTGTACTAGAAAAACAGAATTTATCCAATCTAAAGTTTATTCAAATCTTTTTTTAATAAAAAATCCTCCTAAAGAGGATACTTTGTTAAAAAAAGAAATTACTTTTTTTTTAATAAAAAATCCTCCTAAAATAGGAAAACGATTTACTCATTTAGATTTTTATAAGTATTCTTGGAATACTAAATATTTTTTAGATACCGAAGAAGACCCAGGAGGTTTTTCAAGTGAAGAATTGAGTAATTATCCGGAAGATAATTTAGGAACATTCATTATTACAAAATGTAAAAACGATACGACAAAGTTAGTTGGGGAATTATTTACTAAAAGTCCTTTTAAGGCTGATACCATTATTTATAAATGTGATTAAAAACTGGAACGTATTACGAGGCGAAACCATTGCGCTCAACGATATTTGGGCAACAGAAGTAATTATAAAGGAATTAAAAACCGAAAACGATATTTACGCAGTTAGCCTGTCATAAACATATAATGTGGTGATTGGCAAGATGAAAAAACAAAAAGAAAAACAAAACTGAATACTAAATAAATTAATTTAAAATTACCCATACGCTATAATTGATTTGCTTCAAATATAGTTTTAAATATATAGTTTTAAGATTTTTCTTTAAAAAATAAAAATCCCAAATTCCAATTGCTTCAAACGGAATTTGGGATTTTTTTATTGTGGGAATTTAACTTCTTAAATCGAATTTAAAAAACCGCTGTTATTTTTAAAAACCTCTTGGTTTACTTCATCTATATAGGTCAAGAGTTCATCTTTTCCAATAGATTCTGTTGATGAGGTTACAAAATACTGAGGCATTTCTGCCCAGTTGTTGGCATACATCTGTTTGCGGTAAGCTGCAATATGTGAATCGATTTTTCCTTTACTAATTTTGTCTGCTTTGGTAAAAATAATGCAGAACGGAATTTCACTTTCACCCATATACGACATAAATTCAATGTCTATTTTTTGGGCTTCATGACGAATATCAATCAAAACAAAAGCGCAGACTAACTGTTCTCTGTTTTCAAAATAATCAGTAATAAACTGCTGGAAAATTGATTTTGTTTTTTTTGAAACCTTAGCATATCCATAACCGGGCAAATCGACCAAAAACCAATTATTGTTGATTTTGAAATGATTTATAAGCTGGGTTTTTCCAGGTTTTCCAGATGTTTTTGCTAAGTTTTTATGGTTGGTAATCATGTTTATCAACGATGATTTTCCAACATTTGATCGGCCTATAAATGCGTATTCCGGCAAAAAATCTTTCGGGCATTTTGCTGCATCAGAATTACTGACAATAAATTCGGCGGTATTAATTTTCATGTTCTTTGGTTTTAAAACCTCCTTTAAATCGAAAGTTAGATGCTATAAATTCTTTTCGGTAAGCCATTTCTCAAGAATTTCATTAAATTCCTGAGGATGCTCCATCATAGCAGCGTGTCCACATTTGTCAATCCAGTACAAACTTGAATTAGGCAATAATTTGTCAAATTCTTCAGCAACATTTGGAGGCGTTACTGAGTCATTTTTACCCCAAATGATGCAGGTGTCAACTGTCATTTTTGGTAAATCTTTGGCCATATTATGACGAATTGCGCTCTTGGCAATTGTTAACGTTTTAATCAGTTTTATGCGGTCATTGGCAGTCGCATATACTTCATCAATAAGCTCCGGAGTTGCAATTTTCGGATCATAAAATACATCTTCAGCTTTCTTTTTAATGTACTCATAATCGCCTCTTCTAGGGTAACTGTCTCCCATTGCGCTTTCATAAAGTCCTGAACTTCCTGTAATTACAAGTCCGGCAACTTTTTCAGGATAAAGCTTTGTATGATACAAGGCGATATGTCCTCCCAGAGAATTTCCAAGAAGAATTACTTTGTCGAAACCTTTAAAAGTGATGAAATCTTTAACGTATTTAGCAAAACTTTTTACGTTCGTTTTTAAAATGCTTTGTGTGTATATTGGCAAATCCGGAATAACAACTTTATATCCTTTCGTTGGGAAATATTGTGCTACACCATCAAAGTTACTTAGACCTCCCATTAACCCATGCAAAATAACGATAGGGGTTCCTTCTCCTGCTTCAAAATAGCTGTATTTGCCTTCTTTTTTATAGTGTTTGTCCATCTAATCTAATGCCAATTTCAATTTCGACAAATATAGGGTTAAATAAATAAAAATGGATTTTTGCTGCCATTTTTTAACTACATAATTTTAGTAGAACTTATAACTGTTTAAAAATCAGCTTTTAAAACAGTTTTACGAATATTATGTAAATGTTAAATTCATTGCATTATAATTAATTTTTTAAGAGAAACGCTACTTAATTTTTTTAATTGTTAAAAGAATCATTCTACAGGCTGATTAATATCTAAAGTGTTGATTGATCAATGTTTATGTAAAGTGGTAGTAAATGGCTTAAACTTATCAACAAAGTGGTAGTAAGTGGTAATATGTGGTAAAATTTTTTATATTTTTGCTGTATAACATGTTAAGTAGTTTTTCTTGAATACAATTGTAGGGACATATGAGTGTAAAGTCGATGCAAAAGGGAGGTTAATGATACCTGCGCCTTTAAAAAAGCAATTGGCTTCGTCACTTCAGGACGGTTTTGTCTTGAAGCGCTCGGTGTTTCAGCAGTGTTTAGAATTGTATCCAATGGATGAATGGAATTTGATGATGGCGAAAATTAACAAGTTGAATCGTTTTGTAAAAAAGAACAATGATTTCATCCGAAGATTTACTGCTGGTGTTAAAGTGGTAGAAATTGATGCATTGGGAAGATTGTTAGTACCAAAAGATTTGGTGACATTTTCAGGTATTTCTAAAGATGTGGTTTTTTCATCTGCGGTTAATATTGTGGAAATTTGGGATAAAGATTTATACGAAAAATCAATAAGCGGCGAAGATATGGATTTTGCCGATTTAGCCGAGGAAGTAATGGGAAATATTAATGACGACGACAATGGAATATCATAATCCGGTTTTACTTCATCCAACGGTTGATGGTTTAGATATTAAGCCAGACGGCATTTATGTAGATGTAACGTTTGGCGGCGGCGGGCACTCAAAAGAAATTTTGAGACGTTTAGGGCCAAACGGAAAATTGTTTGCTTTTGATCAGGATGAAGATGCGCTGGCAAATGCGCTGCCTGATGAAAGGTTTACCTTAATTAATGAGAATTTTAGATTTATAAAAAGATTTCTTCGTTTTCATGGAATAAAAGCAGTAGATGGAATCTTGGCAGATTTAGGAGTTTCATCACATCAGTTCGATGTTCCGGAGAGAGGTTTCTCAACAAGATTCGATGCTGAGCTGGATATGCGGATGAGTCAAAAAAATGACTTAAATGCTTACCGAGTGGTAAATGAATATGAAGAACAGGATTTACGTCGTGTTTTTTTTGATTATGGGGAATTGAAAAATGCGCCAGTGCTGGCAAGAACAATTGTAGAAGCCAGACATCATAGACCAATAAAAACGACAGATGAATTAAAAGAAGTTTTGAAAAAATATTTACCGGAGAAAGTTCGAAATAAAATATTGGCTCAAATCTATCAGGCGATTCGAATCGAGGTAAATCAGGAAATGGATGTTTTAAAAGAATTTATAGAACAGTCTCTTGAAATTTTAAAACCGGGCGGAAGATTCTCTGTAATCTCATACCACTCTTTAGAAGACAGGCTGGTAAAAAGATTTATTAAAAACGGAATGTTTGAAGGAGAGCCAGAGAGAGATTTTTACGGAAACTTCTCGGTGCCGTTTAAAACAATAGGAAAACTGATTGTTCCGGATGATGAGGAAATCAAAATTAACAATAGAGCAAGAAGTGCAAAATTGAGAATTGCCGAAAAGATATAATACATATATATAGGTAGAAAATGAAAAGTGGAGTATTCAGCATATTAAAAGCAAGATTTCTAATAAACGACGATGCCGTAAAAAACTGGCGTTTCATTGTTTTTATAATTCTGCTTGCGATTCTGATGATTGCAAATACACAACGATACGAGCAAAAGGTTTTTGAAATAGCAAAACTAAACAATGAAGTGAAAGAACTAAGATCAGAATTTGTAGATCGACGTTCAGAATTAATGAAGCTGAAAATGGAGTCGACGATATCGGATAAAATGCTCGAAAAGCAGATTTTTCCATCAACGGTGCCTCCTGTAAAAATAGAAGTTAAAAAAGAAGAAGAAAAAAGTTTCTTTAAAAGAATATGGCAGTAGACGATAAACATATATCCTACAGAATTTACCTCGTAGCAGTTTTCATCTTTTTGATGGCAATTGCTATTGTCGTTAAATTAACCAATATTCAATGGATTGAAGGAGATTATTACAGAAAACTGGCGAAACAGCGTACGGTAAGAAACTTTGTAATTCCGGCAAATAAAGGAAATATTTATTCGGCTGACGGGAGTTTACTGGCAACATCAATTCCAAATTATGAAATTCGTTTTGATGCAAAAGCGCCAAAAACAGAAACTTTTGAGAAGTATGTAAAACAATTGTCAGATTCTCTGGAAACTGTTTTAGACAGACCATCAGGTTATTACGAAAAAGAATTAAGAAAGGCGAGAGCCAATAAAAACCGTTATTATTTAATTGCCCGTAACTTAAGTTATACCGAATATGTGAAAATTAAAGGCTTTCCATTATTCAATTTAGGCGCTTTTAAAGGCGGAATTATCGTAGAGCAGGAAACTGTTAGAAAACATCCGATAGGTAAAATTGCTGAAAGAACAATTGGTTACGACCGAATTGACCCGGCAACCGGAGTTGAAGTTGGAAAAGGAATAGAATGGGCTTTTAAAAACTATCTAAACGGAAAAGACGGAAAAATTCTAAAACAGAAAATCGCAAAAGGACAGTGGAAACCGATTCGTGATGTAAACGAAGTAGATCCAATTGACGGTTACGATGTAATTTCGACTATAGATGTTTTTATTCAGGATATTGCACATCACGCTTTATTAAAACAATTAGAAGATTACGAAGCAGATCACGGTTGTGTTGTGGTAATGGAAACACAAACAGGTCATGTAAAAGCAATTTCAAATTTAGGAAGAGCAGAAGACGGATCATATTACGAAACAACAAATTATGCTATTGCTGAATCTCAGGAACCCGGATCGACTTTTAAACTAGTTGATTTAATGGCGATTTTAGAAGATAAAGTGGCAGATACAAGTAAGGTTTATGATAGTCAGGGTGGTGTAGTTAAATATTATGGAAAATCAGTGCGCGATTCGCATCATGGCGGTTATGGAAAAGTTTCATTAGCCCGGGGATTCGAGCTTTCGTCAAACACCGTAATGGTTCAGGCTGTTTATGAAAATTACAAAAATAATCCATCGAAGTTTGTAAATCATATCAAAAGCTGGGGATTAAATAAAACTTTGGGCTTGCATTTTAAAGGAGAAGGAAGACCTTATATTCCGCAGCCGGGTGACAAACATTGGTCAGGAACTACACTTCCGTGGATGGCTTTTGGATATAATGTTTCGGTTACGCCAATGCAGACACTGGCATTTTACAATTCAGTTGCAAATGATGGCGTAATGGTTAAACCGCAGTTTGTATCTGAAATTAAAGAATGGAATAAAACAATTAAAAAGTTTGATGTCGAAGTAATAAACCCAAGAGTCTGCTCGCCTGAAACCTTGAAGAAAGTTAGAGCGGTTTTGCAAAATGTGGTTAAAAAAGGAACGGGTTCTAAACTGTATTCGAAAGATTTTTCAATGGCAGGAAAAACAGGAACAGCTCAGGTTAATTACGGCGGGAAAGAAGGGAAATCAGCATTGTATTATGCGTCTTCTTTCGTTGGATATTTTCCGGCAGATCATCCAAAATATTCTTGTATTGTAGTGGTTCACAAACCTAATACAGCTAGAAATAATTATTACGGGGCAGACGTTGCAGGACCGGTTTTTAAAAGAATCGCTCAAAAAATATTTACAGATGCGCCATCAACCAATAAAATAAAACAACTGGATTCTAAAATTGCAAAACAAGAAATCAGTTATGAAAAATATGAAAAAGAGGCTAATAAAAAATTAAGCCAGATTCCTAATTTAAAAGGAATGCCGGGAATGGATGCGATTGCTTTGCTGGAGAATTTAGGTTTGAAAGTAAAAGTAAATGGAATGGGGAAAGTAAAAAATCAATCGATTCAAGCCGGAACCAGTATTAGCAAAAACACAACAATTGTATTAGAATTATCGTGAAAGTATTAAAAGACATATTATATAAAGTAGCTATTGAATCTGTAACAGGTTCAACAGATATTGATATTCAGAAAATTGAATTTGATTCACGCAAAGTAGAATCAAATGATGTTTTTGTGGCAATTCGCGGTTCGCTTTCTGATGGACACGATTATATTGAAAAAGCAATTCAGTTAGGTGCAAAAGCTATTATCTGCGACAAACTTCCTCAAAATATTGAGAAAGACGTTACTTATATTCAGGTAAAAGATACCAATACAGCTTTGGCTTTTATGGCAGCTAATTATTTTGGAGATCCATCTGCAAAACTAAAATTAGTGGGCGTAACTGGTACAAACGGAAAAACGACAATTGCATCATTATTGTTTCAGCTGTTTGAAAAAGCAGGCTTTAAAGTCGGCTTATTATCAACAGTAAAAATCGTAGTTGATAAAACAGAATATCCAGCGACACATACAACACCAGATTCTTTAACCATAAATCATTATTTAAATGAAATGGCTGAAGCAGGAGTTACGCATTGTTTTATGGAAGTAAGTTCACACGGAATCCATCAAAAACGTACTGAAGCTTTGCATTTTGTGGGCGGAATTTTCACGAATCTTTCACATGATCACTTAGATTATCACCCAACGTTTGCTGAATATAGAGACGTAAAAAAATCATTTTTTGATTCTCTGCCAAAAACTGCTTTTGTATTATCAAATATTGATGATAAAAATGGTTCAGTAATGCTGCAAAATACTGCAGCTAAAAAACTGACTTATGCTTTGAAATCTTATGCAGATTACAGAGCTCAGATTTTAGAAAGCCAGTTATCCGGATTATTACTGAAAGTTAATGATAATGAAGTTTGGGTAAAACTAATTGGAACTTTCAACGCTTACAATGTTTTAGCTATTTATGGCACTGCAGTAGAGCTTGGAATTGATAGTCTAGAAGCGTTGCGTTTATTGTCTGATTTAGAAAGTGTTTCGGGTCGTTTTCAGTATATCGTATCAGATAACGGAATTACAGCTGTTGTGGATTATGCACATACGCCGGATGCATTAGAAAATGTTCTAAAAACGATAAATGATATCCGTACTCAAAACGAACAATTGATTACAGTTGTAGGATGCGGTGGAAATCGTGATAAAACAAAAAGACCAATTATGGCAAAAATTGCGACAGATCTTAGTGATAAAGCAATTTTAACATCAGACAACCCAAGAAACGAAGATCCTGAAGTGATTTTGGATGAAATGGAACAAGGTGTTGAAGGTCATAATTATAAAAAAGTATTGAGAATTACCGACAGAAAACAAGCTATTAAAACAGCTTGTCAATTAGCTCAGTCAAAAGATATCATTTTAATTGCCGGTAAAGGACACGAGACTTATCAGGAAATAAATGGGGTTCGCCATCATTTTGATGATATGGAGACAGTAAAAGAAATTTTAGAACAACTGAATAAATAATAAAAGATTTTAAGTTCAAATACCACCACACAATTGGAATTTGGAATTTCAAAATTGGAATTTAAAAAATAGAGAAATATGCTGTACTATTTATTTGAATATTTTGACAAAACACTAGATGTGCCTGGAACAGGGGTTTTCCAGTACATTACTTTTAGATCGGCTTTAGCATTCATGCTTTCATTGCTTTTGTCAACTATTTATGGTAAAAGGGTGATTAACTTTTTGCGTCGTCAGCAAGTGGGAGAAACAGTACGTGAATTGGGTCTTGCGGGTCAAAACGAAAAAGCAGGAACACCTACAATGGGAGGATTGATTATCATTTTTGCCACATTGGTTCCGGTTTTGTTATTTGCCAGACTGCACAACATTTATATCGTGTTGCTTATTGTAACTACTTTGTGGATGGGAACTATTGGTTTTGTTGACGATTATATCAAAATATTTAAAAAAGATAAACAAGGATTAAAAGGAATTTTTAAAGTTATTGGTCAGGTTGGTCTTGGAATTATTGTTGGTGCGGTTTTGTATTTTAATCCTGCCGTTACAGTAAGAACAGATACAGGAAAGACAGATGTTTTTAAAACCGCAGCAAATACAACAGTTGTACTGCCTGCTCCAGTTGAGGAAAAATCTACAGCAACAACAATTCCTTTCGTAAAAAATAACGAATTTGATTATGCAGAAGTTCTTTCTTTTATGGGAGACGGATACGAAAAATGGGCTTGGTTAGTATTTATTCCGGTAGTGATTTTCATAATCACAGCGGTTTCAAATGGAGCCAATTTGACGGACGGAATCGATGGTCTTGCCGCCGGAACCTCCGCAGTTTCTGTCCTCGCGCTCGGGATATTTACATTCGTTTCAGGAAATATCATTTTCTCAAATTATCTGAATATTATGTACATCCCTAATTCGGGAGAAATGACCGTCTTTATCTCGGCATTTGTTGGAGCATTGATTGGATTTCTTTGGTACAATTCATTTCCCGCATCCGTATTTATGGGAGATACAGGAAGTTTAACAATTGGAGGAATCATTGCCGTATTAGCCATTGCAGTTCGTAAAGAAATATTAATTGTTTTATTCTGCGGAATTTTCCTTGCCGAAAGTGCTTCAGTAATTATTCAGGTAACCTATTTTAAATATACAAAAAAGCGTTTTGGCGAAGGCCGAAGAATTTTTCTGATGTCACCGCTGCATCATCATTATCAGAAAAAGGGATACCACGAAAGTAAAATTGTGACCCGTTTCTGGATTGTTGCCGTAATGTTAGCCATATTATCAATCGTTACTTTAAAACTAAGATAGATGAGATTAGTGGTATTAGGTGGAGGAGAAAGCGGGGTTGGAACCGCTATTCTCGGAAAGAAAAAGGGATACGACGTTTTTGTGTCGGATTTTGGAAAGATAAAAGAGAGTTATAAAGAAGTTCTTATCATTAATAAAATTGACTGGGAAGAAGAACAGCATACCGAAGATTTGATTCTGAATGCTGATGTGGTGATGAAAAGCCCGGGAATTCCGGATAAATCTCCGATAATAAAAAAGCTGGTTGCTGCGGGAGTAAAAGTGATTTCGGAAATAGAATTTGCAAAACCTTTTACAGAAGCATTAACGATAGGGATTACCGGAAGTAATGGTAAAACGACAACCACAATGCTTACGCATCATTTACTAAAATCGGCCGGACTCAATGTAGGTTTGGGAGGAAATATAGGAAAGAGTTTTGCCTGGCAGGTAGCCGAAAATAAATACGACGCATACGTTCTTGAATTAAGCAGTTTTCAGTTAGACGGAATAATAGATTACCGGCCGGATATCGCCATAATAACCAATATCAGCCCGGATCATTTAGATCGATACGAATATAAATATGAAAATTATATCAATTCGAAATTTCGAATAACGATGAACCAAACCGAAAGTGATTATCTCATTTACGATGCAGACGATGAGGCAAGTACAGAATGGTTAAAAAACAACAAAACAAAAGCAAAATTAATTCCTTTTTCATTGACCAAAACATTCGATGAAGGGGCTTCTATAAATAACAACAAAATGGAAATAAAGATCAACCAAGAAGAGTTTACAATGGAAACAGAACACATTGCGTTAGAAGGAAAACATAATATGAAAAACGCAATGGCAGCAAGCTCTGTAGCAAAATTGATGCAAATTAGAAATGCAACGATTCGTGAAAGTTTATCTAATTTTCAAGGTGTTGAACACCGTTTAGAAAAAGTATTAAAAATTCAGAATGTACAATATATCAACGATTCAAAAGCAACAAATGTAAACGCTACTTTCTTTGCTTTAGACAGTATGAATGTTCCAACGGTTTGGATTGTAGGTGGGGTTGATAAAGGAAACGATTACAACGAATTAATGCCATTAGTTCGCGAAAAAGTAAAAGCAATTATTTGTCTTGGAATCGACAACCGTAAAATTATTGACGCTTTTGGAGCTGTAGTAGATATTATGGTTGAAGTAAATAACATGAATGATGCAGTAAAAACTGCTCAAAGATTAACAGAAAAAGGTGATGCTGTTTTATTGTCTCCAGCCTGCGCGAGTTTCGATTTATTCGAAAACTATGAAGACAGAGGGAAGCAATTCAAGCAAGCAGTTCATAACTTGTAGAAAATAGTTTAAAGTTTCACGTTTCAGGTTTCAAGTTCGACACCTGAAACGTGAAGCCTGAAACAAAAAAACTTGAAACAAAACAACAAATGAAGGAGCTGGTTAACAAACTAAAAGGAGATAGAGTAATATGGTCATTCGTGGCCTTATTGGCGTTGTTTTCGTTTATGCCTGTTTTTAGTGCGAGCAGTAACCTGGCGTATATAGGTCACGGAACCGGGAACACATTGGGGTATTTAGTAAAACACTTAGCTCACGTCTGCATCGGTTTTTTAATTATTTACTGGGTTCACAAAGTGCCGTACCATTATTTCAGGGCAATTTCAAAAATTGCACTTCCGGTAGTGTGGCTGTTGCTATTGTACACTTTGTTGAAAGGAACTGTAATTGCAGGAGCAAATGCAAGCCGTTGGATTCAGGTGCCGTTCATTGGAATTACGTTTCAGACATCAACATTAGCGGCAAGCGTATTGTTTATTTATGTAGCACGCTATTTGTCAAAAACCAAAGAAGAAAACGAGCCGTTTCAAACCTCATTTATTCAGCTTTGGATACCGGTTTTTATCACTTTAGCATTGATATTACCAGCCAACTTTTCGACCACAGCGTTGATTTTTGCAATGGTAATGATGCTTACATTTATTGGTAAATATCCGTTAAAATACATTGCTTTTATTATTGGGTCAGGAATTGCGATGTTAGCATTTTTCCTTTTAGTGGCAAAAGCATTTCCGGAATCAAGATTTTTCAGCAGGGTTTCAACATGGGAAAGTCGTATCATGAACTTTACGACAGATAAGCCCGATGAAGATGATTATCAGATTGAAAAAGCAAAAATTGCAATAGCATCAGGAAAATTAGGAGGATTAGGACCTGGAAAAAGCGTTCAGAAGAACTTTTTGCCACAATCTTCTTCCGATTTTATTTACGCCATTGTAGTAGAAGAATATGGTTTAGTAGGCGGGGTTTCAATATTAGTTCTGTATTTATTGTTGTTATTCCGATTTGTGATCGCATCACATAAAGCCAATACCTTGTTTGGAAAATTAGTTGTCGTCGGCCTCGGATTTCCGATGATATTTCAGGCCATGATTAATATGGCTGTTGCAGTAGAATTACTACCCGTAACAGGACAAACGCTTCCGTTGATAAGTTCCGGAGGTAGTTCGATCTGGATGACCTGTTTCTCTCTCGGGATTATTATTAGTGTAACCAAGAAAGAAGAAGAAATTGCCGAAGAACAAGAAGAAAAAGCAAGAAGAAAAGAAGCGCTTCAAAGATTAATAGATAAGGAATTGGCGGAAGATGATTTGCCGGTTGATGAAAAAGAAGAGATTTACGAAGAAGAAGCGATGTATTCCATCGAAGACAATTCAAGAAATCCGATGAATGCAGTTTTAAATAAATAAAAAGGGATAGAATAGTATAGTCATGACAAAGTATAAATTCATACTAAGCGGAGGAGGAACAGGAGGTCATATTTATCCTGCGATTGCGATTGCAAACGAATTAAAATTGCAATTCCCAGATGCTGAATTTCTTTTTGTTGGTGCCAAAGACAAAATGGAAATGCAGAAAGTGCCTCAGGCAGGTTACGAAATAAAAGGTCTTTGGATTGCCGGATTACAGCGAAAACTGACTTTGCAAAATATGATGTTTCCTTTAAAACTGGCATCTAGTTTATTGGAATCAAAAAGAATTATTAAAAAATTCAAACCCAATGTAGTAATTGGTACGGGCGGTTTTGCCAGCGGGCCATTATTGCAGGCGGCGGGTTCTGCAGGAATCCCGACAGTAGTTCAGGAACAGAATTCTTTTCCCGGAATTACAAACAAATTGCTGAGTAAAAAAGCAAATGCCATTTGTGTGGCTTATGAAAATTTAGAAAGATTTTTTCCAAAAGAAAAAATCGTTTTAACAGGGAATCCGGTACGTCAGGATTTAATTGATATTGATACAAAACGTGACGAAGCGATTGCTTTTTACGGCTTAGATCCAAATAAAAAAACACTGTTGGTTTTAGGAGGAAGTTTAGGAGCAAGGAGAATCAATCAGTTAATTGAAAAAGAACTTCAAAATTTCCTTTCGCAGGACGTTCAGATTATCTGGCAGTGCGGAAAATTATATTTTGAGGATTACAAAAAATACAATCAGCAAAACGTAAGAGTAGTTGATTTTATAGAAAGAATGGATTTTGTGTACGCAGCTGCAGATGTCATTATTTCACGAGCAGGAGCATCATCAGTTTCAGAATTATGTATTGTAGGCAAACCGGTAATTTTTATTCCGTCTCCTAATGTAGCTGAGGATCACCAAACTAAAAATGCTCAGGCAATCGTAGAAGCAAAAGGTGCGATTTTGTTGAAAGAATCTGAACTTGACAACGAGTTTAGCATTGTTTTTGAAGCGCTGCTGAAAGACGATGGAAAACAAAAACAACTGAGCGCAAACATTAAAAAACTGGCTCGCCCGGATGCGACAAAAGTAATAGTAGAACAAATTAAAAAGTTGTTATAATATAATATTTTATAAAAATTATACAACACAGAAAATAAATAAGAAGGCTATTTTAGGCAATTTAGGCTTGAAAAGACTTCAAAAAACGCAAAGGATTAATTGTTAGTTTCTTACAAAAAAGTAAGAGGCAGTCAAGTCGAAAAAAACATATTTTAAAATGAATTTAAATCAAATAGAAAACGTTTATTTTATAGGTATCGGAGGCATCGGAATGAGTGCTTTGGCCCGTTATTTCAAATACATCGGGAAAAAAGTTTCCGGTTATGATAAAACGCCTTCTATGCTTACAAGTGAATTGATTGAAAGTGGTATTGATATTCATTTTGAAGACAACATCAATTTAATTCCATCTAATTATTATGTAGAGAATACGCTGGTAATTTTTACGCCTGCGGTTCCAGCCTCACATTCAGAATGGCATTATTTTATTGAAAGAAATTACCAAATTAAAAAACGAGCAGAGGTTTTAGGAATTATCACTAAGGATACTTTTAGTTTTGCAGTTGCCGGAACACACGGTAAAACCACAACATCTAGTATTTTAGGACATATTCTACACCAAAGCGGGGCAGATGTTACAGCCTTTGTAGGTGGTATTGTAGAAAATTACAATTCAAATTTAATTGGAACCGGAAAAACGGTAACCGTAGTAGAGGCTGATGAGTTTGATCGTTCATTCCTTCATTTGCATCCTGATATTGCCTGCGTTACCTCGATGGATGCAGATCATTTGGATATTTATGGAACAAGTGATGCAATTCAGGCTTCGTTTATTGAATTTGCCTCGAAAGTAGAAGATAAAAGCAAATTGTTTATAACCAAAGAATTACCTCTTGAAGGTGTTCAATGTGCTATAAATGAAGATGCAGAGTATAAAGCCTATAATGTTCGAATTGAAGATGGAAATTATGTTTTTGATGTGCAGACGCCGTCAGAAATTATGAAAGACCTTCGTTTTGGACTTCCGGGAAAACACAACTTAATGAATGGGCTAATGGCTATTGCGATGGCGAAAACGTATGGCACCCCGACCGACGCCATTGCAAAAGCTATTGCCTCATTTAATGGAATTAGAAGACGTTTTTCTTATCAAATTAAATCAGATAAGTTAGTTTATATAGATGATTATGCACATCATCCAACAGAAATAAATGCTGTTCATCAGGCAGTTAGAGAGCTATATCCGGGACGTAAAGTTCTGGCAGTTTTTCAGCCGCATTTGTTTAGCAGAACTAGAGATTTTGCCGACGGATTTGCCGAAAGCCTGTCTCAGTTTGATGAAGTGTTTTTGATGGATATTTATCCGGCACGCGAATTACCAATGGAAGGAATTACATCGCAATGGCTGCTGGATAAAATGACAAACCCGAACAGAAAAATTGTTGCAAAAGAAGATTTATTAGCGGAAATCAAAGCCAGTGATGCGCCAATAATTGTAACAATAGGAGCTGGTGATATTGGTGAAATGGTACCATCAATTAAAAAAATGCTGAATGAAAATATTTAATTGGACAAATATTCGATTAGTACTCATTTTAGGGCTTGTTCTTTTTCTATATTCTTTCGCGCAGCACCGAAATGGAGATAGAAAATTGAAAAAATCTATGGTTGTTTTTGTAGGAGAAAATACGCTTTTTGTAAAGCCGGAAACGGTTAATAAATTGTTGATAGAAAATAAAAGAGACGCTTCCAGTATTAGAAAAGATGAAGTAGATTTGAATAAGATAGAGAAAACCCTTGATGCGCAAGACATGATTGAGAAGTCAGATGTTTTTGTAAGTATCGACGGCGTTCTAAAAGCGGTAGTAAAACAGAAGACACCAATAGCAAGAATCTATAATGGTGATCGCTCTTTTTATATTGACTATGAGGGTGATAAAATGCCCTTGTCAGATAATTTTACGGCGCGAGTTCCTCTTGTTTCTGGGGCAATAAATGAAAAAAATAACGAAGATTTAGCTGCTTTATTTCGCACAATTTACGACGATGCGTTTTTGAGAAAAAACATCATTGCAATACAAATTATGCCTAATGGCAGCCTAAAAATGTTTAACCGAAACTATGATTACGTCATAGATTTTGGTCGTACAATGAATGTTGATAGAAAATTTAGAAACTATAAAGCCTTTTTTCAAAAGGCTGTTTTAGATAGTACGTTATACAAATACAATAAAATTGACCTTAGGTTTACGGAACAAGTAGTTTGCACAAAATAATAGAAGATGGAAAAAGATAACATTGCAGTAGGTCTAGATATTGGAACGACAAAGATAGTTGCCATGATAGGCAAGAAAAATGAGTATGGTAAATTGGAAATTTTGGGTATTGGAAAATCCAAAAGTCTTGGTGTTGCACGTGGTGTGGTAAACAACATTACGCAGACTATTCAATCTATTCAGCAGGCAATCCTTGAAGCAGAAAACAATTCAGGTTATAAAATAAAAGATGTAGTTGTAGGTATCGCCGGGCAGCACATCAGAAGTATTCAGCATACAGATTACATCAGCCGTAATAATCCGGAAGAAGTAATTGGCGAAAAAGATATTCAGCTTTTAATCGATCAGGTAAATAAACTGGCTATGTTACCGGGAGAAGAAATTATTCACGTTCTGCCGCAGGAATTTAAGATCGACGGACAATCTGAAATCAAAGAACCAATTGGAATGTACGGCGGAAGATTAGAATCTAGTTTTCACGTTGTAGTAGGGCAGGCTTCTTCAATCAGAAACGTTGGAAGATGTATTCAGAGTTCAGGAATCGAATTATCTGGATTAACATTAGAACCATTAGCTTCTGCAGATGCTGTTTTAAGTCAGGAAGAAAAAGAAGCGGGAGTTGCGCTTATCGATATCGGAGGCGGAACAACCGATTTAGCCATTTTTAAAGACGGAATTATTCGTCATACAGCTGTAATTCCTTTTGGAGGAAATGTAATTACAGATGATATTAAAGAAGGCTGTTCGATTATCGAAAAACAGGCAGAGCTTTTAAAAATAAAATTCGGATCAGCATGGCCGGGAGAAAATAAAGACAACGAAATTGTTTCTATTCCTGGTTTAAGAGGCAGAGAACCAAAAGAGATTTCATTAAAAAATCTTTCAAAAATTATCCATGCACGTGTGGTGGAAATCGTAGAACAGGTTTTTGCAGAAATCAAAGCTTACGGACATGAAGATCCCCGCAAAAAGTTAATTGCAGGAATTGTTCTTACTGGTGGTGGTGCACAATTAAAGCACATTAAACAATTAGTAGAATATATCACTGGTATGGATACCAGAATTGGATATCCAAACGAGCATTTGGCAGGAAACTCAAGCGAAGAAATCTCCAGCCCGTTATTTGCAACAGCAGTTGGTTTAGTAATGAACAGCATCGAAAACAGCACACAAAGTGCTATTAGAATGGAAGTTGTCAATGAACAGCCAAAGGTAGTTTACAGAACCGTTGAACCGCCTGTACAACAGCAGCGATACGAAGTTGAAGAAAACTACGTTGAAAAAGTAGAAGCTATGGAACAGGCAAGGGAAGTAAAAACAATAAAGGCCGGACCAGAATCTACAGAAACAAAAATCAGAAGATCATTTTTTGATAGATATGTCGACAAAATCAAGGATTTTTTAGACAACGCAGAATAATAAAAGAGAAGGATTACTTTCTTGCCCCAAGTCAAGAAGTAAAAAATGTACTAAATAAGAATTTCAAAAAACCAAAAAGATGATGAGCAACTCAGAATTTGGAAGTATTTCATTTGATTTACCAAAAAACCAATCAAATGTAATCAAAGTAATAGGTGTAGGTGGAGGAGGAAGCAATGCTATCAACCACATGTTTAAACAAGGTATTAAAGGTGTAGATTTTATAGTTTGTAATACCGATTCACAAGCACTGCAGAACAGTTCAGTACCTAACAAAATTCAGTTAGGAGTAAATTTAACAGAAGGTCTTGGAGCAGGAGCAAATCCTGACGTAGGACAGCAGTCTGCTATTGAAAGCATTGCTGACATTGAAAAAATGTTAGACCGCGGCACTAAAATGGTATTTATTACCGCTGGTATGGGTGGAGGAACCGGTACTGGTGCAGCTCCCGTTATCGCACAATTAGCAAAAGAAAGAGAAATCCTTACAGTGGGTATCGTGACAATTCCGTTTCAGTTTGAAGGGAAAGTACGTCAGGAGCAGGCACTTTTAGGAATCGAAAAATTACGCAAACAAGTTGACTCTTTAATTGTAATTAACAACAATAAATTAAGAGAAGTTTACGGTAATCTTGGTTTCAAAGCTGGATTCTCTAAAGCAGATGAAGTTTTAGCAACTGCCTCTAGAGGTATTGCCGAAGTAATTACGCACCACTATACTCAAAATATCGATTTACGCGATGCTAAAACAGTTTTGGCAAACAGCGGAACGGCTATTATGGGATCTGCTGTGGCAGAAGGAGAAAACAGAGCAAAAGATGCGATCGTATCTGCATTGGATTCACCATTATTAAATGACAATAAAATTACAGGAGCCAAAAACGTATTGTTGCTTATCGTTTCTGGGTCTAACGAGATAACGCTTGACGAAATCGGAGAAATCAACGATCACATTCAGGCAGAAGCAGGTTACAATGCCAATATTATCATGGGGGTTGGAGAAGACGAAAGCCTTGGTGAAGCTATTGCAGTAACTATTATTGCAACTGGTTTTGACGTTGAACAACAAAACGAGATTGTTAATACAGAGCCTAAAAAAATCATTCATACGTTAGAAGATGAGCAGAGAAGTGTTCATAATTTAACAAACAAACCGCTTACTTCATTTGATTTAAATGCAGAAACACCTACTGCAAAATCAGAGGAGAAGATTGTTTTTGAATTAATGGAAGATACGGTTGCTCCCGTACAAACTCCAGTTGTTCCGGTAACAACACCTACAATCAATCAGGAAGAATTGGTAGTGATGTCTGAGTTCATTAAAAACCTTGACGTAACTTTTGAAATCGTGTCGCCAATTACTGATATTGATTTTAAAATTTCGACTCCTGCTGCAGAACCAGTTCAGGAAGTAAAACCTGTACAGCAAAGAACTTTTGAAAGAGAAGAACAACAAACTACTTTTTCATTTGATTTACCGCTTTTCAAGTCAGAGCCTGAAATTAAAAGAGAACCAATTGCAGAACAAGACAATAAAATTGTTTTTGAACTGTCAAACGAAACTCGCAACATAAAAGTAAACGATCCGGTTTCATTTGTACCGGTAACGGAGCTTTCTGATAAAGGAATTATCAAATATTCGTTAGAAGAATATATGGAAGTTGAGAACGATTTACTAACTTCTAAACCAGTTGAAAAAGTGGTTGAAGATGTTGTTCCTGAAGAATTAAACATTACATTGAAATCAAGAGCTGATTTTGCAAGCCAGCCAGATTTTACAACAACTTCAGAAGTTTCTCCAATGGAATTAACAATTGAAGAAACACTTCGTTTAAGAGCTGAAGAAAGAAGAAAGAAACTAAAAGAATTTAATTATAAATTCCACAATAACGTTTCAAGAATCGATGAGCTGGAAAAAGAACCAGCTTACAAAAGATTAGGAATCGATTTGTCGAATTCTCAATCAAACAATACAAATTCTAGAATTTCGGTTGGAACAGATAGTAACAACGATTTGCAATTGCGTTCAAATAATTCATTTTTGCACGACAACGTAGATTAATTTTACAATCTTAATATAAGAATAGCCCGAAAATTGGATTTAATTTTCGGGTTATTTTTTTTATCTTCGCACAGAATTTAGAAATTTGACTTTTAAATTAGTATTTTAAAGACAATATTGTCACCCTGAGCGAAGTCGAAGGGTTTCTTGTCGGAAAGGGCTTCGACAAAGTTTATCCTGAGCAAAGCCGAATGGACTCAGCCTGACAACTAGAATATTATTTAAAATAAAAAATACCTGGTTAATAATCAATTTATAAGCACAGCTTATTCAAATAAAAAAATATAAAGATGAGTTTACAAGCAAAGATCATGGACGAGATCAAAACGGCCATGAAAGCAAAAGATACAGTAGCATTAGAAGCATTAAGAGCAGTAAAATCTGAATTATTATTAGCTTCGACAGCTTCAGGATCTAAAGAAGATTTAAAAGAAGACGAAGAAATTAAATTACTTCAAAGATTAGTAAAAACCCGTAAAGAAAGCGCAAGAATCTTTACAGAGCAAAACCGTCCTGACTTAGCTGAACCAGAATTGGCTCAGGTAGCGGTAATAGAGAAGTTTTTACCGGCTCAGTTAAGCGAAGAAGAAGTAGAAGCTGTAATTGCAAAAATCATTGCAGAAACAGGCGCTTCTGGAATTGCTTCAATGGGTAAAGTTATGGGATTAGCATCTGCTCAATTAGGCGGAACTGCTGAAGGAAAAACCATTTCTACAATTGTGAAAAAATTATTATCATAAATATAATTTTAGATTTTAGTCCCGATAGCTGTCGGGACTAAAATCATAAATCTAACATTAACTGACCTCGTAGTTCAACTGGATAGAATATCAGATTTCGGCTCTGAGGGTTGGGGGTTCGAACCCCTCCGGGGTCACTTTAAAACTAAAAAAAGCCTGCAAAAAAAATATTTTGCAGGCTTTTTTTATGTCTTTAAATTCACTTATAATCAACAAATAAACTACTCTGTTTTATTATTGGAAATCTTAATAAAAAAACCGAAATTGAGCTGGAATTATACTAAATAATAACTCCATCTGCTGAATATTGTTCTAATTTATCAAATTAAACAAAATACATCAATGAGACATACATTAATAATTATGGGATTTTTTACAGCAATTTTAAGTTTCTTTGGATGTTCAGGGCAGACAAAAAAAGAAAACGGTGAGATTATTGTCACTGTAATAGAAGAAAAAAAAATTGAGCCATCAAAAGACAAGGTTAATATGTATTTGACGGAAGAAAATATTGACAGAACTTCAGACAAATATTTATTAGATGAAGTTTCTGCAGTTTTTTCTACACAACTGTCAGGTCATCACAACGAATATGATGTCGTAACGTCGTCCTGGAATAAATCAAAACAAGCTGTTTTCATGGTTCGTTTGTTAAGAGGAGAAGTAAATAATGGCGGTTATAATCAGTTTTACAACAATGCAGGCGGGATGTATTACAAACATTTGCCAGAGGCTTTACATCTTATTGGAGCTCACAAATTTGCAGACTTAACAAAGCGCGCTAATGAAACTTTTGAAAAAGAATATGAAAGAGTCACAAAGTATCAGGAAAAGTTTGTGGATGACCCATTAGAGGAGTTTGATGATGAATTTTTTGACTTGAATAAAACTAAAAATCTGGAAAAACTGCTTGTAGACTACATCAGAAAACATAAAAAAGAACTTGTTGATTAATTTTACTGAAGCATTAATCTCTAGAGATGCTTTTTTGAATATTATTGCGTGTTAAATTAATAGTAAAATCTAAAAAAGAAGGCTTCTCAATTAGAGAAGCCTTCTTTTTTATTATCGAATTATTTTTAGATAAGCAGTGTAAACATTGTCTTTGAGTGAAGTTCGCATATAATATACGTTTTCGTCTTTTTCTTTTAAATCAAACTGAATTAAACCGGCATCGCAGTAATAATAAAGCAAGTTATCATCATTGTCAGGGAATTCAATATTTGAAACAGGCAGGGTTGTTAATTTTGCATCAAATGCTATTTCTCCATTATTTAAATCCAGCTCAAAAAGTTTCTTTTTACGAGTGTATCCCCAAATGTTTTCACTTTCTTTAAGAATGTATTCGATATTATCATCCTTAAAATCTGTTTTCCAAAGCTGAGTTCCTGTTTTTGAATCAACAGCATATATAGAAGAAAACTGAGGGCCTTGTGCTGCTAAATATATTTTTTTGTCATGGCACAATATACGTTCCTTTGTATTGTATTGACTTTCATCTAATTTAAATTCCCATACAATATCAAGGTTATTAGGATTTAATGCAAAAAGCACATTTTTTTCATTTGCAATAAATACATTTTCACCATCTGTTACAGGTTTTCCAGTCATGGCTTCCTCAAAGCTTTTTTGGCTTAGTACTTTTCCTGTATCGGCTTCAAAACTATAAACAGTTGAACCGCTTTGAGTAAAAATTTTGTTATTAAAAACTAATGTCTGAATGTCGTTATTTGGAGTGTCTAGTTTGTAATTCCATGCCAGACTTCCGTCTTTTATGTTAAGAGCATAAAGATTACTGCTTCCGTTTTGATTTTGAGCAATGATAAAAAGTTTTCCATTACTTATAGTTGGAGCCTGATCTTTTAGTATAATTTGATCTGTAATATTGCCCAGTCTTGATTTCCAGAAAAATTCGCCAGATTGATTGTCTACAGCAAAAATTTCACCATTAATAAACGGAACATACACAACACCATCCTGCAGTGTAACTTTGTTGCCGCACATTTCCGTATTAGCATCTGAAGGTTTTACAGTCCAGTTAATTGTTTCGGTTTCTAAATCAAATGAAAAAAGTGCGCCGTCGTAATCATAAATAAGCATTGATTCGCCGTCTAATGGGATTTTTTTAACTGGTTTAAAAGCCTTGTTAACAACCATTTCAGCAACGGGAAGTTTAGTGTTGACATTGTTAGTTTTACTGGCTGGCGCTTGTCCAAACATATTTACAGCAATAAATGCAAGTAAAAATGGTGCTAGTGTTTTTTTCATTTTTGAAATTTTGATTTGGGTGATTTTTAAGCAGGTATTTTATTTCTGTGTTTTCTTCCTGAAATTTTTAATTAAAACAAAAACCGAAAAAACAAAAACAATCAAATACACAATTGCCAGGGCAGGTTTTTCAAATTTTAAATTTTCAAAGTCAATTTGTTTGTACAATGCTGCACCTACAATTATAGCTACAATACTAAACGTAAATACCGGCACATTATTTTTGTTTTCCATGTTTTGATGTTTTTGATTTATAATTGGTTATTTAATAGTTTTTCCTGCATTTCCTGTTTTTACTTCTCCGGCGCGTTTGTAACTGGCTAAAATTACTCCGGTCGAAGTAACAGTGTTTTCGATTAATTCAAATCCTGACGGATGTGCATTATCGTCAAAAAGCTTTTTCCCTCTGCCAAGCAGTAAGGGATGAATTTTTAATCTAATTTCATCTACTAAATTATTTTTGAGCAGTAAATGAATCAGCTCGCTGCTTCCCCAAACCTGAATATCTAAACCTTCTGTCTCTTTTAGTTTTTTTATTTCTGCCAGATTTTTGATAAAGATAGAGTTTTTCCAATCTGATTTTTTTCTGGTTTTAGAAAGAACATATTTATTACCTTCATTAATGCCAGGCCAAAATGCTGCGTTTTTCGGCCAGTAATCTTCCCAAATTTCGAAAGTCTTTCTGCCCAAAAGATAATCCGCAGGTTGTATCTCATTTTTCACAGCTTTGCTATAAGCTTCGTCGCCATAAGGCGCAGTCCAGCCTCCATATTTAAATCCGTCTGATTTATCTTCTTTTGGTCCGCCTGGAGCCTGCATTACACCATCCAGCGAAATCATCGACAAAACAATTATTTTTCTCATAATATATTGATTTTGTGTTTATGTAAATTTAATAAACTTATATATTGAGAGATAAATAAAATTTTATTCAATAACCAGTTTTATATATTTATTTCCGTCTTCATCAATATCTTCTGCATTGTAAGCGCGTTTTCCAATAAGATTTTGAACCGCTTTTTGAGCATCTTCTAAATCACCGCCTAATTCAAGTGTTACAATTCTTGAAGTATTAAAAGCATCTTCGTCAACAAAATCAGAAACATGCAGATAGAACTCGTCCAGAATATCTTCTAGCGGATATTGAGAATCTTCATTTTCTTCTAACTCATATGTTACGGCAAAAACATATAAATCTCCATCTTGTTTGTCAAAATAGATTCCGTTTTCGATTAATTCATAATTAGGCGTATTGTATTTTGGTAATTCAATCTGGCTGATATTCTTCATAATAAGGTAAATATGATTTAAGAAGCTGGTTTTAAGATTATCAAGCGAATATAAAGAAATATTTAATTTCAATTTTATATTTTAGCAAAACAGAGATCAATAAAGCTTTCTGTTTTTTTAATTGAATTAAAACTATGCTTTTTCTCTTTTTAGGTGGAATTTTATTTGGTTTAATAATCGTGTTCAGAATTATTGAACCAACTTATTTACTGCTTTTTAATAAACCGTTGTTTATATTTTGGCATCCCATTTTGAATAAAATGAATGGTGCCGATAAAACAATTTTACGCCGTGAATTTCCATTTTACCTCAGTCTTTCAGATAAAAAGAAAGGCTATTTTGAACATCGGGTGAAGTGTTTCATTGATAATTATAATTTTGACGGAAAAGATATTGAAGTTACACAGGAAATGAAACTCATCATTGCCGGAACTTATGTAATGCTGACTTTTGGAATGCGAACTTATCTCATTCATTTATTTGAGAATATTGTCATTTATCCTTCTGTATATTACTCAACCATTAATGATGCATATCATAAAGGAGAATATAACCCGAGAATGAAAACCATTGTTTTTTCATGGGAAGATTTCCTGAGCGGACATCAGACAAAAGATAATATTAATCTCGGGCTGCATGAATTTACACATGTTCTGCACTTTCATTCCAGAAAAAGAGCAGATCCTAATGCAATAATATTCTATGATGAATTTACCGAAATAGAAAAATATTTTGATAAGGAAGACTTAACAAATAAGCTTAAGGAAAAACAATATTTTAGAGATTATGCGTATACAAACAAGTTTGAATTTCTTGCCGTAATTCTGGAACATTTTTTTGAAACTCCGGAAATCTTTAAGAAAGAATTCCCGGAGCTGTTTGAAAATGTAAAAACCATGATTAATTTTAAAGAAGAGGTTTAAAATTTTAGTTAATCATGTCTAAAGTCAGGGAAGTATTGCCGCTGTATTACTAAATTGACTTAAACCTTTTTTACTGCAAAAGCAGTTCTGTAAAACTCATATCCTTTTTCAGCACGATCAGGAAGAAATTTTTGACGGTATTCATCGGCTCCTAAATCTTCCAGAAGCTGAATATTAAACTGATTTAAATACTCTGGCAGCTCATTTGGCATAAAACCAAAAGTCCAGTGTTCCTCTAGTTTTTCCAGATCTTTTAAAAGTTTTTCTCCGCCTAAAAATAATTCAGGATTTTTGAGTATTTCTTTATGCACATAAGTAAATATGACGTAACTGTTTTGGGTAAACTTAGAAATGAAAGAAAAGGTGCTTTTTACGGCTTCTTCGGTTAAATAATTGGTTACGCCTTCCCATATAACGGCAGTAGGTTTAGAAAAATCTAAGTTATTTTCTTCTGCCAGCTGGTCCAGGTTTTGCTTGTTAAAATCGATTTGAAGAAAAGTAACATTTTCTGGAATCCTGCCTATACGTTTTTTATAAATTTCGGCTTTAAAATTTGACGTATTGGGGTGGTCAATTTCAATTACGGGAATAGATTTTAAAAAGTCAAGACGCACCGCTCTGGTATCAAATCCTGCTCCTAAAATTATAACTTGCTGTACGCCATTTGAAACTGCTGTTTTAAGCAGTTCGTCAATATATTTTGTTCTGGCAGTTCCAGAAGATAAAGCGCCCGGAATTTTTTTATTAATTGTATGGTTGATGTATTTTGAGAAAACAGAATATTGAGACAAACGAACAGCGAGCCTTAATTTAGAATCTACAAAATGTATGGCATAAGGATCAGAAAATAATCTGTCCTTTTGATCACGTTTAGTTTCCAGCGCTCTAAAAAAAGCCATGTATTGTGCTGTTCTGCTGGTTTTTTGTGCTTTCATTATTTTCTTGAAAATAAATTTTCGACAACCCAAGCCGGACCAATCAATAAAAACTGAAGATCTTTTAAAAAAGACGGTTTTTTGCCTTCGATATTATGACCGTAAAACTGCCCAATCCAGGCAATTACAAAAACGCCAATCGAGAATGCCCATAAAGGGAAAATCTGCCCGATATAATAATTTACAACAAGACAAATTCCTGAAAACAGAGCAATTTTTACTGCCATCGCAATAGATAATCGAATGTAGAAAATAAGCACAAAAAGCAAAACTATAAAAGCCCAGTTTTCGATAATTGGTGCATTTAGTTTTAAAGTATTGGCAATAATACCACTCGGAATACTCATTAGTAAACCTACTATAGAAGTAAATTGCCGGAACACAAATGTAATGTATTGCTTTGTTTTTTGGATTTTGATGACTTACGGCATACTCAGCAAACCATTGGTCTAATGTTCTCATTGTTTTGGTTTTATAAGGTTAGTTACCGTAAATCTAGTAAAATTTATCTTAGCTTTTACCGTGCTCTATTTTCATTATTTCATTTACAATAGCAGTCGCTTTTTCAAAAGTAATTCCGTTTTCCTGATCGAGAGTTAAGGGATGGTTTTCTTCAATCATTTTTATTTCAGGAATCAATCCCAGTTCTTGTTCAATGGCAATTGTTTTAAGAGAAATAGTTTTGCCGTATGTAGGAACATCAGTCTGCATCCAGCCAAAATACGGTTCCTGGTTTATGCGGTTTGGGTCTTCCCACAAATCCATTCTCAGGCAAAAGTTATCTTCGCTTATTGTGGTCCATACATTAAAAACCAAATCCTCATGATAATCAATTATCGGGATGGTTAATCTTCCGCGGTGAAAAAAATGTTCTTCATCTACATAACACCAGCTGCCGCCGTATTCAATTCGCTGTTCTCTTTCTTCGGGCGGAACTGCATAATAATAAGCCGGAAATTCATTGCCGAAACATAAAGGCATTTCATCGAAAATTTCGCCGCAGCAAGAACATGTGTAACCTGAATTTGTTTCGTTTGGAGAAGAATTGGATAGTTTCAAAAGATATTTTTTTTGTGAGTTATAAATTTTAAAAAGTACAGAGGCTTTCATTTTCTGTACTTTTTAATTAAAATGCTTTTTTAAAATTAAAATATATCACTGGTATCAGTTACTAATTTTAGCTTTTTAAATCGGCTTTTATCGAAGTCTATTCGGCTGGCTTTAACCGCTATTGGAAAAAGAGTATCAGTATTTGAAACCATTTTGAGCTGTTTTTGCGCATTAATCGAAAAATCGGCTTTACCGCTGGCAATTTCGTTTAAGCTGGAAGTTAAATTGGTATCTAAAGCAAAATCAGTTTCGATATCGACAATTACATTTTTTGCGAAAACAATACCGCTTATTACAAGAATATAATTTCTATTGGCATTTTTTAGAAGAGAAGGATTTGGATGCAGAAAATCAGCTCCGTACATATAATCTTCTAGGTTTCCAATTGCATATTCTCTGGTGACGGAATTGTCATAACTTATGGTTACTTTTTTCCCGGATTTAATTTTTGATGATAATTCAAAATTTCCTAGGCCTAAAGTCTCCATGATCTGCTGAAGAAGTGTTATACCAATATTGAATCCGTAATCATCTTTGTGACTGGAATTAATATTTAATGCCGGATTTTCAATTTCATTTAATACGATACTGCTTTTAAAAGCATGTTCAATATGGGCATAATAAAGCTGTGCTTCATCAAAAGGCTTTTTGAGCCATAATTGTAAGGGTTTGTGGTTTCTAATGGGACCCTGAATTATATCATAGCCCTGGTCGCTTAAAAAATTGGTAAGTTTCATTTTTTGGGGTCTTTAAAGTTATCGGGCTCGTTAATTAGTAAGCCGCTGCAGTTTTAAATAATTTAAAAACGGCAATTGTTCTTACAAAATTACGGATTGCTTATGAAGTTTCCTTCCAAAAAATGTATTATTATTGGTGCTTAAAAATGAATAAAAAAGGATTTATTTCTGGTTGTATTCAAAAACGTTATCCCATAATTCATCAATTTTTATCAATGCTTCTTTTAGCGATACAACCTGCCATTTTCCGTCATTTTCAATTCCAAGACCAATACTTTTTAGTTTTATTAATGCGTCGTTTACATCAAAATCCAGTTCGGTTTTTAAGTTTAAAGCAAACCAGGATTCAATTTGAGAATCCAGTTCTTCGGCAGTCAGCGAAATCGGGCTTTCGTGTAAAAAGGTATAGGCTAAAATGGTTTCTTTTAATGCCTCTTCTTCAGATGAATTTAAAAGCGAATAAAAAGCACCGCTGTTGTTTCCTAAATTCTTAAAATACAAACTGTCTGAAAGTGTTTTAGAATATCGAATTTTCTTGTTTATGAAATTATTGTACTGGCGGAAACAATACGCTGCCAGAATTCCCAAAGCAATTAATCCTTGATTTAAGGATGTTTTACTGTTTAATAAATCGATCGTTTCGCCCGTTTGGTAAGCTTCATACATATTTAGAAGAGCCGGAATTACTTTGGCGCTTAATAATGAAATACCACCAAAAACACCCGGAACCCAAAGCAGCATTTTGTCTTTAAAAGACATTTTTGGAACCGCATTTGGAAAAATGGTTTCAAGGTCGTTTTTAGGAACACGCTTAAAAATTTTTAATGCGATAGAACCCGGATCGATTGGCATTTTGCCTAATTTAACTTTTTTTGCTGCCAGATAATCGGCATCGCTGTAATTGAGGTAAATAAGTACCCGATCGTAATATTCGATTTCGACTTCTTTTTTCCAGAAAAAATATTTCTTGACCTTTTCTTTTGCTTTATGATGACCGCGGGCATACAATTCGTAATCTTTAAAAGCATTAAAATCGATTGTGAGATTTAAACCAATCAAATCAGATTCCTCAAAGGCTTCTTTTAAAGTTTCTTCGCCGATTCGGTAATAATTGCCCCGTTCTAAAACAGTAAGCAGTGTGTTCTTGAAGATAGAAAAATCGCTTTTGCCAATAAAGCCTTCACGTTCTCTTTCGCTTAAATCAGGATCATATAAAGCATAGTTTTGCTTTAAGTTTCGGTTTAGATTAAAAGATTCGTAATGATAATAATGTTCGATAATTTCGAATAATTTTTTAAAATCATCAGCCTTTTGTTTGTCTTCGGCGAAAGCTGCAATTTGTTGTTCGAGTAAAAATTCCTTATTAAAGGGAATATAATGTTCTCGTGTCATATCAATGAGGGCATTAATTTGTTTTAGGCGCGGATGCCGCAAAGATATGCTTTTGTTTCAAGTTTTTTGAAGCTTTAATGCTGTATAAAAACAAAAGCCGTAAGATGATTTTACGGCTTTGCTTTCCTAGGGACATACATTAGGCAAGCCCGGATTAGCTGCCTGCCCAATTTTGTAATCTATTGTAATTAAGATTTAAGTCCTCTCATATAACGTATTTCGAAAGATAGCGGGTTTCTAAACACATTTTATGAATACTCCTGGCGAAAAGAGCAGACCATTGTTTTTGGATTATTACGGTTCCCTGGAAAATTGTATTTTAAAGTTTATTTTGTTCCTCTCTTAATCTTTTGGCCTGACTCTCTCGTACTATTTTATATTCATTGTCCAGCCTTTTATATTCTGCCTTAATAATGTCGCATATAATGCCTGTACGGTCGCCTCTAATGGATTTTCGAATATAATCGTAAGAATAACCGTGTTTTTCTTTAATAATCTTTAACACTTCTTGGTTGTAACCTGGCTGAGATTTTATATTTTTGTCCATTGCATTTTTTGTATTAAAAGTAAGACAAATATACGTAAGATATTTCTTAGTTACAAATAATTGTAAGATATTTTATAAAATAAAAATAAACTATGGCGGAAAATACACTTAAAAGGATTAAACAGTATTTGGATTACAAAGGTATTAGAATTAGAGCGTTTGAAAGAGTGGTGGGGATGTCTAATGGCTCATTTGCCAGTCAGTTAAAAAATGACAAAACGATTGGTGTAGATAAATTAGAAAATATCTTACATCAATACCCTGATATTAACTCAGAATGGCTTTTAAAAGGCAATGGCGATATGCTTTTATATGATACTGTAAATGAAGGACGGGCATTTTATAGAAAAACAGAAAAAACGCAAAGCCGTAATATTCCGGTTTATGATGTCGAAACTACGGCAGAAATTGCTGATTTGCTTGGAGAAACGAATTCTCAAAGACCTATAAGTTTTTTAAATGTTCCCAGAATTTCTCAATATGACGGGGCTTTGTATTTATTAGACGATAGTATGTATCCGCTGTTAAAAAGCGGCGATATTGTGGTCTATAAAAAAATAAATAATCTGGAAAACAATATTATCTGGGGCGAAATGTACTTAATATACGTAAGCAGCGATAATAATGAATTTTTCTTAATTAGGTATTTAAAACAATCGGAACGCGAAGGATATGCACAGTTTGCGGCTTATAATTCGCATTATCAAACGCTGGAATATCCAATTAGCAGCATAAAAGCTATTGCATTGGTAAAGGCATCAGTTAGGGTTAATTCTTTGTTTTAAACTTAGACAGGATTCAAAAAGAAAAGTGGGATTTCTAATCGTTACCAGCGATTTGAAATCCCACTTTCTTGTTCCAAAAAAAAAGTGACAAAATTTAACAAGCTTTCTTGCGAAAAACTATATTCTAAAATTAAAAAAATTATTGCATGCAATGATACGCCTAAATAATGTTTATACACAGCGTATTTATACCTGTTTTTTGCATATTAAGGTATAAAAGATGCAAAAGATTAATTAAATTCAGATTTTTTTAATTCGATTACTCTTTCGATGTATTGTATCAGGTTTTCTCTTTCTAATGAAAATAAAGCTGCTTCTTCTTCGGTTTTTAGATACAAATCAGCAATACTTTCGGCATCCATGTTTTTGGTTTGATAATGGTGCAGGGCATATAGTATAAGGTTGTCTACAAAAAGTTCTTTTTGACGTCCTTTTTCGAGAGTTTCAGGATCAGCATTTTTAATTTTTTCTATTTCAGATTCGGGTAAATCAATCGTGAGGTAAGTAGTATCTACAGGAACTTTTGAAAGTATTTCGGGAGTAGTTTTTCCCGAAGCATTACAATAGGCACAAGGCGCGGGAACCCATTTTAATTGTTTATTTAAACGTCGAATATCCTCCCAGTCTACAAAACCTTTTCCGAGGCATCTGGGGCATTCTAAATCTGATTTTTTAAATAAATTAAAAAAGAACATTTTGTTGAAAATTTTGGTTAGTGGTTTGTGAGTGCGAAGATACTTAGTTTATGTAAGAAAATTATTTTATAGGTCTTATTTTTTAGGAAGAAAGATTTTTAACAAAAATCTGTACTTTCTTGAACTATATACTTTTCTGGTGTGGCTGTGTTTTTATTTCTTCAAACCATTAAATTTAAACATGGATATTCAATAACTATTCTGTAAAGAATATGCAAAGCATTTTACTGCTGAATGTTATAAATTTGAAAGAAGATTTTTATGATTTTAACTCGTAAACCAATTATGTGAAAATGGAAAATATACAGACAACCAAAACGCAGAATTTCTTTAGAATCCTATTGGGGCTTTTTATGATAACAGCAGCAATAGGACATTTTACTTTTCAAAGAGCCGATTTTCAGGCGCAGGTTCCAAATTGGGTGCCGCTGGATAAAGACCTTGTTGTAATTCTTTCCGGAGTTGTAGAAATAGCTTTGGGACTTAGTATGTTATTTTTAACACGATATAAAGTGTTTGTGGGCATAGCGCTGGCTGTGTTTTACATTTTAGTTTTTCCTGGAAATATCGCCCAGTATTTAAACAAAACGCCCGCCTTTGGACTCGATACAGATCAGGCGCGTTTAATAAGATTGTTTTTTCAGCCTGTTTTAATTTTTCTGGCTTTGTGGTCTACTGGGGCAATTACGTACTTTAAAAGGAAATACTAAAGCAATATATTTTGTAAGAAAATATCTTATTTTTTTATTCTTTGTATAGCTTTAATTTTGTACGTTTGTCATCGACAAAATACTTTGGATATATTATTAAAACTTCATAGAAGTTAACATAATCGGATCCCTCGCCATGATGAGTAGTTTAAACCGAAAGGCTAGTAAATCTATCCTTAACACGGGTATTTTGTCACATCTAAAGCGGGGGATTCGTGCGTTTAAAAATTTTCGACATGACAAAAGAAAATCAAAAAACACACCGCGACGTAATGCGGTCAGTAGCCATTTTCGTCTCAAACTTAAGTTACGACGGCGAATTTCAAAAACACCCCATGTATTTGCAAGAAGTTTTCGAAGTATTGCTCAATACCGAATTTGGGAACGATCTCATTTTAAGGCAAAAAATGCTAACCTGTCTTAAAACCAGCAGAGATTTGGTTAAAGTTTTATCTCAGTTTACAGACAAACAAATTCAAAAAGCCTGCGATAATGTACTAATGGTTAAAGCAATTTAGGTTTTGTTATTCTAAAAATTAAAAGCTCCGTTAATGCGGAGCTTTTTTTGTGTTTTAGTTTGAAAGATTAGATTTTTCTATTGCTGGTGTTCACGAGCGAGACGCTCGCGCTAGCGGGGAGATTAATTGCTTTAGGAGGAAGCGTTAAAAGAATTACAGTAAAAACTTTGTCCATGTTACATCTACTTCAGAAGGAAAATCTGCAAAAATTAGAGTTTTACCTAATTTGTCATAGATAAATATACTTTTTCTATATTCACTTCTGAAAATATCTTTTTCTACAGCAATACAATAGTACCAAATAGAATTTATACCATTGTATGCTTTTGTTTCTGATCTTTCAATTCTTCTGATTAGATCTTTTGTATTATTATTTGAGTAATTTTTTAATATAATTTCGGAGTCAGTTATCGTTATTTTCGTTTCTTGCGTTTTGTCTACAATATTAGATTCTTTTTTTATAAAAGAATGTGATTTCAGTTCTTGTCCATTGGCAAAATTAAAAATGAATATAAAAAATAGGAGGTTGACTTTTTTCATTTAGTTTTATTTTTAATGTGGTGTCTCTCTTGTTAGTTTAAAAGAAATAAAAAATATATCGTTATATACGAGATGCTCAAGCTAGAAAGATTTTCTCTTTTAATCTTAATTGGCTGTATTGTTGTCCTTTCTATCTATATTGTCATATATGTAAAATACTTTACAAGGAATTCCCATTATCTTTAATGAATTTACTGCCCTAAGCAAACTAATACGCGAAAATAATGGTAAATTTTTGGATTGGCGTTGTTTATCTTTTTTAGTTATTATTCCATAAGTTATACTATATTCGTCATTGTCCATTAGATTGCAAATTGTAGAATTATTTGCAACTAATTGTTTTAGTTTTTTTCTAGATTCTTCTTCCATTCTTAATAATTCTATTGAATTAACGCCTTGATTAAATAAATGGCTTAAACTTGAAGACCGAGTTGAAATTTTCACATGTATAAGATTAACTTTGTTATCTATTACAGAAATCAAATCACAAGGTTCAACTTGACTTTGTCCTTTTGGGGCAATATTTTTTTTATCTAAACAGATAACATTTTGGTGTGAATTTTTGACAGAATCGTTATATGAATCTTCTTTTAATTCATTACATGGATGTAAAAAAACATGATTATTTATAAAATAAGGATTAAGTGAATTTTCTAATTTTTTAATAAAATTGGAATCTATAAAGTACCATTCGCCTTCAGTTAAATGATAAGTTTCTCCATTTAAATCACAATCAAAAAGAAAACTTTTATATATATTATATTGCTTAATTGTATTATTGTTTTCGTCCATTATTGACATTGAATGACGATAAAATGTATTAATATCATTAATTGGAAATATTTTACGGTCTTCGAGATACTCTCTATAGCCAGAGATAAACACATCGTTGTACTCTAAATTACTTTTACCTGCTCCGAAATATTTTACTTTGAAAATATCTGAATAATCTATTATTTCTGGAATAGACAAAACTAATTCATAAGTTTTGTCTGAGAATGCTTCTAGTAATTTTTCGTTCAATAATATTATTTTATCAGGATCTTTAACTGGTTCTATATTGCGAATGTCAGGAAAAGAATTTGCATAATCATCTTTTTTATAAATATCAATAAGAGTTGTGCATAAGTCAGTAATTTCATCAGCTGGAAGATTAGTAGAAATTCTTAAGCTACTTGCACCTGTTGCGTTCTTAAAAAGGTTATTGTATTCTGGTTTAACGGATCCGGTTAGTTTCTTTATAATCGTTTCATCATGTTTAATATCAAAAAAGTTTAGATTTGATGCTGTTGGGCTTTGTATTCGTTGACGTTTAGCATTTTCAGGTTTTAATACATCTGTTGATTTGATTTTTTTAGGATCTAATGCATTTAAGGTGGTTCTTAAACCAAAATCATATTCGTATGAATTATCTTTTAGATTGTGATGGACCATGCCAAATGTTAGTACAATCCAACGATTGGCAATTGGTAAAAACACAATAGCTCCTTTTTGTATTTGATAAAGATCTTCTTGAACTCCCCAATAATTCTTCCACCAAGGGGTACTTGCTGGTCTATCAGCAATATACATTACGCATCCTTTAGGAAGATTTGTATTGTTTTCTTGTATTCTTTTTAGATCATGGTTGTCTTTGAGTGAATTATTTTGTGAAAATGTACTTTTTAATAAATAAATTGAGAAGGCTCTGCTTTTTGCCATAATATTTAAAATTTAGTTTTTAATGTTACCTTTTTTATAATACAAAGCAAAGATGAATGTCTTGTAATTAAGAAGATTACGGAAATCCATAACAGATTGAATTTATTTCTAAACAATTATATCAATAAAAAACTACCTGATATCAGGTAGTTTTACGGGATTTTTCAAAATCAATAAAAAACAAAAAAGCCCAACCTAAAAAAGTTGAGCTTTTCAAAAATTATCTAATTATCAAAATTGACAAATTATCTAATCGAAAGATTATCCAATAAAATCTGATATTTCCTTCCCACAGGAATAATTTCTCCATTTGACATAGTAAGATTTTTAAATGTAACCGCGGAGATTTTGTTTGCGTTTACGATATAAGAACGGTGTACTTGTACAAAGCTCGTGCTGTCAATTTCTGAGGCAATGCTCGAAAGCGAACCGTAAATAATGTGGGGTAAATTGTGTTTTGTAATGTAAAGTTTCATGTAATTGCCCAGACTTTCGATATAAATAATATCACAAAGAGGCATATCAATTGTTTGTCCGTTTAAGCGGTAAGAGAACGTTTTTGAGTTTGTGTTGCTTTCTTTTTTTAAACTGCTGCCAGAGAAATAGGTTTTGGCTTTTTCTATGGCTTTGGCAAATTTTTCGGGCGAAATGGGTTTTAGTAAATAATCGATCGCATCGTTTTGGTAAGCCGAAAGCGCAAAATCAGAATAAGCAGTGGTTACAATTGTAAGCGGTCGGTTGGGCTGCAGTTCCATTAATTCTACACCCGAAATTACAGGCATATTAATATCCAGAAAAATAATGTCGTATTGGTTGGCGTTAAGCAGTTTTAGAGCTTCCATACCGCTAAAAGCGCTTCCGGAATGTTCCAGTTCGTCAAATTTTGAGATGTGCGAAATGAGCGCTTTGTGCGCCGGCGATTCGTCATCGACTATAAGACAGCGGTAGGTAAGTGCCATATACTTAATTTTACAACAAACATATTTTTCTCTTTTTTACAGCTCAAATCGTGTTTTAAGCCGTAAACTTCTAAACGCCTTTTTAGGTTTTCAATTCCAATTCCGGTGCTCGAAAGACGCGAACCCGAATCGAGATAATTGTTTTTTATCGTAAAAGACAAATTCTGGCATTTTACTTTTAAATCTAAAATAATAAACGGCTCGGCAGTTTCGGCAGAAAATTTAACCGCATTTTCTACCAAAGGTAAAAAGAATAAAGGCGGAATTTCGATTTCATCAAAAGCACCTTCAAAATTCTGGGTTACGTTTAAGCGTTCGTTTCTAAAGGTGTAATATTCAATATATTTTTTTACGAAGGCAATTTCTTCTTCAACTAAAACATAATCTTTTTTTGTGGCTTCAATCTGGTAGCGCAGCATGTCTGAAAGATTCAGGATTCGGTCTGGAACTTTATCCGGTTCAGAAAGAGATTCTCCGTAAAGATTGTTCATGGCATTCAGCAAAAAATGCGGATTTAACTGCTGTTTTAAAAACGAAAGTTCTGACTTGAAATTCATAATATCCTTATCAGCATCCATTATTTTTTTTGTAATAACAATATGGATAAAGTAGAAAAACATTCCGTTGATAATCAGCGATAATATTTGAAGTGTTTTAAAATTTCCTAAACCTACAAGCGGAAAAAACCAATTCATGAAAAAATAAAAAGAGGTCCAGTAAATGGCAAACAGGGTAAAGAATGTTTTTAGTTTTTTCCTGAATAAGAAAGGTTTTATTATAAAAAGGTTAAAAATGGTAACCCAGATAATACAGGGAAAATATCCAATAGAGATCATACTGATCATATAACGCCAATTGTGGCCGCCCAGTCGTATTTCATCATAAACACAAGCAAAAATAACAATGACTATAAAAGTGTGTACAATGAGGTTTCTGAGGAAAAAGTTCTGATAAATTTTGAGAATCGTCATAACGGCAAAATTAGTTTAATATTATAGTTTATAGCGCTTTGCAGGCTATATTTTATACAAACGCCATTCGTATAAATGATACGCCACTGGTATAAATATTCTATTATAATAGGAACTGCTAAGTTACTTTTGATCCCGAATTTCAATTACAATCCACTAACAAAACTTATATAATCCATTTATGAAATCAAGAATCACTTCGGTTTTAATTGTATTTATATCGCTGCATACAATCGCTCAGGAAAAAGAACCGGGAATTAAAACATTTGGTAAAGCCATTGTAGATAAATTTCCAACAACAAGAACTTTTGATGTGCAATACGAACAGTTAGGGCCGTCTAATTACAATTCTGATTTGTTTGGAAATAATTTTGAAAGAGGACGAATCGAAAGCCACAACCGATTTAAAGCAGCTTTTAATCTGCCTTTTTATGCTTCAAAATCAAAGCAGTTTGTTTTAACAACTTCTCTTCGATATAAATATGAAACGTATGAGTTTGGCGATATTTACAATTATACAAGTATGCAGACTTATTCGCGGGATCGTCAGGAACTGCATTTGTGGGGAGGTTCTTTGAGTGCAACTTATATGACATCGCTTTTTAAAAAACCGGTTATTTATAATGCTACAGCAACAGTTGACGGAGATGAAGATGGTTTTCAGCGTTTAAAAGGATTTGCATCGGTAGTTATAGTGCTGAAACGAACGCCAAGCACAACTATTACTTTGGGAGCTTTGGCTTTGCTGGACCCGTCGTCTATTGTGCCGGTTACACCGCTTTTTTCGGTCAATCATAAATTTAAAGATTCAAAATGGGATATGGATTTTATTTTACCGCAGCGTTTGTTGTTTAGAAGGGAATTGTTAGAAAACGGAAGAATTTCATTTGGTACTGAATTGAATACTGAAAGTTTTTACTTAAATTTAAACTCCTCAAATTTAAATGGCGTTTACGAACTCAATCAGCTCGAGTTAAAATCCGGAATTACCTACGAATATTGCTTTACGCCAAAAATAATAGCATTTGTAAAAGGCGGTGTTAATAATGTTGTAAGTGCACGTATTACCAAAAAAGGCGAACGCACGAATCGCTATATATACGATCAGAAAGAAGATGCACAGGGATATGTTAGAATTGGTGTATCGTATAATCTTTTTCAGAAGAAATAATTCAGGAGTTTAAGAATTAATATAAATAGTTATGATTGTTGAGGTTTTTAAAACAAATGTCCAGAAAGAATCAGAAAAGAATTATGTTATAGCTGTTATTCAAAATCAGTTTCCGGATTATAAAATTAATTTTGATCTCGAAGACTGCGATAAAATATTACGAGTAGAAGGTGTTGAACCTCAGTGTAATGATATTATCGATTATGTAAATTGTCTGGGCTATACCTGTATTCGATTAGATTAACATTTTATTACACAAAACAGGTAAAAATACGCAGCCGTATATTTAGCTTTATAAATAGTTTTGTACGATAATTTCATCTAAAATAAAACCAACACCAATGACAAGTTTCATTCTTTCGCTGTTCATTTTGCTTCTAAAACAATTCTGTTAATAAAACAGCTGTTTCTTATTATTGCTTTTTTTATGCTGAAAAGGTTTGCGTTGTTTTCGGGCATATTTTTTACATTTGTGCCATATGAAAAAAGCTTTCCAACTCTTCGATTTCTCCCAAAAGGTAAATTATAAAAACGAAATTTTAGCAGGTTTAACTGTTGCCATGACAATGATTCCAGAATCGTTGTCATTTGCTATTTTGGCTGGATTTCCGCCTTTGGTTGGTTTATATGCCGCATTTATTGCCGGATTAGTTACGGCCATATTTGGCGGAAGACCCGGTATGATTTCGGGCGGAGCAGGAGCAACGGTAATCGTTTTGATTGCTCTTATGAAATCGCATGGCATAGAATATGTTTTTGCTGCTGTCGCACTTGGCGGTGTGGTGCAAATTTGTATAGGACTTTTTAAACTTGGAAAATTTATCCGGTTAGTGCCTCAGCCTGTAATGTTTGGTTTCGTAAACGGATTGGCTGTTGTAATTTTTATGTCGCAGCTGGAACAGTTTAAAACCGTAGTAAACGGTCAGGTTTCATGGCTTCAGGGAACTCCTTTGTATATTATGCTGGGTTTGGTTGCGCTTACAGTTGCAATTGTTCTTGTTTTTCCTAAAATTACAAAAGCAGTTCCGGCTTCTCTGGTTGCCATTATGGTGGTTTTTGCATTGGTAATTGTTTTTAATATCGAAACCAAAACGGTCGAAGATATTGCTTCTGTTCAAGGCGGATTTCCTCCATTTCATATACCTAATATTCCCATTTCTTTTGAGACTTTAAAAATCATTTTTCCGTATTCGGTAATTGTTGCGGCTGTTGGTTTGACTGAAGGTTTGCTTACGCTGAATTTAGTCGACGAAATTACCGGAACACGCGGTAACAGTAATCGCGAATGTATTGCGCAGGGAAGTTCGAATATTTTAAACGGTTTTTTCTACGGAATGGGCGGCTGCCCAATGATTGCGCAAACGCTGGTAAATCTGGGTGCAGGATCCAGAGCAAGACTTTCGGGAATTATTGCTGCTTTGACGATTTTATTAATTATACTTTTTGGAGCGCCCGTAATTGGAAAATTGCCAATGGCAGCTTTAGTAGGCGTTATGATGATGGTAGCCATTACGACTTTTGAATGGGCGAGTTTCAGAATTATAAATAAAATGCCTAAACACGATATTTTCGTGGGAATTCTGGTGGCGTTAATTACAATCGTATTGCACAATCTGGCTTTGGCGGTTTTAATTGGTGTGATTATTTCGGCTTTGGTTTTTGCCTGGGAAAGTGCCAAAAGAATCCGTGCAAGACAATTTATTGATGAAAACGGCATAAAACATTATGAAATTTACGGTCCGTTGTTTTTTGGGTCGATATCCGCTTTTCTGGAAAAATTTGATGTACAGAACGATCCGGAACATGTTATAATTGATTTTAAAGAAAGCCGGGTTTCAGATATGTCGGCTATTGAAGCATTGAACAATTTGACTAAAAAATACCGTCAGGAAAATAAAACAATAGAATTGCAACATTTAAGTGCAGACTGCAGACAGTTACTTAAAAACGCCGATGCGGTAATTAACGTTAATGTTATTGAAGATCCTACCTATAAAGTGGTTAGTTAATTTGATAATTAGAAAATTTGTCAATTAGAAAATTATATTGACAACGTATATTGTAGAGACCCCCCGGAGTGCGTCTTACGCAACGTAACCACAATGTTTGATACAAGACATAGACACACTGCGGTGCGTCTCTACAGAGATGCATTATATTAATAATTATCTCATTTTCTAATTGGCAAATTATCTAATTAATCAAAGATTGATTTTTGTAACTTTGCAAAATGAAACTAACAGAAACTTTAGAAGATTTTTACACTGTAAAAATAAAAGGGATGCCCGAAAATCTTAAAAAAGAGATCGGACATTTTAATGTTTTTAAATTGGATGATTATATCGGGAGTACTTGTAATCCGTTGCCTTATACTAGAAAAGACTTTTATAAAATAAGTTTGATCGTGGGCAGAAACAAAGTGCATTATGCTGACAAAGTCGTGGCAATCGAAGATCAGGCTTTGTTCTTTGCAAATCCGCAGATTCCGTATAGCTGGGAACATATTGATGAGAATCAAACTGGATTTTTCTGCATTTTTACAGATGCTTTTTTTAGCCAGTTTGGAAATTTAAAAGAATATCCTTTGTTTCAGCCCGGCGGTAATCCTGTTGTTCCGGTTTCTAAAGAACTGGCCGAATCTTTAAAAACAGTTTATCTTAGAATGCTGGAAGAAATCAATTCAGATTATGCTTTTAAATATGATGTACTCCGAAATCTGGTTTTTGAAATTATTCACCTTGCGCTCAAAACGCAGACTGTAACTGCTTCATTATACAGTAAATCAAATGCTACAATTCGAGTTTCTTCTTTATTCCTGGAGCTGCTAGAACGTCAGTTTCCAATTGAATCCATTACGCAGCAAATTAATTTTCGTTCGCCTTCAGAATATGCCAATCAGTTAAATGTGCATGTCAATCACTTGAATAAAGCATTAAAAGAAACAACAGGAAAAACAACTTCACAGATTATTTCTGAAAGAATTATTCAGGAAGCAATGATTCTGCTAAAACAAACCAATTGGAATATTAATGAAATTGCGTGGTGTTTAGGCTTCGAAGAATTGTCTCATTTTATCAATTTCTTCAAGAAAAATGTTCAGGTTTCGCCTAAAAACTATCGTTTAGCAGAAATTGTTTGATTTTTGTAACTTCTTGTTTGATTGTTTCAATATTTAAGAAGTACTTCACCAATACCTTTGTCCTGTAATTAATAACGTAAAAAATTAAAATCATGGACAATAAAAAAGTTTGGTTTATCACAGGTGCTTCAAAAGGACTTGGATTAGAATTAGCTAAAAAATTATTAGCAGAAGGTTTTAAAGTTGCTGCAACATCAAGAAGTGAAGAGGCTTTAGTAAAAGTATTAGGAAATTCATCTGAAAATTTTCTTCCTCTTGAAATGGATTTAGTTGACGAGAAAAGTGTAAAAAGTGCAATCGACAAAACTATCAATCATTTTAAAACAATTGATGTTTTGGTAAATAATGCCGGTTATGGTTTATTGGGAGCATTGGAAGAATTAACAGACGCAGAATCAAGAAAAAACTACGAAGTAAATGTTTTCGGATTATTGAATGTAATTAGAAATACAATGCCAATTCTTCGTGCAAACAAATCTGGACATATCTTTAATATTTCTTCTGTAGGAGGTTATTATGGGGAATTTCCAGGCTGGGGAATTTACTGTTCTACAAAATTTGCAGTTGCGGGTTTAACAGAATCTTTAGCAGCAGAAGTAAAATCGTTTGGAGTTCATGCTACAATCGTGTATCCGGGCTATTTTAGAACTGATTTCTTAAAAGACAGTTCTTTATTACTGCCTCAAAACCCAATTGCAGATTATAAAGAAGTAAGACAGTCTGAAAGTGCACACAAGGAAGATATCAACCAAAATCAGCCGGGAGATCCTGTAAAATTAGCCGAAGCTTTAATTAAAGCAAGCGAGGATCAAAATCCGCCTCTGCATTTGTTTTTAGGGGAAGATGCCTATAATATGGCAAACCAAAAAATAGCAAGTGTACAAAGCGAATTGGAAGCATGGAAAGCAGTTTCTGTTTCAACTGGTTTTTAATTAGATAATGATATTTATAACGATTGGTGTTAATTTATCCAAATAGTAAACCCGACAGGTTTTTAAAACCTGTCGGGTTTGTTGTGTTTATAAGTTTGTCAGGCTGAGCGAAGTCGAAGCCCGCGTACCAATTGGAACGTCTTTCGACTTCGCTCAGGATGACACTCAATTCATTTTCTAATTAGCCAGCATTGATTTTACATCGCTTAATTTCCCGTCAACTTGATCAATCTGCAAACCTAAAATATGTGCTATTAAAGGGTAAACAGAAACGTTTTGAAAAGTTTTGACTTCTTTGTTTACTTTAAAAGCAGGTCCTTTTGCATAAAAAACAGCGTGCATATCTTTGTTTTCATTGTCGTAACCATGAGTTCCGCCTTTTATATGTGTGCTTTCTTTGCTTACTAAACTCCATCCTTTTTCAGCTTCAATAACAAAATCATGTACACGCGGATTAGTTCCGTAATGCAGTCTTTCAGGAACTTCATTAGATTTCCAGAATTTAATATGCGGTACTTTATTCAAAGCATTTGCAATAGAATCCTGATAACCGGCTTTGGCCTGCAGACTCATTATTGGGTTAATTACATCTTTGTAACCCAGCCATTCTGGTTTTAAATAATCCAGAACCGCTACTTTTTTATCATTGCTTATATCGGCCATTCCGTGATCTGAAACGATAATTAAATTGATTTGTTTTCCAATAGGCAGTTGATCTAATTTACGGGATAATTCTCCCATAATAGAATCCATTTTTGTTGCTGCTTTTTTAGTTTCAGGCGAAAGCGGACCAAAATTATGTCCTGAATGATCTGGTTCATCAAAATATAAAGTAACCAGATGAGGTCTTTGTTTTTCCGGAAGCTGCAGCCATTTTAGAACTGTGTCTATCCTCGCTCCGTACGGGATTTTATTATCATAATCTTTGTAATAACTTGGATTTCTTTTATCAATATCAGATCCCGGCCAAAAGAAAGAAGCAGCTTTTACGCCTTGTTGTTCAGCGACATTCCAAATAGGGTTTCCGCCATAAAAACGAGAATCACTTTTTGCTTTACTTGACAATGAAAACGATTCGTTTAAATCAGCATCGTAAAAAACATTATTAATAATTCCGTGATGATCTGGATAAAGTCCTGTTACAATAGCGTAATGATTTGGAAAAGTTTTGGTAGGATAAGAAGGTTTCATCGATTTTGCATGAACACCTTTTTTAGCAATCTGCGGCAGATTTTGAAGATTAAACTGCTTGGCATAATCCCATCTAAAACCATCCATAGAAACTAAAACAACATAATTGTCTTTGGTATTTTGGGCTTGTAAAAAGAATGAAAGTAAAAGAAAAATTAAAGACAGGAGCGAGGTAAAATGCTTTTTCATTTTTTGAATTTATTATACCTGCAAAGGTAGATATAACAGATTTTTTAAATAAAAAGAGAATGTTAAATAAAAAAAGGCTGCCACGAATTGCACTAATTTCCACGAATGATTTTGCTTGTAAAAAGTTGCCACAGATTTCACAGATTAAAAAGATTTCTTTATTGGATACACTAAAAATTTTTCACGCAGATTCTACAGATTCAAGCAGATTAATTTTATTTTTATAATCTATGATCTGCATAAAATAAAAATCCTTTTAATCTGTGTAATCTGTGGCTGAAAAGAAAAATAATTCGTGGAAATTCGTGGCAAACAAAAAAAAGCGCCAGATAAAAATCTGACGCTTTTAAGTTTTAAGAAGGGAATGAATTACATCATTCCTGGCATTCCGCCTCCCATTGGCATTCCGCCTCCGGCATTTTCTTCTTTAATATCGATTAATGCACATTCTGTAGTTAAGATCATTCCAGAAACAGATGCAGCGTTTTCAAGAGCTACACGAGTTACTTTCTTAGGATCGATAATTCCAGCTTTAAGCATATCTACATATTCGTCGGTTTTTGCGTTATATCCAAAATCGCCAGAACCTTCAGCAACTTTAGCCACAACAACAGATCCTTCAAGACCAGCGTTTTCAACGATAGTTCTTAATGGAGCTTCAATCGCGCGAGAAACGATTTGGATTCCAGTTGCTTCGTCAGCGTTATCTGCTTTTAAGTCAGCTAAAGCAAGTTTAGCTCTTAATAAAGCAACACCACCACCAGCAACGATTCCTTCTTCTACAGCAGCACGAGTTGCATGTAAAGCGTCGTCAACTCTGTCTTTTTTCTCTTTCATTTCAACTTCAGAAGCTGCACCAACATAAAGAACTGCAACACCTCCGGCTAATTTAGCCAGACGCTCTTGTAATTTTTCTTTATCGTAATCAGATGTAGTAGTTTCCATCTGACCCTTAATTTGGTTTACTCTGTTTTTGATGATATCTGCTTCACCAGCACCGCTTACAATAGTTGTATTATCTTTATCGATAGAAACTCTTTTTGCGTTTCCTAACATTTCGATAGTTGTATTTTCTAGCGTATAACCTCTTTCTTCAGAAATTACAGTTCCACCAGTTAAGATTGCGATATCTTCTAACATTGCTTTTCTTCTGTCTCCAAAACCTGGAGCTTTTACAGCAGCAATTTTAAGAGCACCTCTTAATTTGTTTACTACTAATGTAGAAAGCGCTTCTCCATCTACATCTTCAGCAATAATCAATAATGGTTTTCCTGATTGAGCAACTGGCTCTAAAACCGGAAGTAATTCTTTTAACGAAGATACTTTTTTATCGTATAATAAGATGTATGGAGAGTCTAATTCTACTTCCATTTTCTCAGGGTTTGTAACAAAGTAAGGAGAAAGGTATCCTCTGTCAAACTGCATACCTTCAACAACATCAACAAAAGTATCAGTTCCTTTTGCTTCTTCAACAGTAATAACACCTTCTTTTCCAACTTTAGCGAAAGCTGTAGCGATTAATTCACCAATAACTTCGTCATTGTTAGCAGAGATAGAAGCAATTTGCTGAATTTTATCAGAATCACTTCCAACAACTTTAGCTTGTTTTGCTAAGTCAGCCACGATAGTTTCAACAGCTTTGTCGATACCACGTTTTAAGTCCATTGGGTTTGCACCTGCAGCAACGTTTTTAAGGCCTTCTTTTACGATAGCCTGAGCTAAAACTGTAGCAGTTGTAGTTCCGTCACCCGCTAAATCATTGGTTTTAGAAGCAACTTCTTTTACCATTTGTGCACCCATATTTTCTAATGGGTCTTTTAATTCGATTTCTTTTGCAACAGAAACACCATCTTTAGTAACAGTTGGCCCACCAAATGATTTCCCGATGATTACGTTACGACCTTTTGGTCCAAGAGTTACTTTTACAGCATTTGCTAATGCATCAACACCACGTTTTAATCCGTCACGTGCTTCAATATCAAATTTTATATCTTTTGCCATTTTTTTAATTTTTGTTTAAAGTTTGATTTGTTTCAAGTTGTTTTAGTCTTAATTCATGATACTCACAACTTAATACTTATTGTTTTTAGATTATCGCTAAGATATCATCCTCACGCATGATCAGATAATCAGTTCCTTCCAGTTTTAATTCTGTTCCTGCGTATTTACCATAAAGTACAGTATCACCAACTTTTACGGTCATAGTGTGGTCTTTAGATCCGTTTCCTACTGCAACAACAGTTCCTTTTTGTGGTTTTTCTTTGGCAGTATCTGGAATAAAAATCCCTGAGGCAGTTTTAGTTTCAGCAGCAACAGGCTCAATAAGTACTCTGTCTGAAAGCGGTTTAATGTTTAAGGCCATGATTTTATATTATTATAGTTATACGTTTTTTAATGTTCTTTAAACTTTCAGAAATTATGCCATGCTCTATAAACTGACATTTTTTCTTAAAAAAAATGCCAGCTTTGACAGGCTGGCATTTTTAATATATATTAAAAATATTATTTTGCTGGTGCTGCCGGAGCAGGAGTTTGCTGTGCTGGCGCTGCTGGTGCAGTTGCTGCAGGAGCTTCACCTTTTTCAATAATTTTAGATCCTGTATCACCTAAAGCTCCAGTAAAGCTTAAGCTTGAAAGCAAGATTAAAGCAATCAGAATAGTAGCTAATGTCCAAGTACTTTTATCTAAAAAGTCTGTTGTTTTTTGTACACCGCCTAACATTTGAGTTCCACTGATAGTAGAAGATAATCCTCCTCCTTTAGGGTTCTGTACCATAATTACTACGATCAATAGAAAGCAAACTATTGTGATTAAAACTAAGAAAATTGAAAATGTGCTCATTGTATTAATTGTTATTGTTATTTTGTTGTAAAATCTTTATATCCGAAATGCGGTCTGCAAAGAAACTAATTTTTTCTGGATATTTCAAAATTAATATTTCATATGCTTGTATGGCCTTTGTATATTTTTTTTGTTCCAAATATACACGGGCTAAAGTCTCTGTCATTAGGTATGAATTGTCCTCTTCATTACTATTAAGTTGAATAGGAGGAGTCGCCATTGTTGGTTTTATTGGAGAGATTTTTGGATTTGTCTCAATAAATCTGTCAATAATTTCGGCTTTTTTCTTTTTTTCTTCCTCAACAGTAACTATTTCAGTTGTTTCTGTGGTTTTTTTTTCACCGTTTTCACTTTCGCTGCGGTCAATAGGTTCTGCTCTTGCTAGTTGAAGCCATTCCTGGAAAGAATGTTTTTCGCTGACAGAAAAATCTATTGGTTTTCCTATTTCAAGATTTTCCTGAGCTTCTTTTACCGTTTCTGGAATTTCAATTTCAGAGGTTTCAATCTCAGGTGTTCCAATCTCAGGTGTTCCAAATTCTAAAAGTTCCGTTTTTTCAGTAATTTCTTCAACAGCTTCTGGTTCTTCAGTAGTTTTTGCTTCTTCTGTAACTGCTGGTTCTTCAAAAGTAACATTTGCAGCTTCTTTTATAGAAACAAGAACAGGGTTTTCGATTGGGTCAATCTGTACTTCTGCGATTTCATCGTCTACAAATTCATCAAAGAAAGTAGCTTTCACAACTGGTTTTTGAATAATTGGATCAGCTGTTTTTTCTTCAACTTCTTCGACTTTTTTAAATGTATCTAATATTTCTTCTTCACTTGGTGCAGCAATTGTTTCTTCTTCTGGAGCTGGTTCAAAAGCTGGCTCTTCAGTTTCTGTAACTTCTTTAAAAGTATTTAGTATTTCTTCTTCACTTGGAGTGATAACAGATTCAATAACGACTCCTTCAACTGGTTTGTCTTTTATTTCTTCATTTTCTACAGAAGTGTTTGTTATTTCTTCTTCTTCAAAAATTTCAATTGAATTGTCTGCAGATTGAGTTGTTTCTTCTTCGTCTTTAGTTACTTCTTTAAATGAATTGAATATTTCTTCTTCATTAAGAATTGCAATTGGCTCTTCAGAAAGTACTTCTTCTTGGTTTTCTTCAACTTCGTTTACTTCTTTAAAAGTACTTAATATTTCTTCTTCACTTGGAATAATCAGTGTAGGTTGTTCTTCAATAACAGGTTCTTCTGTTTTTGCGAAAGTATTAGATTCCGTTTCTTCTGTTTTTTGCTGAATTTTAGACGGTTCTTCAAAAACTACAGTTGTAGCTTCTTTTATCGATTTTAAAATTGATTGTTCAATAGGGTCGATACGAACTTCCGGAGCTTTTTTAACTTCTTCAAATGTAACGACTTCGCTGTCAAAAACTTTAATTTCTAAAAGGTCTTTTAATTTTTGATCGTAAAAATCGTTTTGGATAGAAGTGAAAGTTTCTGATGTTATAAAATCAAATAAAACCGAACGATCAGCTGTATGAGCTGCAGTTACTTTTAAAGCATAATTATACTTAAAACTGTTTTGATTGTAAAGTCCTTTTAGTCGAAGTGCTCTGGCACTTTGAAAATATGGAAATTCATTCAAAACACTTCCTAATGCTTCTGCCTGCTTTTCTGTAATAGCATCGGGTTTGTTCATTAAGTAGGTATAATCAGTAACGTTCATTATTTATTGTTTAATCGTTTATTTTGTTTAATCGTTTAATTGTTTATTTGTTTATTTGTTTAACTGTTTAATCGTTTGTTTTTATTTATCGATTTAACGAATAAACAATTTAACAGTTAAACCAAAAAATTACCATTTTGCCAGTGACTCATTAAAAATATCCTGAGTTATTCTCTCAAAAATAGTTTTAATAGCTTCGTTTAATACAGATCCTGTTGGCAGACTTGCTCCAGGAAAGTCATAGTAAAATTCAAAAGGTTTTTCAAAATCGTCAGTTTCTTTCTTTTTATTGGTGAACCTTACATTAATACGAATAGTTAAACGGTTTTGTGCCGCGCCGACATCACCTGTTGATGTTACAGCTGTTGCTGTCATTGGTGTGATTCTATAATCAACTATTTCCCCTTCATAGGCTAGTTCTCCGCCATTGCTTACCAAGTTTAAATTGGTCTGATTCATAATTAAATCCTGCAATGCTAATGTAAAATCCCTGTCAATTCCGGGTTCTATTAAATCAGCATTGTTGTGGAAAAAGCTTACCTGAAATGTTTTAGCATCTATTGGACTTGCTCCTGTAAAGTTATAAACGCCGCATCCGCTAAAGGTTGTTGCGACTAATAATAGTAAAAGATATTTTAAGTGTTTCATTTTGTTTTAAGGATTGCTTCGCCATTTTGCTGAGGCTAGGGTCAAAGATATTCATTTCGTTTAAAACATTTTTGAGTTTTAACTTCTTTACAGGAAATTACAAATCAAATTGTTTAATTTTTCTATATAAAGTTCTTTCTGAGATTCCCAGTTCATCAGCTGCTGCTTTTCGTTTTCCTTTGTTTTTCTCTAATGATTTTTTGATCATTTCGATTTCTTTTTGTTCTAAACGTAAAACTTCTTCTTCTTCAATAGTTTCGGCAAACAAATAATTGTCATCCGGAATTTGATAGCTTTCTTCACGAACTGCCGGTGTCATAACAGCTGTTCTTGGTTCTTCTTCAAAATCAATTTCACTGTCATTTTCCTGAGAACCGTATATCTTTTGAATCAAATTCGGATTAATATCCTGCATTTTAGAACTTCCCCCATTCTTCATTAATTCTAAAGTCAGTTTTTTCAAATCATTCAAGTCGCTTCTCATGTCAAAAAGCACTTTGTATAAAATGTCTCTTTCAGTACTAAAATCGCTTTCCTTTTTACTGTCGTTTATAACGGAAGGCAGATTACTTCCCTCAGTTGGAAGATATGAAGATAATGTAGAAGCTGAAATGTCACGGTTGGTTTCTAAAACCGAAATCTGCTCTGCCACATTTCGAAGCTGTCGGATGTTTCCATTCCATCTAAATTTTTGCAGAAGATGAACGGCATCGTCATCTAATTTTAAAGGAGGCATTTTGTATTTATGAGCAAAATCGGCTACAAATTTTCTAAATAATAAATGAATATCATCATTTCGCTCGCGTAAAGGCGGTAAAGTGATTTCGACTGTACTTAAACGATAGTATAAATCTTCACGGAATTTTCCTTTTTCGATTGCGTTGAATAAATTCACGTTGGTTGCTGCAACAATACGAACATTTGTTTTTTGAACCTGAGATGAACCTACTTTAATAAATTCACCATTTTCAAGTACACGAAGTAATCTTACCTGAGTTGTCAATGGCAATTCACCAACTTCATCAAGAAATATTGTTCCGCCATCAGCCACTTCAAAATAACCTTCACGTGTGCTTGTTGCACCTGTAAAAGCGCCTTTTTCGTGACCAAAAAGTTCACTGTCTATAGTTCCCTCCGGAATTGCACCGCAGTTTACGGCAATATATTTACCATGCTTTCTATGCGAAAGCGAATGTATAATTCTAGGAATGTTTTCTTTACCAACACCACTTTCCCCAGTTACCATAACCGAAATATCAGTTGGAGCAACCTGAATGGCTTTTTCGATAGCACGATTTAATTTCGGGTCATTACCAATAATTTCAAATCGTTGTTTTATTGCTTGAACTGTTTCCATATCGATTTTGTTTCAAGTTTTTTGTTTGTTTCAGGTTTCACCTAAAACTTTGGCTTGTATTTTTGTTTGCTACGAATTTCTCGAATTTTCTTGAAATCGGGCTAATCAACTCTTTTTTAGAAGTAATTGAAATTAACCACAAATTACACAAATTATCGCAAATTCAGTTTATGAATTTATCAATCTTTTGTGTACTAATGATTTGTTTTGAAAGTTTGCAATTATTCCAACTGGAGTATCAGCAAGCTTCATGTAATTTAATGTTTGAGCAAGATGATCATTGCTGATTTCTCTCACTGATTTTACTTCTAATATTATATCTTCATAAACTATAAAATCAGCATAAAATTTATGAGGCAAAATAATTCCTTTGTATTCTATAGAAAATTCCTTTTCTCGATAATAAGGAATGTTATTGTTTTTAAATTCAATTTCTAATGCGTCTTTATATACAATTTCAAGTAATCCAGGGCCCAATAATCTATGTACTTCCATGCATATACCTACAATTTGATAATTTTGATCTTTCTTGTAGTAATATTCGTTTGTATCAATCATCAATAATTAATTTGCGGAAATTTGTGAAATTTGCGGTTAAAAAACTAATTCATTTCAGAATATCCTACAGCTTCTCCTTTCAGAGTGCCAGAAGTACAGCTTGTGATTTTTACGTTTACGAAATCTCCAATTTTATAATTCTCCTTTGGAAAAACTACCGTAATACTTTGAGAGTTTCTTCCAGAGAATTCTTCTTTAGATTTTTTAGAAACTTTTTCTACTAAAACTTCAACTGTTTTTCCAACAAATTCCTCACTTCTAAACCAAGCATGTTTTTGCTGTAAATCAACAATTTCCTGAAGTCTTCTGGCTTTGGTTTCTTCTTCAACATCATCTTTCATTTTTCTTCCAGCCAAAGTTCCGGGACGTTCAGAATACGAATACATATAACCGAAATTATATTTTACATATTCCATCAAACTCATTGTATCTTGGTGATCTTCTTCTGTTTCTGTTGGGAAACCGGCAATCATATCCTGCGAAATCGAAGCATCTGGGACGATTGCTCTGATTTTGTCAATCAAAGCCATATATTCTTCACGAGAATGCAGACGATTCATTTCTTTTAAAATTCTATTACTTCCAGACTGAACCGGCAAGTGAATATGTTTGCAGATATTTGGATATTTTGCCATTACATGCAGAATACTTTCGTGCATATCCTGCGGATTTGAAGTCGAAAAACGAATACGCATTTTAGGAAAACCAACAGCAACCATTTCTAATAATTGGTCAAAATCGACAGCAGTTGCTTTTTGTATTTCAGAAGCGTTTACGAAATCCTTTTTTAAACCGCCGCCATACCAAAGGTAGCTGTCAACGTTTTGTCCAAGAAGTGTAATTTCTTTAAAACCTTTGCTCCATAAATCCTGAATTTCAGCCATGATACTTTGAGGCTCACGGCTGCGTTCGCGTCCGCGTGTAAAAGGTACAACACAAAACGTACACATATTATCGCACCCGCGGGTGATAGAAACCAAAGCGGTGATTCCGTTACTCATTAAACGAACCGGCGAAATATCTCCGTAAGTTTCTTCTTTTGATAAAATTACATTGATGGCGTCGCGTCCTTCTTCAACTTCGGCCAATAAATTTGGAAGATCTTTATAAGCATCTGGACCAACAACAAGATCAACTATTTTTTCTTCTTCCAAGAACTGACTTTTTAAACGCTCAGCCATACAGCCTAAAACACCCACTTTCATTTTCGGATTTGTGCGTTTTACAGCATTGTATTTTTCAAGACGTTTACGAATAGTTTGCTCAGCTTTGTCTCGGATTGAGCAAGTGTTTACCAAAACCAAATCGGCTTCTTCCAAAACAGAAGTAGTGTTATATCCTCCGTCAGATAAAATGGAAGCTACGACTTCACTGTCCGAAAAATTCATCGCACAGCCGTAACTCTCTATAAATAGTTTTTTAGTATTCTCAGGTTTATTTTCTAAAACAAGACTTTCACCTTGTTTGCTTTCTTCAATAATCTTTTCCATTGTAAAAATTCAAAGTGCAAAGATAGCGTAAATACGGTCAATATGACAAGATGGCAGAAAAGAATTTTAGATTTTAGATTGCAGATTATAGATCGTAGAACGAAAAAGATTTTGATGAGATAATCTTGAATCTAAAATTGGAATTCTAAAATAAAGAAATTTCTTGGTTATAATCTGATAAAAGTTATACCTATATATATAATGCAGAATATTACAGATAAATCTGCAATTTTAAGTTTCATAATATCAAAATACCTCAAAAATGCATTCGTAAGGTTAATATTTAAAAAAAATAAATACTTTTGTTGCAGAAAATAAGAGCAATGGCAAAGAATTTAGTAATAGTGGAGTCACCTGCAAAGGCGAAAACGATCGAGAAATTTCTTGGGAGTGATTTTCAGGTGGAGTCAAGTTATGGTCACATAGCAGACTTACCATCCAAGGAAATAGGGGTAGATGTAGAGAATGGTTTTAAACCTAAATATGAAGTTTCCCCGGATAAAAAAGCCTTGGTAACGAAACTAAAATCGCTATCTAAAAATGCCGAAACGGTTTGGTTAGCATCCGATGAGGACCGCGAGGGAGAGGCTATTTCATGGCACTTGGCGGAAGAATTAAAACTGGATACAAAAAAGACTAAACGTATTGTTTTTCACGAGATTACAAAATCTGCGATTCTTAAAGCAATTGACAATCCAAGAGAAATTGATTATAATTTAGTAAATGCACAACAAGCGAGAAGAGTATTAGATCGTTTAGTGGGTTATGAATTATCTCCGGTTTTGTGGAGAAAAATTAAAGGCGGACTTTCTGCAGGTCGTGTACAATCTGTTTCTGTACGTTTGATTGTTGAAAGAGAACGCGAAATTCAAAGTTTTAATGCAGTTGCAACGTATTCTATTGTTGCAGAATTTGTAAACGAAGCTGGAAAAGCTTTTAAAGCAAAACTGCCAAAAAACTTCAATACAAAAAAAGAAGCCGAAGATTTCTTAAACAAAAACATCGGTTCTAAATATAAGGTAGCCGATTTAGAAACTAAACCTACCAAAAAATCTCCAACAGCACCTTTTACAACTTCTACGTTGCAGCAGGAAGCAGCAAGAAAATTATACCTGCCGGTTGGAATTACCATGCAGTTAGCACAGCGTTTGTACGAAGCGGGACTTATTACTTATATGAGAACTGACTCGGTAAACCTTTCTAAAGAAGCAATGGATGCTGCACAAGCAGAAATCATAAAATCTTACGGAAAAGAATTTTCTAAACCGAGAACTTTTGCAACAAAAAGTAAAGGAGCACAAGAAGCACACGAAGCAATTCGTCCGACAGATATGTCACGCCATACTGTAAATATCGATCGTGATCAGGCTCGTTTGTATGATTTGATCTGGAAAAGAACTTTAGCATCTCAAATGAGCGATGCACAGCTTGAAAGAACAAACGTAAAAATTGAAGCTGATAATCATGATGAGCTTTTTACAGCTTCTGGAGAAGTTTTGCTTTTTGAAGGTTTCTTAAAAGTGTATTTAGAAGGTCATGATGATGATGAGGAAGAGCAGGAGGGAATGCTTCCGGCTTTAAAAGTAAACGAAAAGCTGGCTAATAACTATATTACAGCTACAGAACGATATTCAAGACCGCCTGCACGTTACACAGAGGCATCTTTGGTTAAAAAATTAGAGGAACTTGGTATCGGACGTCCGTCAACTTATGCGCCTACTATTTCAACAATTATCAATAGAAATTATGTTGAAAAAGGAACGCTTGAAGGTCAGGAACGTAACTATACACAGCTTACTTTGCAAAATAGTAAAGTAGGTGAGAAGCTTTTAAAAGAAAATACTGGTTCTGATAAAGGGAAGTTGGTTCCTACTGATATTGGTACTATCGTAACAGATTTCTTAGTTAAGAATTTTGGGAATATTTTAGATTATAATTTTACTGCAAAAGTTGAGCAGGATTTTGATGAAATTGCCGAAGGAAATATCGACTGGGCAATCATGATGCAGGATTTCTACAATAAATTTCACCCAAATGTAAAAGAAGTTGAAGCTAATGCTGAACGTGAAAGCGGTGAAAGAATTTTAGGAAAAGATGCAGATGGAAGACAAGTTTCTGTTCGTTTAGGAAAATTTGGACCAATGGCTCAAATTGGAGAAGCAGATGATGAAGATAAAAAGTTTGCCAGCCTGATGGCAGATCAAAATATTGGAAATATCACACTTGAAGAAGCTTTGAATTTATTCTTGCTTCCTAAAAACCTAGGAGAATATAAAGGAGAAGAAGTAGAAGTGAGCAATGGGCGTTATGGTCCGTATGTTCGTCACGGAAGTGTGTTTATTTCATTACCTCGCGGTGAAGATCCTTTGAATGTTACAAAAGAAAGAGCTAAGGAATTAATTGACGAAAAAGCACTTGCTGATGAGCCAATTGCTGTTTACAAAGGAGAAGCAGTTCAAAAAGGTGTGGGACGTTTTGGTCCTTTCATTAAATGGAACGGTCTTTTTGTAAATGTGAGTAAAAAATACAATTTCGATAATTTATCTCAGGCAGATGTTGAAGAATTAATTGAAGATAAATTACAAAAGAATATTGATAAAGTTCTTCACAATTGGGAAGAAGAAGGAATTGTAGTTGAAAAAGCCCGCTGGGGACGTTCAGTTATTTTAAAAGGTAAAATCAAAATTGAATTAAGTAAAGATGTTGATGCAACAAAATTAACATTGGCAGAAGTTCAGGAAATGATCGAGAAAAAAGCGCCGGCTAAAAAAACAGCAGCAAAGAAAACCACAGCTGCTAAAAAAACTACAACCGCTAAAAAAGCACCAGCAAAAAAGAAATAAAGAATGGAATTTGATTTTCTAGAGCCTTTAAATGACGGAATTTTAAAATTCATTAGTTCATTGTCTACACAAGAACTGGGGAGCAAAATTGTTTTGCATACTCAGGATCAATTTCCGGATATCAGCAAAATTAATATTGCGATCGTAGGTGTTCTCGAAGATCGACGCAACATTAATATGGTTAATGAAGTTAACCTAACCGCAGTTCGTAAAAAGCTTTACGGAATGTTTCCTGGTAACTGGGATGCATCAATTGCAGATTTAGGAGATATCCTTGCGGGCGATTCTGTAGAGGATACTTATTTTGCAGTAAAAAAAGTTGTGGCTGCTTTAATTAAGAATAAAGTCATTCCTATAGTCCTGGGAGGTTCTCAGGATTTAACCTACGCTTTGTATCGTGCTTACGACGATTTAGAGCAAATGGTAAATATGGTTTCTGTAGATAATAAATTTGATTTTGGTAAAGAAAATGAATCGGTTTCGGCTAATTCTTACCTAACGCAGATTATTATTAATGAACCAAATAACCTGTTTAATTACTGTAATATAGGGTATCAGACTTATTACAATTCTCAGGAAGAAATTGATTTAATTGAAAAGCTGTTTTTTGATGCTTACCGTTTAGGTGAAATTTCAAACAATATTGCTTTGGCAGAGCCTGTATTTAGAGATGCAGATTTAGTTAGTATCGATTTGAATTCTGTAAAGTCTTCTGCATCAGGAAATATGGTTTCTTTTGAACCGAATGGTTTTAATGGAAAAGAGATTTGCTCTCTGGCCAGATATGCCGGAATAAGCGATAAAGTTTCTTCTTTCGGAATTTTTAATCATAATAGTACATTGCCGGAATCTCCTATAATGGCTCAGATAATCTGGTATTTTATAGAAGGATATCATTACAGATCAAAAGAATATCCGTTTGGAAGCAGAACAAACTATTTAAAATACATTGTACCGCTGGAAGAAGAGGAGCTTGTGTTTTATAAAAGTGACAAAACTGAGCGTTGGTGGATCGAAATTCCATTCGAAACAAACGGCAGCAATAAATTAAAAAGAAATACGTTATTACCATGTTCTTACGACGAATATTTGTCGGCTTGCAATCAAGAATTGCCAGAAAGATGGTGGAAAGCACAGCGAAAAAACGCTTTGTAGAAGAAAATTTCGAAAGAAATCTTAAAATATTTAATTTTTAGGAAAATAAGTTAAAATTATTAGTAAGAAAAGGTGTATTTATTATAAAATTTAACGTTTTACGTCGATTTTTTTAATCAGTTTATCGAGGAAATATTTTTTTTTTATTTTATTTAACATTATTTTTGAACGGTAAAAGAAAATTCGCAAATAGGTATTGTTTTTTAGATAAATAATAAATACGTTTACGGACTTTTAGTAATGAATAGATAATCCAAATTTATATGAAGAAGTTTATTGCATTTGCAGCAATGTTAACACTAGTAATCGGCTGTGGTAAGTCAGGTGACAAAGGTGAATTAGTTGGTGTTACAGGAGGGAAATGGCATCCTGAAAAACCGTATGGAATGACTTTGGTTCCGGGTGGATCTTTTATTATGGGTAAATCTGATGGTGACTTAGCTAATGTAGAAGATGCTCCAACAAGAACTGTAACTGTTCGCTCGTTTTATATGGACGAAACTGAGATCACTAATAGTGAGTACCGTCAATTTGTAGAGTGGGTAAAAGATTCTACAATGAGAGTTCGTCTTGCTATTTTAGCTGATGAAACTGGTCAAAAAAGTACTGGTGACAAAGGTAAAAAAGGCGGTAGTATTGCTGATTATGCATTTAATGATTCTGAGCCGGATAAAATGACGGCTTATGATAAATATATGTATGATAACTACTATAGTGTAGGAACAAAAGATGATCCGTATGCTGGTAGAAAATTAAACAAAAAAGTAAAATTAATTAGAGATACTAAAGCTTATCCAGATGAGTATTATGCTGAAGTAATGGACTCTATGTATTTACCAATTGAAGAATCATACAATGGTTTAAGAACAATTGATGTAAATAAATTGAAATTCCGTTATTCTTGGATGGATATTCAGGCAGCTGCAAAAGCTAAAGTTGGAAAAAGAAAAGACTTCGTTAAAACTGAACAGGTTAATGTATATCCTGATACAACAGTTTGGATTAAAGATTTCGCATATTCATATAATGAGCCAATGCACAATGATTATTTCTGGCACAAAGCTTATGGAGATTATCCAGTGGTAGGTGTGACTTGGAAACAAGCTAAAGCATTTTGTGCTTGGAGAACTTTAAATAAAAACAGCTACATTAAATCAAAGAAAAAAGGACGTGATTTAGTTAACGCATTCAGACTTCCAACAGAAGCAGAATGGGAGTATGCTGCAAGAGGTGGTCTGGAGTCTGCTACATACCCTTGGGGAGGTCCTTACACTAAGAGTGACAGAGGATGCTTCATGGCAAACTTTAAACCAAATAGAGGAGATTACGCTGCAGACGAGGCTTTATATACTGTTGAAGCAAAATCTTACGAGCAAAACGGTTATGGACTATATAACATGGCAGGAAACGTTTCTGAGTGGACAGATTCGGCTTACAATCCAAATGCATATGAGTATGTTTCTACAATGAACCCTAACGTAATTGATGGAAACAACCAAAGAAAAGTTGTTCGTGGAGGATCTTGGAAAGATGTTGCTTACTTCCTGCAAGTAAGTACTCGCGATCACGAATATGCTGATTCTGCAAGAAGCTACATTGGTTTCAGAACTGTACAAGATTACATGGGAACTCAAGTAACAGGAGGCGGAAGAAAATAATAATAACTTAGTGTATAATTAAATCAATATACAAAAACCAAATCGAATCTATTTAAAATTAAAACCTAAAAAAGAATTATTATGGCATTATTAAGTAAAAAAGTTATGAATTTCGCTTATGGTATGGGAGCGGCAGTGGTAATCGTTGGAGCTTTATTCAAAATTACTCACTTTGAGATTGGGCCATTAACAGGGACAGTGATGCTTTCTATCGGTCTTTTGACTGAGGCATTAATCTTTGCGTTATCTGCTTTTGAACCAGTTGAGGATGAATTAGATTGGACTCTAGTTTACCCAGAATTAGCTAACGGACAAGCTAGAAAAAAAGAAGTTAAAGCGGAAACTGCAACTGATGCCCAAGGTTTATTGTCTCAAAAATTAGATGCAATGTTAAAAGAAGCTAAAGTTGACGGTGAGTTAATGGCAAGCTTAGGAAACAGCATCAAAAACTTCGAAGGAGCTGCAAAAGCAATTTCTCCAACTGTAGATTCAATCGCAGGTCAAAAGAAATATGCTGAAGAAATGTCTATGGCAGCTGCACAAATGGAATCATTAAACAGTTTATATAAAGTTCAATTAGAAAGTGCTTCAAGAAATGCACAAGCAAACAGCGAAATTGCTGAGAACGCTGCTAAGTTAAAAGAGCAAATGGCTTCTATGACTGCAAACATCGCTTCTTTAAACAGCGTTTACGGTGGTATGCTTTCTGCAATGAGTAACAAAGGATAATTAGTTTTTAACTAGATATTACATTTATTAATAAGAACTAATTAGACAAAAATGGCAGGAGGAAAATTAACCCCTAGACAGAAGATGATTAACCTGATGTATCTGGTTTTCATCGCAATGTTAGCAATGAACGTATCAAAAGAAGTTATTTCTGCTTTTGGTTTGATGAATGAAAAATTCGAAGCTGCAAATACATCTTCAGTTACAACAAATGAAAGTTTGTTGACATCTTTAGATCAAAAAGCTGCTGAAGCAAAAGGAGAATTTGCTAAAGCTGCAGAAACAGCTCACAAAGTTCAGGCTGCTTCAAAAGAATTCTACGATTACATCGGTACTTTAAAAACTCAGGCTGTAAAAGGTTTTGAAGTTGATAAAGAAACTGGAAAAATGCCATACGAAGCTATGGATAGAGGTGATAACATCGATGACTGGTTTACAGGAGACGGTTACACTAAAAAAGGTAATGAAATTATCGCTAAAATCGAGAAATATAAATCAGATATTAAAGCTGCTTTAGGTACAGATAAAAAATATGCTGGAATTATTTCTGAGGTTGAGAAAAAATTTGATGTTTCTGACGTAAAAAACAAAGAAGGTATTAAAGAAAAATACTTAGCATACCACTTCAAAGGATTTCCTGCGATCGCTTCAGCTGCAAAACTTTCAGCTTGGCAAAATGACGTTAAGAAAACTGAAGCTGACGTTTACAACAGTGCATTAGGTAAAGCTGCAGTAGCTGCTGCTTCTTACAGTAACTACCAGGCAATTGTTGTTTTAGACAAAAATGCTTATTTCCAAGGTGAAAAAGTAACTGGTAAGGTAGTTTTAGGACGTTATGACGAAAACACAAAACCAACTTCTTTCCAAGGTCCTGGACAAATTGTTAACGGACAAGCAGTAATCTCTTTAACTGCTGGTGGAGTAGGAGAACAAGATATTAACGGACAATTTACTTTCTTAGAAGATGGTAAAAACATTCCTTTAAAATTCTCTGGAAAATATGTTGTAGTTCCTAGACCAAACTCAGCTACAATTTCTGCTGATAAAATGAATGTAGTTTATAGAGGTGTTGTTAACCCAATCTCTGTATCATTCGCTGGTGTTGATGCTAACAAAATTGTTGCAAGCGCTCCGGGATTATCTTCTGCAGGAAAACCAGGAAAATATAACATGAGCCCAGGTCAAGGTACTGAGGCTACAATTTCTGTAACTGGTACATTACCAAACGGAGATAAAGTAACAGATAAGAAAACATTCAGAATTAAAGGTATTCCTGGTCCAACAGGTACAATTAGAGGTGAAATGGGAGTTGTTAAAGGTCCTAAATCTAACTTAGAAATTGCTACTATTGGTGCTAAATTACTTGATTTTGATTTTGAAGTTGGTTTAGATGTTGTTGGATTCAATATGAAAATTGCTGGACAGCCTACTGTTGTTGTTACTGGTAATAAAATGAATGCACAATGTAAATCAGTTCTTGCAAGAGCTGGTAAAGGAGACCAAGTTACTATTTCTGAAATTAAAACTAAACTTGTTGGAGCTGGTAGTTATTTATTACCAAGAACTGCTCCGGTAATTTACGAAATACAATAATAAAGTAGTTAAAACTACGTTCAATATCTTATAATGATACCACGATGAAAGTAAGAAATTTTTTAATAGCTATTGTTTCTATCGCTGGAGGTTTTGCTTCTAATGCGCAATCTAATTTGCTTAATGCAAAAACTCCTGCTCAGATCGGACTTAAAACTCCTGCGCAGCTTATCTCAGATAATGATAAGCCTTTAGCTTACGGTTATGTTGATGATAGAGATATCTTGATGGGTAAAACTACTTGGGAAATCATTGATTTAAATGAAAAAATCAACTTTCCAATGTATTTTCCTGTAGATACAGCTAATATTGGTTCTGATAGACGTTCTCTTTATGACGTTTTGACGAAAGCCATCACAAAAGGCAAAATAACTGAAGTTTATGCTGATAGTTATTTCAATACTAAAAAATCTATGAAAGACATCCAGGGTGCATTATCTCGTATTGATACTACAGATGCTGGTAGAGAACTTATCAACCAATATCCAGATGACTACAAATCACGTGTTGTGAAGAAAAAAGTTGTTACTGGAAGCGGTAAAAAGAAAGTTGTTACTTATGTAGATGAAACAGTTGGTCCAACAAGAACGGTTCCTGCTGAGTATATCTTAAAACAAGATCTTACTTCTGCTGATGTTACACAGTACAAAATTAAAGGGTACTGGTATTTTGACAAACGCCAGAGTGAATTGAAATATCGTTTACTTGGACTTTGTCCTGTAACTCCAGACGTTTATACAATGAATAGTGACGAGAAAGATTATATTGAATTGTTTTGGATTTTCTTCCCAAATGCTCGTGAAGTACTGCATGAAGCAAAAGCTTTTAACGACAACAATTCAGCACTTCCAATTTCTTTCGATCAAATACTAAACTCTAGACGTTTTAATGCGGTGATCTACAAAGAGGAAAACCTTTACGGAGATAGAGCTATTAGTGATTACATGAAAGACAATGCACAAAATCAATTGTTAGAATCTGAAAGAGTAAAAGAGAAGATTCGTAACTTCGAACAAGATATGTGGAATTACTAAGTATCTGAAAATAAAATATTTAAAAAACTCTTACTACCTTTGTAGTAAGAGTTTTTTGTTTTTATGCTGTTTTTAGTCTTTTTATAAAAACAAAAATACTGCTCAATTTTAAATTACTTTTTAGTAATTTTGATTTATGTAAGAAAAATAACAATATTAAATATAAAATTACGTTTAATTTCTTATAATATTTATCATGATGAAAGTAAGGAATTTTTTAATTGCTGGTTTTACCCTTGTCAATGGATTTGTCTGCAATGCACAATCTAATTTATTAAATGCTAAAACAGCTGATCAAATAGGGCATAAAACTGCAGCACAGCAAATTTCTGATAACGACAAGCCTTTGGCTTATGGTTATGTAGATGACAGGGATGTTTTAATGGCAAAGACAACTTGGGAAATTATCGATTTAAATGAGAAAATCAATTTTCCATTATATTTCCCGGTAGATACTGTGAATATTGGACCTGAAAGACGTTCTCTTTATGATGTTCTAACCAAGGCCATTCGAAATGGCAGAATAACTGAAGTTTATACAGATAGTTATTTTAATACCAAAAAATCACTAAAAGATATTGAAGGATCTTTGACTCGTGTTGATACTACAGATGCTGGTAGAGAACTTGTTAATCAATATCCCGATGATTTCAGAACACGGGTTGTTAAGAAAAAAGTAGTGACAGGAACGGGTAAGAAAAAAGTAGTCAGCTATGTTGATCAAACAGTAGGTCCTACAAGAACGATTCCTGCTGAGTATATCTTAAAGCAGGATCTTACTGCTGCCGATGTTTCACAATATAAAATTAAAGGTTACTGGTATTTTGATAAACGCCAGAGTGAATTAAAATATCGTCTGCTGGGAATTTGTCCTGTAACTCCTGATGTCTATACGATGAATAGCGATGAAAAGGACTATATAGAACTGTTTTGGGTTTTCTTTCCTAATGCGCGGGAAGTGCTGCATGAAGCAAAAGCCTTTAATGATAAAAACTCTGCGCTTCCTATTTCGTTTGATCAAATCTTAAATTCAAGACGTTTTAATGCGGTTATCTATAAAGAAGAAAACGTATACGGAGACCGTGAAATTAAAGATTACATTAAAGACAATGCACAAAGTCAATTGTTAGAATCTGAAAGGGTAAAAGAGAAGATTCGCAACTTTGAAGAAGATATGTGGAATTACTAAGTGTTTAAATCCAAATTATACAAAAAACTCTTGCTACCTTTGCAGTAAGAGTTTTTTTTATTTTATCTATATTACCAATGCTTGATTATTTAATCGTCGGATCTGGATTAGCCGGAATTTCCTTTGCTGAAATCGCCCTTAAAAACAATAAATCTATTTTAGTTGTTGATGACAAATCCCAAAATTCTTCGAGAATTGCAGGAGGCTTGTACAATCCGGTTATCTTAAAACGTTTTAGTGAAGTCTGGAATGCAAAAGAGCATTTGGTTTTAATGAATGAATTCTATGAACAAGTTGAAGGAAAGCTGCAGGAAAAATTCAATTTTAAAATGCCAATTCTTCGAAAGTTTTTCTCAATTGAAGAGCAGAATAATTGGTTTGCTGCTTCAGATAAAATTAACCTGGCTCCCTTTTTATCTACAAAACTTATTACTAAAAAATACCAGGGTATTGACTCCCCTCATGATTATGGAGAAGTTCTGCATACTGGTTATGTAAAAACCGGGCAATTATTAGAAAGTTACAGAGAGTATCTAAAAAAGAATGATTTACTTCTTGAAGAATCTTTTCACAGCTCTTTTCTGGAAATTCTTGATTCAGGAATTCAGTACAAAAGTATCAAAGCCCGTCATATTATATTTGCTGAAGGTTTTGGGCTGCATAAAAACCCTTATTTTAATTACCTGCCTTTGGATGGAACAAAAGGTGAGTTGTTTTTAATAAAAGCATCTGGTTTAAAACTAGATGTTATTGTTAACACAAGTGTTTTTATTCTGCCTGTTGGAGGTAATTTATACAAAGTTGGTGCAACCTACAATTGGCATGATAAAACGGATCTCCCAACTGAAGAAGGAAAACAAGAGCTTATAGATCGTATTAAAGAAATTATTACCTGCGATTTTGAGATCATAAAACACTTTGCCGGAGTAAGACCAACAGTTGCCGACAGAAGACCTATAATAGGAACTCATGAGGCATACAAATCTATTCATCTTCTTAACGGATTAGGAACACGCGGTGTAATGCTGGGGCCGGCACTGGCAAAAATGTTATATGAGAATATTGAAAACGGAACTCCAATAGACCGTGAAGCAGATATAAAACGCTTCCATAAAAGATATTTGAAATCTCTTATTCCTGACCGGCCTTAGGATCGTATGAAATAAACATATTGATATATAAATTTCTCGACAGTCTTAAAACAAACGGAAATAATAGAATCAAAGTAATTACAATTGCAATAAAAGATTGTTCTATACTTGCTCCGAAGAAAACAAATGAGACAATAAATGCTGCAATTCCAACTGCAACATTTAAACCATAACTTACATACATTGCACCATAAAAGAACGAAGGTTCAATTTGATATTTTAAACCGCAATGACTGCAATTCTCATTCATTTTTAGAACATTAGTCAAGTGAAGCGGATTTTTGTCCGAATACATGCTTTCTTTTTGACATTTAGGACAACTTCCTGTTAAAATACTATTTAGTTTGGATCCTTTTTTTAACATTTGCAAAAAATTTAAACAAAGGTACGATTTTTCAACCTTTACTGCTGATAACAATAGTTATAAATTATGCTTAATATACACAATCTTTCCGTTTCTTTTGGAGGAACATATTTATTTGAAGAAGTTACTTTTCGTTTAGGAGCCGGCGACCGAGTTGGTCTTGTTGGTAAAAACGGAGCTGGTAAATCTACAATGCTTAAAATGCTGGCAGGAGATTTTGCGCCAGATTCAGGTGTTATCTCACAAGAGAAAGATATCAGAATGGGATTTTTACGCCAGGATATCGATTTTGAACAAGGAAGGACTGTATTGGAAGAAGCGTATGAAGCTTTTACAGAGATTAAGGTTGTAGAAAAAAAACTGGAACAAATCAATCATCAATTAGTTACAAGAACTGATTATGAAAGTGAAGAATACAGTCAAATTATTGAAGATTTATCTGATTACACACATCGTTTTGAACTTCTTGGCGGTTATAATTATGTTGGAGATACAGAAAAAATTCTTTTAGGTCTTGGTTTTAAAAGAGAAGTCTTTAATAATCAAACTGAAACATTTTCCGGAGGATGGAGAATGCGTATCGAATTGGCAAAATTATTATTGCAGTCAAATGATGTATTGCTTCTGGATGAGCCTACCAACCACTTAGATATTGAAAGTATTATTTGGTTAGAGAATTTCCTTCGCAATTATCCGGGAGTTGTGGTAATTGTATCGCACGATAAAATGTTTTTGGATAATGTTACCAACAGAACAATCGAAATTTCTTTAGGAAAAGCATACGATTTTAATAAACCATATTCGCAGTATTTAGAATTGCGTCATGAAATACGCGAAAAACAATTAGCGACTCAAAAGAATCAGCAGAAAAAAATTGAAGAGACAGAAAAATTAATCGAGAAGTTCCGTGCAAAAGCTTCAAAGGCTTCAATGGCGCAATCGTTGATTAAAAAGTTAGATAAAGTAGAAAGAATAGAAGTTGATGAAGATGACAATTCTGTAATGAATATTTCTTTCCCGGTTTCAAAAGAACCTGGAAAAGTTGTAATCGAAGCAGAACATGTTACAAAAGCTTATGGTGACAAAACGATTCTAAAAGATATAAGCTTATTGGTTGAAAGAGGAAGTAAAATTGCATTCGTTGGACAAAACGGTCAAGGAAAATCGACTTTCATTAAAGCTTTGGTTAACGAATTTGAATACGAAGGAACTATTAAATTAGGACACAATGTACAATTAGGATATTTTGCTCAAAATCAAGCAGAATATCTGGATGGTGAAATTACATTGCTTCAAACTATGGAAGATGCAGCAACCGATACAAATCGTGTGAAAGTGCGTGATATGCTGGGGTCATTTTTGTTCCGTGGAGATGATGTAGAGAAAAAAGTAAAAGTACTTTCTGGAGGAGAGCGCAACCGTTTGGCACTTTGTAAATTGTTATTGCAGCCAATTAACGTACTGTTGATGGATGAGCCTACGAACCACTTAGATATTAAATCTAAAAACGTTTTAAAAGCGGCACTTCAAAAATTTGGAGGTACATTATTATTAGTTTCTCACGATAGAGATTTTCTACAAGGAATGTCGAATATTGTTTACGAATTTAAAGATCAGAAGATCAAAGAATATCTGGGCGATATTAATTTCTTCTTAGAACAGCGTAATCTCGAAAACATGCGTGAAGTGGAGAAAAAAGATGTTGTGAAAACAACAGCGCCTAAAGAAACCACAAAAGCATCTTACGAAGATCAGAAAAAAGGAAAAGCACTTCAAAACCGATTAAGCAAAATTGAAAGTCAGATTCAGCAGTTAGAAAAAGACATTCAGCACGACGATAAAATGCTCGAAACGAATTACGATAAACACATCGAAGATGCATCGTTTTTTACGGCTTACAACAAAAAGAAAGAAGACCTGGGACAATTGCTTATAGATTGGGAAATTGTTCAGGAGGAGATTGATAGTTTTAATGCTTAATTAGTTTTAGTCACAGTTTTCATTAAGTTAAACAGATATAGACCTTTGTTAAAGTTTTAAATTTTGACAAAGGTTTTTTTTACGTCAAAAAAATAAAAAATCTGTTCAAACCAGTGCGATCAGTGTGCTGTATTCTCAACAAAGCTATTTAATGACCCCAATAGACCTAGAATGTGCAATTGCCTCACTGCTTTCTTTAAAATAGCAGACAGAAACATCCAGCGATTCTAAATTCTTCATGATTTTTTTGACTGCCTTTTTTTGGGTTTTTCCGGTTTGTCTTATGTAAACTGCGATCACGGTTACTGGAAATATTTTGCAGATTCTTTCATATAAAACAGGATCATGCTGGGAATCGTCTCCAAGTAAAACATATTTTAAGTTGGGATAAAACTCTAAAACATGTTTTATTTTGTCAAACTTATGATCGTGATTACCGCGTCCGCTCATAAAGAAATCAGTAATTCCTCTTTTAATGTCTTTTAGTAAAATAACAGCTCTAGGAAGTTTGTGTATTTTGGTGAATTTTGCAATAAATCTGTACAAATTCCACTCACTGCTCGAAACATAAAAAAAAGCATTTTCTTCTCCCATATTATTTCTTCCTGCCGAACTCAAAGCCTGATAATGTTGTACAACATCTTTAAAAACTTTTCGGTCGTTTACATTTTTGAAAAGTAAAATGTACATTTTTCTGAAAATATTCCGCGTATGCGAAATCAAAAAAGTATCATCAATATCAGAGATAATTCCAAGATTTCCTTTATGCGGTCGTATAAAATTAGCATTGCAGGTAATGGTTTTGCCTTCGTATTTTATGCTGACCTGATATTCCATCCATCCAAAATGAGTTTCTTTTTCTAGCGGAATACAGAACTTAAAATAACCGTCATCCAGCGTTTTAGTATGGATTTCCTGATTGTTGCATTTAAGATAAACATCAAAATTTTCAATTGTTTTTATCCTAAACTGATTAATTATTGAACGTGCATTTTTTAGGTTTTTCTTCTGAAAATCATAGTTATACGTTCTTTTAAAAACATGCCCCATCACAATTAATTCTTCTTCATTGGCATAACCTCGATATAATTGTAAAATTGGTTTCATTAATTGCGTACTTTTATATAATACTGTAAATTAATTATTTTAATTGGTTTTTAAAAATAAAAGAGTTGAAAAAGAATATCATATTTGTTGTAAATCCTATTTCAGGCGATCTTGATAAATCAGATTTAATCGAGTCGGTTCAGGAATTTGCAGCTACAAATCACTTTAATCTGGAAGTTTATGAAACGACCGGCAAAAATGATCAGAGAGAAATACAGGCCCTTTATAAGCAATATCAGCCGGAACGAATTATTGTTGCGGGTGGTGACGGAACTATAAAAATGGCAGCCGAAGCCATGGAAGACCACGATGTAATTATTGGGATTCTGCCGGCTGGTTCGGCAAACGGACTTTCGGTAGATCTGAATCTGCCTGCCGGAATCGAAGAGAACCTAAAAATAGCTTTTCTAAACCATTATATCGAGATGGATATGATTTGTATTAATGGTAAAAAAAGCATCCATTTAAGTGATCTAGGATTGAACGCTAATCTGGTAAAAAACTACGAGCAGAGTGATGTACGTGGTTTTTGGGGCTACGCTTTACAGGCCTTTACAACCTTAACCGAATCTGAAGAACCGTTTGTAGCTTCTATTACCGCAAACAATAAAACTGTCGAACACGTTGCAAGAATGATTGTAATTGCCAATTCGCAAAAATACGGAACAGGCGTAATCATTAATCCAAATGGAGCAATGAATGACGGAAAGTTTGAATTGGTAATTTTGAAAAGTCTGGATTTGCTTTTAATTGGAAAAATTATAACCGGAAATATGCCTATTGATTCAGACGATATTGTGATTATTTCTACAGATAGGGCAGAAATAAAAACAGATTATCCGGTTCATTTTCAAATTGACGGTGAATATTGCGGCGCGCAGAAATCATTAGAAATTCATATTTTGCATAAGCAGATGAAATTGGCGGTTCCGTAATCAATTAAATATCTTTATTTAAACGGATTACGTTCCTGCCATTCTGTTTTAGGCTCAAGGTAATTAAAAAATCTGGCAATGTTATGATTGATCAGTGCGTTGCTGTGCGTTATTAAACCGTACATTTTTACTGGTTTTGCACCAACAGAACTTTTAATTTCAAGCGCTGTTCTGGCAAAAACAATTTCTTTAAAACCTTTTTTAATAGAATACGCAATCATGTCGTACAGCATGTTTAAATACAGCATTTTTTCGCGTTGGATACTTTCGTCATAGCCTAAGAAATAAGTGTCCATGATCTCTCCGTTTTTTATCAAAGTATTAAAACCAATTAGTTTTTCATCCAAAAAATAACCATACAATAAGAAATCTTCTTTCATTATTTCTTTAAAAAAACTAAAATGATTTCTCGCCAGAAAAAAGGTGTTGAAAGGTGCATTTTTAGCCACATGAAAATACAAGTCGTAAATAACATCTTCATATTTTCTAATATCGGCCAATGACATCTGCTGTTTTTCAATTCCCTCAGATTTTTTGCGGGCGCGTTTATACTGATCACGATATTTTTTTGAAAGTGCAGCAATGTAATCCTGTTCTGACTTCCAGTTTTCATTGATTTCAAAAATCATATTAGGCTGTGTCGAAAACGTATAATTGTTCTTGAATTCAGCTTGCAGCGGTTCGATTTCTTTGGCGGTAAAATCTTTAATACTGGTTATGTGAACTTTTTTGCCACTTGCTTTTAAATCTTTTTTGAGTTGATTAATGGCTTTATGAAGCGTTTTGACAGCTTTTGATTCTTTTATATTTTTATCAAAAATGAAAGCATTTTGACCAGTAAGCATATTGTTTCCTATGAATAAAACATGTGAAGCAAAATTTTTAAGAGCAAAATTACGGACAGAAGTTTTTAAGCATTGATCACGTTCTCCAAAAGACTCTAGTTTTTCGGCAAATAAAAATTGGGTTAAAACAATTCCAATGAGTTTTGTTTCTTCAAAAATTCCAATAAAATGGCAGATCATATTTACCGGACAAGAATTTTCGAGTACTTCCAGATATTCACGTGTTAAAAAAATGTTGTCTGAGGCCAGCAAATTCCATTCTGCAGGCAGTGAAGATGTGCTGTTGTAGATTTGAAAAGAATAAGTTGTATTCAAAAGTGTGCGCTAATTTTTTCAAAATTAGATAATATTTATAATAACTGACTTTCTTTAAGTTATTATTAAGAAAAACCCGTTTGAGTTTTTGTTTCAAACGGGTTTATATATTTGTAAATTATGCAAATCCGCAGATAATACCGCCCATTAAAGTAAGCGTAACTATCCAGTATCCGGCATGAATGAAAATGTATTTCCATGATTTTCTTTCAAACAAACCGTTGATTCCAATAATTGGTAAAGCGAAAAATAAACCTGAAATAAAACCATGCAAAGCACCGTGTTTAAAAGTGCGGTAAGCCGTTCCGTAATCGGCCATGAAAGCAGCAAAAGAAGGTTTTGCATTAGCAATTAAAGGCGGACCTCCAACCATGCCTATTGCTCCAGACTGATGAATGGTAAGTGACATTAAAGTCATTGTAATCATGAGTGAGAAAATGTAAGTAAGCCCAAAAATTTTGAGCATGCTTCCTTTTTTAAGATCTTCTTCGGTAAGGTTACTTTCTCTCATCCAGATTGATCCAAAAACTTTTGGATGATACCAGGCAAAACCAACAAGTAAAGTTACAACCGCAGCGGTTAGTAATGCGTAAAAGTTAAATTCCATGATATTAGGTTTTTATAATTAGTTGTTTCAAAATTAATCAAAAAAGAAGAACAAAGATGATATTTTAAAAGAAGGAAAAATCGTATGTATTTTTTATTTATCAACACTTTATTGACATGCGATGCTTTATATCTTGTAATTATCTAATTTTGATGCAAGAAAAACATAGTCCCCAAGTCTAGTTATGAAAAGCTTTGCAACACTTTTTTTAGCATTTGTTTTTTCTCTTAATACTTTTGCAGATACTGTTTCAGATAAAGAGAAAGAGGTGCTGATAAAATTATATCACGCGACTAATGGTTTGCAGTGGAAAATTAAATGGGATTTATCGTTGCCAGTTTCAACATGGTATGGAGTTCATACTGAAAATGGAAAAGTCACAGCTCTAAATTTATCCAATAATAATCTGCAGGGAAAACTGCCTGCTGAGTTTTTTGATCTGGTAAATTTGGTAACTGTAGATTTGCATAAAAACAATTTAAAGGGAGAACTATCAGCCGAAATAGGGAAGTTGAATCAATTGCAAATTCTGTGTTTGTCTGATAATGAAATTGAAGGAATACTGCCTGATTCGCTTTATAAAATTGCAACTTTAAAAGTACTTCTTTTAAACAGTAATAAATTTTCGGGTAATTTAAGTTCTGATATTATGAATTTAAGTGTTTTACAAAACCTGAGTTTATTCAACAATAATTTTGAAGGAGAGATTCCAAAAGAATTAGAAAAGTTATCTAACTTGTCTGAATTGAATCTTTCTTACAATAAATTCAAAGGTTCGGTCTCAAGAAGTTTAACTGTGCTGGATTCTTTGAATATGACAATGTTTGACGAGAATGGAAATCCATTTTTGCTGGATATAAACGAAGAAAGAAAAAATGAAAATATTGCCATAAATTAATCGTGCTTATGAATGAATTTTACTCGTTGAAACAAGTTGATTAAATATATTTAGTTAATTGCGAAAAAGCCGTAGAAATACGGCTTTTTTATTTTTAATTTATCCGGACTTTAAAATATATTTTAACTTTGCATCAATAAATTTGACTTTAGTTTTAAAGCAGTCAATTTTTTTTATAACTTTAAAATTAGATTCAATTCTAAATTAAGCTGAGAACAAAATATTAACCTTTTACTCTAAAATTATGACACTACAATATCAGGGTGAACAATACGGAAAGGCAACAACATTTACACTAAGAATTATTGGAAACAACCTTTCAAAAAGCAGTTCTAATTATCAAATTGATTTATTGGTTGGAGATAAAAAACTGCCAACGTTTACAAGTGAAATTCACCAAAGTCTTTCAAACTGTTTAAAAGAAATTTATTTATTTAGAAAACATAACGGAATAAAATTTGACGAATCATCAGAGAAAATTGTTTCTCTTTATGTTCCTTATGATAAGGTTTTATTTAACTACAATAAATATGCTTTGTTTAGAGCGTAGCTGAAAATCTAAAAATATTTAAGATGACCGTTCTTGTTAAGGACGGTTTTTTTGTGTCTGCATTTTAATTTTGAGAAGTATTTTCAGTTTTTTGTTAAATATGGTTATTGTAATAAAATTAGGATCAATTTTTAATTTTTTTTGACTCTTAAATTGTTTGATTTTTCTTATTTTTTATTGTTATATAAATGAATTTTCTTACCTGTAGAAAATAGCTGAACCCTTGTTGCTTATGGTCTGGCAATTTTTTTTTTTATTGTGTGAATTATCTTTATTAATTTATATAAAATATTATTTTTGCTTTTTTTAACATGGAAATAATTACATCCTAAATGTCCCTAAATAAGTTTCTTTTTTTCTTTTTATTATTTATATCAATATCATATTCGCAGACTAAACGCGCTGCTGTTATGGTTAATGCCAGAGCACAAAAAGATAAAATCTTAATTCGCTGGGCTGTTAATTCTCCAGCCGAATGGCAGAAAGCAAATAAAAAAGGATTTATAATTACCAGAAGTACAGTTTTAAGAGATGGTAATGTCTTGTCTAAGCCAGAAAAAACACTTCTTACCCCAAAACCGTTAACCCCGGAACCTTTAGATTCCTGGATGGATGTTGTTCAAAAAGATAACAATGCGGCGATTATTGCACAATCTATTTACGGAGAAAGTTTTGAAGTAACTTCTGCTAAAGAAGGCGATTTGGCAAAAATAGTAAACATGGCAGACGAATTGAATCAGCGATATACATTTGCTTTGTATGCTGCAGATATGAGTTTTGAAGGCGCAATAAAAGCAGGCTGGGGATATGTAGATACAAACGTAAAAACGAATGAAGTATATGCTTATCAGGTAACCGTTTTTGAAAGTCCGCAGGTTAAAGAGTCTTCTTATATGATAGGTTTAAAAGATTATAGTGTTCTTCCTGCTCCAACTGATTTTATTGCTGTTCCTGATGATAAAAAAGTATTGCTTTCATGGGATTATGAAACCTTTAAAAGAATTTATACTTCATTCATGGTCGAGAAATCTTCAGATGGAATAAATTTTAGTCCAATATCAAATACAGCACTTGTTAATTTAAACGATAAAGATGATCATCCATCTAAAAATATGTATTATGTTGATACACTTAGCGTAAATGATAAAGTTTATCATTATCGTTTATACGGAATCACTTCATTTGGAGAAAAAGGAGAACTGACAAAACCAATTACAGTAACAGGAGTTGCAGCGATAGTTACTCCAGCCAGATTAGTAGATTATAACATTATAAATTCAAACGAAGTTAATCTGGAATGGGATTATCCAAAAGAGTCAGAAGGTTTTATTCAGGGGTATGAAATTAATTTAGCGAATAATGATAAAGGACCTTATAAGGTTGTTTCTAAAATTATTCCGCCTGCTGAAAGAAAACTCAACTTTAAAGATAACTTATATCCGTCTAACTATTTTACAATTTCTGTCGTTGGGAAAAATAATCAGAGATTAACTTCTCAAAGTATGCTAGTGCAGCCTGTAGATTCTATCCCGCCTGCTAAACCTATTGGACTGGAAGGAGTCATTGATAGTCTTGGAACGGTTCGATTAAAATGGAAACCTAATACCGAAAAAGATTTGCGAGGATATAGAATTTTAAAAGCAAATAATTCAGGAGAGGAGTTTGTCGATATTTATCATCAATCTTACGTTGGCACAGAGTACAAAGACAGTGTGAGTTTAAAAATGACTAACAGCAAAGTGTACTATAGAATTGCAGCCGAAGATATGCGTTATAATATCTCTGATCCTTCTGATATTCTTGTTTTGGATAAACCAGATAAAATTCCGCCGGCAGCGCCTATTTTTAAAGATTATGAAAATAAAGATGGAAAAGTGCATTTAAAATGGATACGAAGCTATAGCGAAGATGTGGTAAGTTATAGTTTAAGAAGAAGGGAAAAAGGTCAGGAAAAATGGCTGGAGATCAAGCAAATAAACGATACTATTCAGGAATTTACAGATGACCGTGTTGAGAATAGAAAAACCTATCAATATGCAATTTTGGCTAAGGATAAAAGTAATCTTTGGTCATCGCTGGATCATTCTACAGTAACAGTCAGTGTATTAAATTTTACACCAGTAAAAATAATTACATTCCTACAGGGAACAGCAGACAGGGAAAATAAAAAAATAGTTCTTTCTTGGGATTATGCTAAAAATAAAAGCAAAGTAACAGGACTAAGTATTTATAAAAATGTAAAAGGAACTCCGCCGACTTTATGGAGAGAATTAAACGGCAATATTTTTACATTGGAAGATAAAAATTTAAAAATTAATCAGGAATATGAGTATCATTTAATTCCAAATCTGGAGAGTGATAGTCCGGCAAAAGCAGAGACTTTAACCGTTATATATTAAGCCTATGAAGAAATTTTACTTATTAGTTATTTTATTGATTTCAGTATTTGGATTTTCACAAACTGTTGGTACATATTCGGTTATCGCGAAATTGTATATTAAACCAGGAGGTGGAAGCTATGGAGGGAGCTGTAGAAATGATGTTAGAGTTAATTTAATTTACAATGATGCTACAAGACAGATAATAAGTCAGGATTTAAGCTCTATTCCTTCTAACAGCTATACTTTTTATACCAATACACTTCATGTACCCGCTACAAGTATACCAACAAAAATTCGAGTTACTTCTTCAAGAAACTGGAAAAGAAGTCTGGGAGGCTGTGGAGGTAACGGTTCATTTAATGATGATGCAAAAGAGAGTACAGCAGCTTTTTCATGTTTAACGTCTTATAATGATATTGTTAGATGGTGGGAAGACCAGCTGACAATTGAGAATATTCCTGAATTGAAAGTTATTCAAGCTGCAGATAATGCTTTGCCAACAGATACACCTATTACAATATATTCTAATACAGGGTTTGCACGATCTGAATACAATTGGCAGTATACTTTCAATCCAACTTCAAATCCTAATGATTGGATTGATTTTCCGGCAGCACTTAATGGTTCAGATAAAGTTACGATAAGTGCTAAATCTCTTTTGGCTGATGCTGGAAAATATCATGGGCAGACTATTTATTTTAGACAAAAAGCATGTAATACTTATTCAACTCCTGTTAACTATGTCATTAGACAATCGGCTCCTTTAATGAGTTCAGTTCCTTCTGTTGAAACCACTTGTTTTGATTCTGCAGATGGTAAATTGGTTGTTAAGTTTGACAGACCTTTGATTGATAAAGAAAAATTTACTTTTTCTATTATGCAATTAGATGAAAAAGGAGTTCCTATGGAAGTTCTTTGTTCATCACAAGATGATGAAAATATTGTTTTGGATAATACTAACAGCTATAAATTTCCCTGCGATTTTGCTGCTGGAAAATATGCACTTAGTTTTATTGGTTCTATAAACGGAAATAACACCAATCCTCCAATTGATCCACAGCATCCTTATATTTTTGATGTTACTTCACCCACACCTGTAGATTTTAGTTTGACCGCAACAAATGTTAATTGTTATGGAAGTAAAGATGGTACATTAACAATTAATGCATCCGGAGGTAGTAAAGAAGGTTACCAATATTCATTAGACAATGGTAATTCCTGGATTCCTTTTACAGATGTAAAAAGCACAAAAGAAGTTTTAACAGGCTTGTTTCCTATAGTAAAACCTTCAATAACCTATAGCGTAATAGTTAAAGACAAGAAAGGCTGTATAGCAAAACAGGGTGCTAATACAAAAGTTTTGACCGAAACCATATCAGAACCTTTATCACCGTTAGCTCTAAATTATACTTTTAAGAAAAATCCAACTTTTTATGGAGCAGAAAACGGTATAATAACAGCATCAGTATCTGGAGGTACAATAAAGGATGATAATTCATATGATTTTGTATGGAAAAATAGTAAAGGCGATATATTAACTGCCACAGGTCAATATAACTCAACAGATAAAACTTATAATATTACATTAGAAAATATTCCTGAGGGTGAATACAAGTTAACTGTTACTGATAAAAATTATGGAAAGGCTTCTAATAAAACAGGCTGTTCTGTTATTGAAGCATCAGAGAGTTTAACTCAGCCTAAACAAATAAAAATTACATTAACAGAAACACAATCTATTTCATGTAATACAGAAAATCTAGAAACAGATGCTGATAAATTTTCGGATGGAATTTTGACAGCAGCTGTTAAGGGAGGAATTCAATTCGAAAAAACA
>PJTO01000162.1_pt1 | contig 72774 bp, 61 predicted proteins | sample 1512101 | NCBI WGS metagenome assembly PJTO01 (sample SAMN08177690, study PRJNA422409) | Soil metagenome, whole genome shotgun sequencing project.
ACCCCCATTACCCCCATTACCCCCATTACCCTGAACTCGTTTAGCTGCGCTGGCCTCCCCTCGCCATCCCCGCTATCCCACTCCCATGACCCTGCGTCCGTTCCACCTCGCCTTTCCCGTCCACGATCTCGATGCCGCGCGGGAGTTCTGGGGCGGGGTCATGGGGTGCAGTGAGGGGCGGAGCAGTGCGACCTGGATCGACTTCGATTTTTACGGCCACCAGATCGTCGCCCATCTCGTGCCCGGCATGGCGCGGGGAGATGCCGGGGCCAATCCGGTCGACGGCCACGGCGTGCCGGTGCCGCATTTCGGGATCGTGCTGGCCATGGAAGACTGGCAGGCCCTCGCCGCCCGCCTGCGCGAGGCCGGAGTCGAGTTCGGCATCGAACCTTATATCCGCTTCGCCGGACAGGCGGGCGAGCAGGCCACGATGTTCTTCCGCGACCCTTCCGGCAATGCCATCGAGATGAAGGCCTTCGCCGATCTCGGCCAGCTTTTCGCAACCGACTGATCAGCCCGAAGACAGGCAAATTCAACCACCGGAAACAAACCGGACACCTCTGCCTGCTACCTCTCATGCACAACAATTGAGCACATGATGCCTTGTTTTTAGGCACAACGAGAGGATGTAAGACGTGAGCCTCCTTGCCCTGACCGCCGCCGCACTCGCCGCAACCGCGCCTACGCCGGCCCACAGCGTCCAGATCGACCATCGTGGTGCCAGCTATGCGGTGGAATACGTCACCCATGTGGAGACCCGCGCCAAGGCCATCGGCATGTCGCCGGGAACGCGGCCGAGCACGCGCCGCTGCATCGTCAGCGCCGAAGTCAGCGTGGAGCGCCGCATCCAGCCCGCGAGCGGCGGCCGCGCGATCGCCTCGCGCCTGCCCGGCACCCGCAGCTTCACCCAGAACCACCCCGGCGACTGCCGCAAGGGCAGCGAGGACGGCGCAAAGCTGGTGGCCGCCCGCTCCGACGCGATCGATGCCCATGTCCGCCAGCTCGCCTCGGCCGATCACCACGACACTCTGGCCGCTATCGATGCCGCTCGCGATTTCGCGGTGAACTGAAAACAGGCTACAGGCCTGAGCATGAACCGTTTCCTGATTCCGGCGGCCCTCTCGGCCGCCGCTTTCGCCGCGCCGACCACCGTCCTTGCGCAGTCCGCCTCCCCCAGCGTCTCCATCGAAGCGACCACGGACCTGCGCGAGCGCGGGCTGAGCTGGTCGGAAGGCAAGCCTGCCCTTTCGCTCGATGCCACCCTGCCCGTGTCGCAGAGCGTCTCGGTCGATCTCGGCGCTGCCAGCCTGCGGGGCAGCGCCCGGCACGGCGGCGCCGACCTCGGCCTTTCCGTCGCGCCAGAAGTCTCGCTGCTGTCCACCGGCGGCTGGACGCTTTCGGCGGGCGCGACCGGGCATGTCTTCGTCGGCGGTTCCGGCCTGAGCTATGGCGAGCTGAACTCCACCCTCGCTTATGGCATCGGCCCGGCCCAGCTCTCGTTCGGCGCCAGCTTCGCCCCGTCGCAGAAGGCGATCGGCGGCAGCGACCTCTATCTGGAGGGCAATGCCACCGTGAGCATCCCCGGCACCGCGCTGACCCTCTACGGCGGCGGCGGCTACAGCACCGGCTCAACCCGTGACACCGCGCTCGCCGCCGAGCGCGTGCGGCGCCTGCGGCCGGACGGCAGCTACTGGGACTATTACCTCGGCGTGGAGCACCAGATGGACCGCCTCGCGCTGGGCCTGCGCTTCACCGGCACCTCGATCGGCGACGACTTCACCCCGGGCCGCTACGTGGACCGCGACACCGGCTCGCGCCTCGCCGCCTACTTGCGCTTCACCCCGTAAGCCGGGGCTGGGAACCGGCGCCTGCCTCGGGTATTGTTCTGTGTCAGGGGCCATATCCGGGGGCAATCACGGCATGAGGACATTCTCGGGATGAGGACGGGGGGCGTCCGGCGAACGAAGACGGCAGCGAGCCTGCTGCTCTGCCTCGCCCTGTCGATGGCAGGCTGCAAGCGCCAGGCCGACCACGAACCGCCGCCCCGCGCCAACGACACCATCGCCGTGGAGCCACGCGCCTCGCTGATAACGGTGCCGCTCCACGCCGACGTCAGCGGCCTTGCCGCCGCGCTGGAACAGGAAATTCCCCGCAAGCTCTGGTCGATCGACCGGCCCGAGACCACTTGCGTCGCCTCGAAGAAGGTGAAGGTCGCCTTCGTCAAGCTCAAGACCCCTACCCTGAAATGCCGCGTCGTCGGCGAAGTGACGCGCGGCCCCTTGCGTTTCCACGGCCAGGGCCGTGACATCGTGCTGACCATGCCGCTCCATGCCGTGGTCCGGGCCGAGGACATCGGCGGCGTGCTCAAGCGCGAAACCGCTACGGCGGATGCCAATGCCCAGGCCACGATCCGCCTGACGCTCGGCAGCGACTGGACCCCGCGCGGCACCGTGGCCATCCGCTACGACTGGACGAACACGCCGCATCTCGACTTCCTCGGCCAGCGCATCGATTTCACCGACAAGGCCGACGAGAAGCTGCGGCCGGTGATCGCCCGGCTCGAGCGCACCCTGCCCGGCCATCTCGCCCGGCTGGAACTGCGCCCGCAGATCGAGAAGGCCTGGGCATCGGCCTTCACCGCGCTCGAACTCAACGAAAAGAACCCGCCGGTCTGGATGCGGGTGACGCCCGAGGAACTCCAGTACGGCGGCTACGAGCTTCGGGAAAATCGCCTGCTGCTGCGCCTCGGCTTGAAGGCGGTGACCGAGACTTTCATCGGCGAGCGCCCCGCCGACCCCAGGGTCAAGCCGCTGCCGCCGGTGCAGCCGCTCGAACAGGAAGCGGGCAGGCTGTCCTTCTTCATCCCCGTGATCGCCGATTATCGCCAGCTGGAGCCGGTGCTGATGCGCGCCTTGCGCAAGCGGGCTGAGCGACCGTTCGAAGTCCCCCACTTCGGGCCGATCATGGCGGATTTCGAGAAAGCGACGATCTACGGCACCACCGGCAGCCGCATCGCCGTGGGTGTGACCTTCACCGCCCGCGACAAGGCCGGGCGGATCAAGCCCGCGCACGGAACGGTCTGGATGACCGCCATGCCGGTGAATGCCGAGAACTCCCGCAAGGTCGATTTCGCGGACTTCCACGTCAGCGGCACCACCGATGCGGTGGGCGGCGATCTGCTGATCGGCTTTGCCAATACGCCGGGCCTGGCGGGGACGCTCGCCAGCGCGCTCGGACAGAATTTCGAGAACGACTACCAGGACCTGCTCGGCAAGATCGCCCGCGCCATCGACGACAAGCGCGAAGGCGCCTTCCTGATCCGCGCCGAAGTCCGGCGGGCCAATACCGGCCGTATTCAGGCGAGCGGCCAGGGGCTCTACCTGCCGGTTACGGCCGAGGGCACCGCCTCCATCGTCCTGCGGCCCGCCATCGGCCCTGCCATCAAGAAGCATGCTCCGTAACGGGACGCAGCAGGGATGCGACAGGCTTGACGTGCAAACGATTTATCCGGAAACGATTCATACAGAGTTGTCTAATATTCGTATGTGAACTGAAGACGGTAGGGATCGCTTGCAGGCTGTATTTTGCTCCGGCTTCGGAGAACGCTCCGTGCTGACGTTCGGCGAAGCGCCCGAACCGGAACCGAGCGCGGACATGGTCCTGATCCGCGTGGACCTGGTTTCGATCGAGGCCATCGATCTCGTGAAGCTGGCGCTCTATCGCACCGGAATGGCCGAAGTTCCGCCTTGCGGGGTAGTCGGCTGCCAGGCGAGCGGCACCGTCGTCGCAGTGGGATCGCAGGTTACGCAGTTCCATCCCGGAGACCGCGTAGTCGCCTATAACGGCTGCGGCAGCCACGCCGAGCTTTTCGCCGCACCCGAAGCCTCGACATGGCTGCTGCCGGAAGGGTTCGATTCCTGCGTCGGCACCGCCGCGCCCTATACGCTTGCGGCGGCTTACGGCACCCTGTTCACGCGCGGCGGCCTGCGGGCCGGAGAGACCGTGCTCATCAACCATGCCACCAGCAGCCTCGGCATCGTCGCCGCGCAACTGGCGCGGCAGGCCGGAGCCATCGTCATCGGCGTGACCCGCGATTCCTCGCGGCACCCGCGGCTTGCCCGGCTCGGCCTGCACCACCTTTACGCACACGACAAGGACGACGTGCTCGCCGGATGCCTGAAACTGACCGGGGGCCGGGGCGTCGATTTCGTCTTCGACATCAGCGCCGGAGAGCGCTTCTCCGAACTCGTCCGGCTGGTGATTCCCGGCGGTCGCTACGCCTCGATTTCGGTAGCGGGCGCGATAGCGCCGCCGGCTTACGGCCGGGAAGGCGCGAATGCCCCTGCCATCTCGCGCTTCACCATCGCCCCCGCCGGACCGATGCGCGATCGCCAGATCCACGCCGAGGTCGCGCGCCTGCTCGATCAGGTGGGGCACGGCACGATCCAGCTTCCCATCGAGCACGAATTCGCACTCTGCGAAGCCGCCGAGGCCTATGACTTCATCCTCCGCGGCCTGCCTTTCGGGCATGTAGTCATGCGGCCCTGAGGGGCATGAGGGGCATGAGGTCGCGGGCAGACTGATCGCCTGACCAAACCCTATCCCGTCGCCCCCGCCTTAGCGGGGATGACGGGGGGCTTCAGAGACGGGAGCGGGAGCGCTCAGATTCCCTCGGGATAGACCGGGCGGATATCCACGGGCAGGTCGGCCATGCTGGCGATCACGCCTTCCGCTTCGGGATCAAGCTTCGCCCAGCGCGCCATGAAGGCCTTGGTGCCCTCGTAGTCGCCCTTGGCCTGAAGCATCAGCATGTCGTGCAGCAGGTCGCGCAGGCCCGCTTCCATCTTCGCGTCGTCATAAGTGTAGCGCTTCGTCGCCGCGTCGAATGTGAAGGCGCCCTTCGCCCGCAGATAGCCGTACTGCAGCGCCGCGCCCTTGCCGTGGGCCTCGACCGCACCGAACCGCACCGCACGGAAGATACCGGCGACGTAAGTGGCGAAAAGCTGCGGGCGCTCGGCAGCCGGAATCTCGCCCTTCTGCATCATCAGCAGGATGTCCCAGACCCCGGCGACATCGGCCTTGGCTTCCTCGATCGCCGAGTTCTGCTCCTTGAGCGCCTTGTCCACCGTGGTCGTCTGCCCGTTCACGACGATCGTGCCCGGCCCGAGGCTGTGCGACAGTTCGTGGAACAGCGTCTCCAGCTGCATGTACTTGCGATCCACCTGCGCCGCCTGCGAGGGCACCAGCACCAACGCGCCCATCGGCTTCAGGATGCGCTCGAACTTGGCGCCGAGCACGTTCGAGAGGATCACCTTCTTCGCGCCCTTGGCCTCGCGCACGCGCTCGTCGTTGGGCAAGTTGAAGGCCACCGTCTGCGGTCCCGGCACATTGTCGCCGCCGCCGCGAATCTGCTCGGCCACGGCGATCGGGCTTTCGAAACCGCGCTGGAAGTTCTTGTACTCCTCCGCGATCGGCAGGTTCGCTTCCATGTCGCGAAGATAGTTCTTGTACTTGGCTAGCGCCGCCGATTCCACCGGGTCCTTCAGGGTCACGAAGCTCTCGAACGAGGTCTTCGCGCCCATCAGCCGGTCGGTATAGACCTCGTAAGGCCCGATCGCGACTTCGATCGGCGTGTCCTTCAGGTCCATCCACGCCAGTTCGCTCTCGTAGTAATCGTCGGTGCGGAAGGCCTTGGCGCGCAGCGAAAGAAATTTCCTGAGGCTGGCATTGCTAGTCCGCGCCGCCGCCTGATCGAGCAGCTTCGCCGCCGGTTCCAGCCATTCCTTGTAGGCGACCGAATAAGGCACCGCGACCAGCTTCGCGCCGTCGCGGCGAACCACCGTGTAAGGGCTGGTCAGCGCTGCCTTCTGCTCCGGGTGCGCGGCAAGATAAGCCTCGAAATCGGCGCGCGTCAGGTCCTCAGGATAGAAGCCCGCGCCTTCCGGCATCGGCGTGGTGCCCCAGAACGGATGCAGGTCGGCCAGCTCGTCCCAAGGGCCGAAGTTGCGGTCGAACATCTCGACCAGCAGATCGCGGTCGGCGCGCCGGTTCATCGAGACCGCGCGGCGCACCTGCGGGTTCTCGGCGTAGCGCTGACGCAGATAGACCTCGCTCATCAGGTCGGAAGCCTTGATGAGCAGGTTCACCACGTCGCGCTCCTCGGCCGAGAGGAACTTGGTGTCCACCGCCATCGGGATCGTCGCCAGCTTGGCCTTCTGCGCGGCGAGGTCGTAGGCCGGCTCGGCAGCAAGCGCCGGAACGGAAACGAGACTGGTCGCGGCGAGCAGCGCGGAGGCGAGGAGGAACTTGGGCATGGGATAGGGTCCGTCTGGGGGATTGATCGGGCGGACCCTAGGCTTCCTGCCGTTCGGTGCAAAGGGAAGAAAAAGGTAGAAGCAGGGGAGCATAGCCCCCCTGCACCCCCAGGAATGTCGAGGTCAGGTGAAATCTGGCCGTTGTGCGCTCATGGCAGCGTCGGGAGACTTAATGGCTGCGCCGCAAGGAGCGCACTACGGATAGGTAGTGCGCAAAGGTAGACATTCCGAGGGTCCGGGGGATCATCCCCCGGAATCTTCCCTTCTTAAACTTCCAACAACCGATCCGCCTGCGCCCGAGCCTCAGCCGTCACTTCGGCACCGGAGAGCATCCGCGCGATCTCTTCCTTGCGCTCACCGTCGTCGAGCAGCGCCACCGAGGTCCGCGTGACCGTACCCTCGCTGGACTTGGCGATCATGTAGTGCCGCCGCCCGCGCGCCGCGACTTGCGGACTATGGGTTACGGCCAGCAGTTGCCCGTCCGAAGCGAGCCGCGCCAGGCGTTCGCCGATGGCGCTGGCCACCGCGCCGCCGACGCCGCGGTCGATTTCGTCGAAGATCACCGTCGCCGCGCCGCCTTCTTCCGCCAGCGCCACCTTGAGCGCGAGGATGAAGCGCGAGAGTTCGCCGCCCGAGGCGATCTTGGCCAGAGGGGCGAAATCGGCGCCGGGGTTGGTGCTGATGAGGAATTCCACCGCATCCATGCCCTGCGCGTTCCAGCGCTCCTCGGGCAGACGGATCACCGAAGTCTGGAACCGCGCAGCATCGAGCTTGAGCGGCGCGAGTTCGGCGGCGACCGCCTTGTCGAGCCGCTTGGCGGCGGAGCGGCGCAAGTCGTGCAGCGCCTCGGCCTGTTCGCGGTAGGCCAGCGCGGCCTTCTGCGCCGTGCGTTCGAGCCCCGCGACATGTTCCTCGCCGCCCTCGATGGCATCGAGCGCGCTGCGCATCTCGCGCATCTTTTCAGGCAGGTCGTCGACCTGGCAGCCCTGCTTGCGCGCGGCGGCGCGGAGGTCGAACAGGCGGGTCTCGATGCGGTCGAGTTCGTCGGGATCGAAAGCCAGCGCCTCGGCGGCGCGGTCGAGCCGGTCTTCCGCCTCGCTCGCCTCGATCACGGCGCGGTCGAGGGCTTCAAGCGCCTCGGCCAGCAGCGGGTGTTCCCCGGCGATCCGGTCGAGACGGCGCGAGGCGCCGCGCAAGGTCGCCAGCGCCGAATCGGAGCCGGTCCAGAGATGCTGGAGCGCGACGAGATCGTCCGAAAGCTTCTCGCCCTTCTGCATGCCCGCGCGGGCCTGGGCGAGTTCCTCTTCCTCGCCTTCCAACGGGGACAGGGCATCGAGTTCGGCGAGGTGGGCGAGCAACAGGTCCTGATCCTCGGCCGCCTTGGCGACTTGCGCGCGGGCACTGTCGAGCGCGTGCTGCGCCGCGCGCCAGGTCTTCCACGCGGCCTCGACGCCCACGACATCGCCCCCGGCGAAACGGTCGAGCAGGGCGCGGTGGCCCTTGGCATTGACGACACCGCGATCGTCGTGCTGGCCGTGGATCTCGACAAGCGCGGGGGCGATCTCGCGCAGCAGGGCGACGCCCACCGGCTGGTCGTTGAGGAAGGCGCGGCTGCCGCCGTCGGCCTTGAGCTGGCGCTTGAGGATCAGCGGCTCGCCCGGCTCGATCTCCACATCGGCATCGTCGAGCACGGCGCGAACGTTCGGGGGAAGCTGCGGGAACTCGAAACTGGCGGTGACGGTGGCGCGGGCCTCCCCGGCGCGTACGAGGCCGCTGTCGGCGCGGTTGCCGATGACGAGCCCCAGCGCGTCGAGCAGGATCGACTTGCCCGCGCCGGTTTCACCGGTGAGAACGCCCAACCCCCTCGCAAAATCGAGGTCGAGCGCTTCGATCAGCACGATATTGCGGATGGAGAGGCGGTTCAGCATGTTCGCGATCCGTTCTAGCGGATACCAGACCGTCCGTCACGCACCTTTGCGCGCCGCCCCTTCCGGCAAGTCCTCAGGCCGCGACGTTCTGCGGCGCGTACTTGCCGATCAGCTTGTAGGCGCGGTCGTACCACTTGCTGTTCGGATAGTTGTGTTCCAGCACGGCGGCGGCCTTCTGCGCCTCGTCGGGAACGCCGAGCGCGAGGTAGCCTTCGACGAGGCGGAACAGCGCTTCGGGCGCGTGGCTGGTGGTCTGGAAATTGTCGACCACGTTGCGGAAGCGCAGCGTGGCGGCCAGCCACTTGCCGCTGGCCTCGTAGGCGCGGCCGATGGTCATTTCCTTGCCCGCAAGGTGATCGTTCACGAGGTCGATCTTGAGCTTGGCGTCAGAGGCATAGGGCGAGTTCGGATAGCGGCGCATCACGTCGGTAAGCGCCTGCTTGGCCTGCTCGGTGGTCTTCTGGTCGCGCGTCACGTCGCTGACCTGCTCGTAGTAGCAGATGGCGATCAGGTAGTAAGCGTAAGGCGCATCCTTGTTGCCCGGATGGATCGAGAGGAAGCGCTGCGCCGACTGGATCGATTTGGTGTAGTCCCGCGCGGCGTAGTAGCTGAAGGCGCTCATCAGCTGGGCGCGGCGGGCCCAGGGCGAATAGGGGTGCTGGCGCTCGACTTCGTCGAACAGCGCGGCGGCCTGCCGGGTGCGGCCCTGATTCAGGCGTTCCTGCGCAGCGGCATAGAGCGTGTCCACGTCGCGCGCGACATAGGCGGTATCCTTGTTGCCGCCTCCACGCCCGGCACATCCGGCGGTCAATACGAGCGCCCCGGTGGCGGCGGCGGCGAGGGCGATCTTGAAGCGCGAGCGTTCGAACATGGGGCCGGTCTATAGCCAGCGGTTTGCTGAACGCCAAGTGAAGTTGCGAGGGGATACACTTTAGCGTGGACAGCAAGAGCGCGCGCTCCTCTGCAAACGCAGAAATACCCGTGAACAGGGCCGCTTCGCCATTGTCTGTCGCGCCGCGCCTGCCATAGTCGGAAAGATAATGGCAGGCAGCAACGCACTCTCCTCTCCGGTCCTCTCCGACGCGCTCGTGATCCTCGGCGCGGCGGGCATCGTGATTCCCGTGTTCAACCGATTCCGCATCACCCCGGTGATCGGCTTCATCCTCGTCGGCCTGCTGGTCGGCCCGTTCGGGCTGGGGAGGCTGGTGTTCGACACGCCGTGGCTGTCCTGGGTGACGATCACCGACCCCGACGGGCTGGAGATATTCGCCGAATTCGGCATCATCCTGCTGCTGTTCTCGATCGGCCTCGAACTCTCGTTCGGCCGATTGTGGGCGATGCGCAGATTCGTGTTCGGACTGGGATCGCTGGAACTGATCCTGACCGGCTCCGCGCTCACCTTCTTCTTCGCCGCGATCGGACAGGGCTTTTCCGGCGCCATGGCGCTGGGCCTCGCCCTCGCCCTTTCCTCGACCGCGCTGGTCCTGAAGATGACCGACACGACCACCCCGGTCGGCCGCGCCGCGCTGGCGATGCTGCTGTTCGAGGATATCGCGCTGGTGCCGATCATCTTCCTGCTCGGCGCCCTTGCACCCCATGCCAAGGGCGCGGGCGTGGACGGGCTGATCCACACGCTGGTCTGGGGCACGCTGGTCGTCACTGCGCTGCTGGTGCTGGGCCGCTACCTGCTGCCGCCGCTCTTCGCGCAGGCGGCGCGCACCAAGAGCCCCGAGCTGTTCCTCGCCGCCAGCCTGCTGGTGGTGATCCTCGCCTCGCTGGCGACCGGCGCCACCGGCCTCTCGCCGATCGTCGGCGCCCTCGTCGCGGGGCTGCTGATCGCCGAGACCGAATATCACACCGAAGTCGAGCAGATCATCGAGCCGTTCAAGGGCCTCGCCCTCGGGGTGTTCCTCATCACCATCGGCATGAGCATCGACTTGCGCATCGTCTGGGAGAATCTCGCCTCGATCCTGATCGCGACGGTCGGGGTGGTGCTGCTGAAGTCCACCGTCACCGGCCTGCTGCTGCGCATGATGGGCGCCCGGCGCGGCACCGCGACCGAGACCGGCATCCTCATGTCCAGCCCTTCGGAAACCACGCTGATCGTGCTGAGCGCCGCCGGTGCGGCCCAGCTGATCCAGCCCGGCACGGCGATGTTCTGGCAGATCGTCACCGCACTAGGACTGACGGTCACGCCCTTGCTGTCGATGATCGGCAAAATGCTGGCCCGGCAGGTGGACAGCGTGGAAACCCCGCACCAGCCCGCCGAGGCGCCGGACAAGCCGCGCGTGCTGATCATCGGCTTCGGCCGCGTCGGGCGGCTGGTCGCCGATATGCTGGCGCGCCACGGCCGCCCCTACCTCGCGGTGGACAGCAATACCGACCTCGTCACCGACGGCCGCCGCCACGGCTACACGGTGGCGTTCGGAGATGCCGGGCGCGGCGATGCCATGCTGCGCTTCGGCGCCGCGAGCGCGGCTGCGGTGATCCTGACGATGGACGAGCCGGTCACCGCCCAGCGCATCGTCCGCAAGCTTCGCGCAGACTTCCCCGACCTGCCGATCATCGCCCGCGCCCGCGACGCCGAGCACGCCGCCGTGCTCTACCGCGCCGGAGCCACGCATTCGGTGCCGGAGACGCTCGAAAGCTCGCTCCAGCTTTCCGAAGCCGCGCTGGTCGAGATCGGCGTGGCGATGGGCCCGGTGATCGCCTCGATCCACGAAAAGCGCGACGAATTCCGCGAGCAGATCATGCAGCAGGGCGGCCTCTCGCAGAAACCCGCGCTCAAGTCGGGGCAGTTGCGCCAACCCGAGAAAGTCTAGGGCAGAGCCTGCCCAATGCTTGTGGTCGTCCCTCCCCGCTCATCCTGAGCGTCTTACACCCCGCTCATCCTGAGCTTGTCGAAGGATGGGAGGCACAGCGCCACGCCGCCAGGGGCTTCGACAAGCTCAGCCTGAGCGGTATTGAGAGTGGTGTTGAAACTTGGGGGAGTTAGATCACGCGCGGCTCGAACACCGACCATCCGGTGCGCTGGACGAGCCGCTCCAGCGCCATCTGGCCGAGCTGCGAGTTGCCGCTCTCGTTAAGGCCCGGCGACCAGACCGCGACGCTTGCGATTCCGGGGGCCACCGCGAGAATACCGCCGCCCACGCCCGACTTTCCGGGCAAGCCGATGCGATAGGCAAAGTCGCCGGAATTGTCGTAGTGCCCGCAGGACATCATCAGCGCATTGATGCGCCGCGCCCGCTTCTCGCTGATGACGCGGTGGCCGTCAGAACGTCCGCCGTCCATCAGATAGCGCCCTGCGAGCGCCAGCTGGCGGCAGCTCATGGCAAGCGCGCAGAAGTGGAAATAAGTGCCCAGCACCAGCTCGACATCGCCGTGGAGAGTGCCGAAAGCGCGCATGTAATTGGCCAGCGCGCGGTTGCGGAAGCCCGTGTCACGCTCGGCGGCGGCGACCGTTTCGTCTATGGCGATGCTGTCGTCACCCGCCAGTTCGCGCACGAAGCGCAGCATCTGCCCGATCGCCTCACGCGGTTGCAACCGCCCGAGCAGCACGTCGGTCACGACGATAGCCCCGGCATTGATGAAGGGGTTGCGGGGAATGCCGTGCTCGGTTTCCAGCTGGACGATCGAGTTGAACGCGCTACCCGAAGGCTCGCGCCCCACCCGCTCCCACAGCTGGTCGCCCACCGCGCCGAGCGCCAGGGTCAGCGCGAAGACCTTGGAGATCGACTGGATCGAGAACGCCTCGTCGGCATCGCCCGCGACATGGACCTCACCGTCCGCCATGACGACCGCCATGCCGAACTTGTCCAGCGGCACGGCGGCCAGCGGCGGGATATAGTCGGCAACCGTTCCCCGGCTGCCGACCTCGCGCATTTCCTCGGCGATGGCCGTGACGATCTCGGCGATAGAGAACACGGCCAGTCCGGGATCAACCCGCCAGCACGGCCTTGACCGCAGCGATGGCATCCGCCGCCTTGTCACCGTCGGGACCGCCGCCCTGCGCCATGTCGGCGCGGCCGCCGCCGCCCTTGCCGCCCAGCGTCTCGACGCCCTTGCGGACGAGATCGACGGCGCTGATCGTGCCGGTGAGGTCTTCGGTGACGGCAGCGGCGATGCTCGCCTTGCCCTCGTTCACCGCGACGATCGCGGCGACGCCCGAACCCATGCGCTGCTTGGCCTGATCGAGCAGGCCGCGCAGTTCCTTGGGATCGAGGCCCTCAAGCACCTGGCCCGAGAACTTCACGCCGTTCACTTCCTCGTCAGCCGCTTCGGCCTTGCCCGAGCCGCCGCCGAGAGCCAGTGCCTTCTTCGCTTCGGCGAGTTCGCGTTCCAGCTTGCGGCGCTCGTCGAGCAGCGCGGTGACGCGGGCCTCGACATCTTCCGGCGTGGTGCGCAGCGCGCTGGCGGCGCCCTTCAGCGCTTCCTCGCGGGCCACCAGCCACTGGCGGGCGCCTTCGCCGGTCAGTGCCTCGATGCGGCGCACGCCCGAGGAGACCGCGCTTTCCGAAACGATGCGGAACACGCCGATGTCGCCGGTGGCGCGCACGTGGGTGCCACCGCACAGCTCCACCGAATAGGTGCGCTCGCCCGCTTCGGTCTTGGCGCTGCGGCCCATCGACAGCACGCGCACTTCATCGCCGTACTTCTCGCCGAACAGCGCCATGGCGCCTGCTTCGATCGCGTCGTCGGGCGTCATCAGGCGGGTAAGCACCGGGTCGTTGGCGCGGATTTCCGCGTTCACTTCGGCTTCGATCGCCGCGATGTCCTCGGCTTCGAGCGCCTTGGGGTGCGAGTAGTCGAAACGCAGGCGTTCGGCAGCGACCAGCGAACCCTTCTGGGTGACGTGATCGCCCAGACGGTTGCGCAGCGCGGCATGCAGCAGGTGCGTGGCCGAGTGGTTGGCGCGCACGGCATCGCGGCGTTCGGCATCGACCTTGAGGTTGACGGCATCGCCCACCTTGATCGTGCCTGCCTCGACCGTGCCGCTCATCGCATGGAGACGGCCGAGCGGCTTGGCGGTATCGGTCACGACGATCTTCAACCCGTTCGCGCCGAGGATCGTGCCGCGATCGCCTTCCTGACCGCCCGATTCGCCGTAGAACGGCGTCTGGTTGGTCAGCACCACGATCGCTTCGCCCGCCGTGGCGGACTGGACGTCCTTGCCGTCCCTCACCAGCGCCACGACCTGGCCTTCGCCGGTGGTCGAGGCATAGCCGGTGAACTCGCTGGCGCCTTCGCGCTCGGCGATGTCGAACCAGACTTCGCTGTCGGCAGCCTGACCCGAACCCTTCCACGCGGCGCGGGCGGCGGCCTTCTGCTGGGCCATGGCGGCGTCGAAACCGGCACGGTCCACGGCGATGCCGCGCGAACGCAGCGCGTCTTCGGTGAGGTCGTAAGGGAAACCGTACGTGTCGTAGAGCTTGAACGCGGTCTCGCCGGGGAGTTCGCCGCCCTCACCCATGCCGCCGGTGGCTTCGTCGAGCAGCTTGAGGCCGTTGGCGAGGGTGCGGCGGAACTGCACTTCCTCGCGCTCCAGCGTTTCCTCGATCAGCGGCTGGGCGCGGCCGAGTTCCGGATAGGCCTGGCCCATTTCGGCGACGAGCGCGGGCACCAGACGGTGCATGAGCGGATCGCGCGCCCCGAGCAGGTGGGCGTGGCGCATGGCGCGGCGCATGATGCGGCGCAGCACGTAGCCGCGGCCCTCGTTCGAGGGCAGCACGCCGTCGGCCAGCAGGAAGCTGGTCGAGCGCAAGTGGTCCGCGATCACGCGGTGGCTGGCGCGCTGCTCGCCCTGCGCGGCAACGCCGGTCAGGCTTTCCGAGGCGGCAATCAGCGCCTTGAAGGTGTCTATGTCGTAGTTGTCGTGCACGCCCTGCATGACCGCCGAGATACGCTCGAGGCCCATGCCGGTGTCGATCGAGGGCTTCGGCAGGTTGCCGACGATCTCGCCCGCCGACTGCTCGAACTGCATGAACACGAGGTTCCAGATCTCGATGAAGCGGTCGCCGTCTTCCTCGGGCGAGCCCGGAGGGCCGCCCCAGATGTGGTCGCCGTGGTCGAAGAAGATTTCCGAGCAGGGACCGCACGGGCCTTCGTCGCCCATCGCCCAGAAGTTGTCCTTGGTGGGGATGCGGATGATCTTCGATTCCGGCAGGCCCGCGACCTTCTTCCAGAGGTCGAAGGCTTCGTCGTCGGTGTGGTAGACGGTGACGAGCAGCTTCTCGACCGGGAGGCCCCATTCCTTGGTCAGCAGGGTCCAGGCGTGGGTGATCGCCTGTTCCTTGAAATAATCGCCGAACGAGAAATTGCCGAGCATTTCGAAGAACGTGTGGTGGCGCGCGGTATAGCCGACGTTGTCGAGGTCGTTGTGCTTGCCGCCGGCGCGGACGCACTTCTGCGAGGACGTGGCGCGCGGCGCGAAGGGCGTTTCAAGACCCGTGAACACGTTCTTGAACGGCACCATGCCGGCATTCACGAACATCAGCGTCGGGTCGTTGTAAGGAACGAGCGGCGCGGACTGAACGGCCTCGTGACCATTGCTGGCGAAATAGTCGAGGAAGGACCGGCGGATTTCGTTGGTCGTGTGCATAGAACGCGCCGATAATCTAGCGACGCGACGGCGGCAAGCCGGTTGCTGCGGTCAGACTGTTCAGTTCTCGCGATAAGCGGCGGCGGTGCAGGTGTGTTGCATCTGCGCCACGGGTTTTGGGTGGCTGGGGAGGCAGGCAAACCGACAGGGGATAACTCCTGAAATCCCGAAAACAAAAACCCCGGCGCAAGGGCCGGGGTTTTCTTCGTTCTGCGGGTACGCGCAGAGCTTATTCGACGTCGTCTTCCGCCGAGGGGCCGACCATCATTTCCTCGGCCAGACCGGCGGTCTGGGCGCGGATCGCCTTTTCGAGGCGATCGCAGATTTCGGGGTTGGTCTTGAGATAGGTCTTGGCGTTTTCACGGCCCTGACCGATGCGGATCGAATCGTAGCTGAACCAGGCGCCCGACTTCTCGACGATGCCCGCCTTGACGCCGAGGTCGAGGATCTCGCCGATCTTGGAGATGCCCTCGCCGTACATGATGTCGAACTCGACCTGCTTGAACGGCGGCGCGACCTTGTTCTTCACGACCTTCACGCGGGTGGCGTTGCCGACGATATCGTCGCGGTCCTTGATCTGGCCGGTGCGGCGGATGTCGAGGCGGACCGAGGCGTAGAACTTCAGCGCGTTGCCGCCCGTGGTCGTCTCGGGGTTGCCGTACATGACGCCGATCTTCATGCGTAGCTGGTTGATGAAGATCACCATGCAGCGCGAGCGGCTGATGGAGCCGGTCAGCTTGCGCAGCGACTGGCTCATCAGGCGGGCCTGGAGACCGACGTGGCTGTCGCCCATCTCGCCTTCGATTTCCGCGCGGGGAACCAGCGCGGCCACCGAGTCGACCACCAGCACGTCGATCGCGTTGGAACGCACCAGTGTATCGGTGATTTCGAGCGCCTGTTCGCCGGTGTCGGGCTGCGAGACGATCAGTTCGTCGATATTGACGCCCAGCTTCTTCGCATAGACGGGATCGAGCGCGTGTTCGGCGTCGATGAAGGCAGCGGTGCCGCCCGACTTCTGCGCCTCGGCGATGACGTGGAGGGCGAGCGTGGTCTTGCCCGAGCTTTCCGGCCCGTAGACTTCGATCACGCGGCCGCGCGGCAGGCCACCGACCCCCAGCGCGATGTCGAGCCCGAGCGAGCCGGTGGAGATCGCCTCGACCTGCATCGCTTCCTTCGAACCCAGCTTCATCGCGGAGCCCTTGCCGAACGCCTTGTCGATCTGCGCAAGCGCGGCTTCGAGCGCCTTCTGACGGTCCATGTTGTCCTTTTCCTTGCCTTCCTGGATCAGCTTGAGCTGAGCAGCCATGTCACTTCCCCTTGCTACCGGCCTGACCGGAAAGGTCAACGTCGTGGGGAACTATGTATCTACTTTGTTCTCATGGAACAAGAGGGGAACGATGGCTTATTTCCTATTTTTAACGCCGCCTGCGGTACGGGCCAGAACATCCCCGACTTTTTCCGAGAGCTGCTGCACGGAGAACGGCTTGGGCATGAACCAGGCATTGGCGATGCCGATTTCCTTGCGCAGTTGCTCCTCGGCATAGCCCGACATGAACAGCACCGGCAGATCCGGGGCGATGCGGCGGATCTCGCGCGCCATGCCGGGGCCGTCGAGCGTGGGCATGACCACGTCGGAGATTACGAGGTCGAACCGGCCGCCCTCCTCCACGAGTTCCAGTCCTTCCTCGCCGTCGCGCGCGCAGGTCACGGCATAGCCCTGCCGGGTGAGTGCGCGTTCGGCGACGATGCGCACCGGGTCCTCGTCCTCTACCAGCAGGATCGCGCCGCCGCCCGCCCACTGGCTGGGTTCGACCTCGGGTTCCTCGACCGGCGCCGGTTCGGGCGCGGAGCCGGGGGCGACGTGGTGGACCGGCAGGTAGACGACGAAGCGCGTCCCCCGGCCCGGCTCGCTTTCCGCGAAGATGAAGCCGCCCGACTGCTTGACGATGCCGTAGACGGTCGAGAGGCCGAGGCCGGTGCCCTTGCCCTGCTCCTTGGTGGTGAAGAACGGCTCGAAGATCTTGCCGAGGTGTTCGGGCGGAATGCCGCCGCCGGTATCCTCGACGATCAGCGCGGTATAGTCGCCCGCCGGGATGATTTCGCTGCGCATCGCCCGCACGTCGGTATTGCTGATGCGGCAGGTGGCCAGCGTGAGCGTGCCCGCGCCGTCGCCCTTCATCTGCATCGCATCGCGCGCGTTGACTGCGAGGTTGACGATCACCTGCTCCAGCTGGGTCGGGTCGGCGCGCACCGGGCCGAGGTCCCGGTCGTGGGTGACGACGAGCTGGATTTTCTCGCCGATCAGGCGGCGCAGCATCTGCGAGACGTCCGCCACCACGTCGGGCAGCTGGAGCACTTCGGGGCGCAGGGTCTGCTGGCGCGAGAAGGCAAGGAGCTGGCGGGTCAGCGAGGCGGCGCGGTTGGAGTTGGCGCGGATCTGCTGGATGTCGTCATAGTCCGAATCGCCGGGCGTATGGCGCATCAGCATGAGATCGCAAGTGCCGAGGATCGCGGTCAGCACATTGTTGAAATCGTGCGCGACGCCGCCCGCGAGCTGGCCCACTGCCTGCATCTTGGTGGCCTGCGCGACCTGCCGCTTGAGGCGGGTTTCCTCCGAGGTGTCGGTGAGGCCGAGCAGCACTGCCGCCTCGCCGAGACCCCGCACGCCCGCAAGGCTGAGCGAGACCGGATCGTCGGGCTGGGTGGTCAGGCGCACGGCGATGTCCCCTGCGGCGGCGGCGCCTTGCGCGAAGCGGCGGATCGCTTCGGACAGCGCGCGCTTGTCGTCGCGGACGACGAGGTCGGTGGGGTAGCTCGGCGGGTGCTGGCCCTCCTGCCCGGCGGCGCGCATGAAGGCGGGGTTGGCGAAGAGCAGCCGCCCATCGCGGTCGGCCATGGCGAGGCCGAGCGGCAACTGGCTGATCAGCGCCTCCAGATGCGGCGCGGCCGTACCGCCGCCGCCACCCGCGCCGATGCCCTGCCCGGCCTCGACCACCAGCATCAGCGACGGCGTGACATGGGGATCGGGTTCGCCCGGCGCATCGGGATCGGCGATGGGGACGTGATAGAGCACGAGCGGCCCGCCGCGTCCGGCATCGCGCGCCCAGCCGATGCGCTCGCCTTCCTCCTGGCTGATGAGCGAAACGAAATCGAGGCCGGTCATGTCGGCCAGAGCGTCACCCGTCGCGCGCTGGGAGAAACCGGCGCTGGCGGCGCGGATCATACCGTCGGGATCGACCACCGCTGCCGAGATGCCTGAGCGGGCCAGGCCTTTGCCGAGTTTGCCCCCCAGTTTGCCATCTATCTGGCGGACCATATCGCCGACGAGATCGACCGAACTGACCGGCTGGAACTGCCAGACAAGAAAGTCGTCGCCTCGGCCCGAGCGCTGGATCTCCACCCGCCAGTCGGCCGGGATATCGCCTTCGGTGCGCAAGTCGGTGCGGGCATGGCCGTCGCGCCAGGCGGCGCGGACGGCTTCGGTAAGGCGCTCCGTCGCGGCATCGCCCACCGGCAGACGCGGCGGCGGGCTGGCAGTGCCGAACCACTGCTCGAAACCGGCATTGGCGCAGGCGAGGCGCCCGGCGCGGTCGGTGACGGCGATCGCGCTGTCGGCGCGGTCGATCGCGGCGACGGTGACGGACCAGTCGGGCTGGGCGAACTCTACGTCGGCGGCCTCGGTCCGGCGATTGGCGACCATCCAGGCGAGACCCGCGAAGACCAGCAGCGTGCCGGTGAGGATCGCGGTGAGCAGTCCGTCGCCGCTGACCAGCCAGACCAGCCCGGCGCTGAGCACCAGAGCGATGCCGACGACGGCGGTGTCGGAAAGACCGCCGATTTTACCCGTCGCCATGACCTCGCCCGCTTCCCGCTCCCGCTGGCCTGCCTTCATGCAATTCCTTCCGTATCGGCGGGTTTCGCCGCCACTGCAGCCGCCGCCGCGCGGTGGCGGCGGGCGCGGTGCTTGCGCCCGATCCAGTAGCGCCAGAACCAGATCGTCAGGAAATAGCTGACGAAAGCGGCGACGACCGACTGGATGAACAGGCCGATGACGACGGCGGGCGCGGTGTCCGACAGCAGCCAGTTGCGCCACTGCGCCAGGCCCGCGCCTTCGCGCACCATGGCCTCCACCGTGGCGATGTCGGCGTGGTAGCCGAAGCTGTTGCCGATCGCGACCGCCAGCGGCAGGATGATGAGCAGCGTCGTCACCGGATTGGAAATGAAGGTGATCGCGGCGGCGAGCGGGATATTGCCGCGAAACGGCACGCACATGAGCGCCGCGCCGACGATCTGGACGCCGGGAATCAGGGCGAAGATGCCGATGAACATGCCCACCGCCACGCCGCGCGGCACCGAGCGGCGGGTGAAGCGGAACAGTTCGGGGCGGCGCGTGAACGGCGCCGTGAAGCGATTCGCCTCAAGCTGCGCATGGGTGGGCATCTGGCCGTGCAGCCAGGCACCCAGCCGGTGCAGCAGCGCGCTCACTTGTGCTCGCGCAGGATGCGACCCTGCTCCCGCTTCCAGTCGCGTTCCTTGATCGTATTGCGCTTGTCCGCCGCATTCTTGCCCTTGGCCAGCGCCAGTTCGACTTTCGCGCGGCCCCGGCCGTTGAAGTAGATCGACAGCGGCACCAGGGTCATGCCCTTGCGCTCCACCGAGCCCTGGAGGCGGGAAATCTCCCGCTCATGCAGCAGCAGCTTGCGCGGGCGCTTGGGCACGTGGTTGTAGCGGTTGCCGTGGCTGAATTCCGGTACGTTGGAGTTCACCAGCCAGCATTCGCCGTTCTTGACCTCGGCGTAGGCCTCCGCGATCGAGCCTTCGCCGAACCGCAGCGACTTCACCTCGGTGCCGGTCAGCGCGATGCCGGCCTCGAAGGTTTCCTCGATGTGGTACTCGAAGCGGGCTCTGCGGTTTTCCGCGACGCTCTTGTGCTTGTCGAATGTCTTGTGCTGCGGACGTGCCATGATGTCCCGGCATGTAGGGATTCGCGCGCAAAAAGGAAACGCCCCGTTTGCGCGATTTCGTCATGCCGTGAACGATCGGCGGTCGGACCGCCGGCATGAAAGCATTTTAACCGCGATGGCGCCGAATATTGCCCTTGCCAAAGAACCCCGCCGATTTGAATAGTCGGGAACAAACGGGGGAAATCTACAGTGCGCCTGATACTTCGGTCGGCTCTTCCGGCCGCCTTGCTGATTGCCGAATCCATAGCGCCCGCCGCCATGGCCGTGCCGGGCACGCCGCCGCCGCTCGATGCCTACGGCAAACTGCCGCAAGTCGAGGATGCCGCGCTCTCGCCGGACGGCACCTCGATCGCCAGCGTCACCCACACGGGCGGCGAACGCCGCGTCATCGTGCTCAAGAACAACGAAGTCGTGCTGAACGCCTCGTCCGGAACCACCAAGGTCCGCGCGATCGAATGGGCGGACAACGACACCGTGCTGCTCACCAACAGCGCCACCGTGCCGCTGTTCGGCTTCACCGCCGCCAAGTACGAAATGAACGGCACGATCATCCTGCCCCTGAAGCCGGGCGGCGAATCGGGCATGGTCTTCGCGAAGAACCAGGCGATCGCCAAGACCACGCGCGGTCGCTACGGCATACGCACGATCGACGGCCGCACGGTCGGCTATTTCGGCGGCATCGCGCTCGATGTCGAAGGCAGCCAGCCCCGCTGGCGCCATGGCCGCTCCACGCTCTATGCGGTGGACCTCAAGACCAACCGCGCCCGCGTCCTCGCCCAACCCCCTGCGGAAGACCATTACCGCGACTGGCTGATCGACCGCAGCGGCAACGTCGCAGTGATCCTCGACATCTCGGAGGCGAGCGGCACCTGGAAGATCAATGTCCCGCGCGGGGCGGAACTGGCGCGCGGGGTCGATCCGACCGGCAACGTCAGCCTGATCGCGTTCGGCAAGGGCGGTGCCACCGCGGTCTACGCGATCGAGGACGAGGACGGCGCCTCGCGCTGGTTCGAAGTGCCGCTGGCGGGCGGGGAAGCCCGGGAAATCCTCTACGACACCGGCATCGAACGCCTCTTCGTCGATCGCGGCAGCGGCGACATGATCGGCTATCGCACGCAGGGCGGGACGCCGCGAACGGTCATGGACGATCCGGCCCATCAAAGCGCCATCACCCGCATCTTCAAGGCCTTTTCCGGCCGCGAGGCGCACCTGATCGACTGGACTCCCGATTTCGCGAAAGTGCTGGTGCGCACCACCGGGAACAAGGACAGCGGCACTTGGTATCTGGTCGACGTGCGCGCCAAGCGTGCCGATCCGATCGGCTACGAACGCGCCGATATCCCGCCGGAGCAGGTCGGCGCGATCTCGGTCGTCGGCTACAAGGCGCAGGACGGCCTCGACATGGACGGCATCCTGACGCTGCCGCCCGGCCGCGAGGCGAAGAACCTGCCGGTGATCCTGCTGCCTCACGGCGGCCCCGCCGCGCATGACAAGGCCGAGTTCGACTGGTGGGCGCAGGCCTTCGCCTCGCGCGGCTATGCGGTGTTCCAGCCGAACTTCCGCGGTTCGACCGGACGCACCGATGCCTTCCGCCATGCCGGGGACGGCCAATGGGGCCGCAAGATGCAAACCGACATTTCGGACGGTCTCGCCGAACTGGCCAGACAGGGCATCGTCGACCCGAAGCGCGCCTGCATCGTCGGCGCGAGCTATGGCGGCTATGCGGCGCTGGCCGGCGTGACCCTGCAACAGGGGCTCTACCGCTGCGCGGTCTCGGTGGCGGGCGTGGCCGATCTCAAGCTGATGTATTCCACCGACATCCGCGAAAGCGGCGATTCTAAGATGCTTACCAAGTCGCTGCGCGAGCAGCTTGGCGATCCCAAGCTCTACGACGACGTATCACCCCGCCGCTTCGCCGCGCGCGCCGATGCGCCGGTGCTGCTGATCCACGGCAAGGACGATACCGTCGTCGGCTACAAGCAGAGCCAGGTCATGGCCGATGCGCTGAAGGACGCCCGCAAGCCCTACGAATTCGTAACTCTGGCAGGCGAGGACCACTGGCTCTCGCGCGAGGAAACCCGCAAGCGGATGCTGTCGGAGGCCGTGCGCTTCGTTCAGAAGAACAATCCGGCGGATTAAAAAAGGACGTCGTCCCGGATCGGGTCCGGGACGACGGCCTATTCAAGCTCAGACCAGTCCGGCGTGGACCAGCGCTTCGTCGACGGCCTTGCGGGCCTTGTCGCTGCACGGGACCAGCGGCAGGCGCAGTTCGTTCTCGATCCAGTCGTGGACCTGGGCCAGCGCGTACTTGCACGGCCCCGGCGAGCTGTCCTCGAACATCGCATAGTGCAGCGGATAGAGCAGGTCGTTGAGGCGGCGCGCTTCCTCGAGGTCGTTGGCGGCGCAGGCCGCCTGGAACTCGGCGCAGAGCTTCGGCGCGACGTTCGCCGTCACCGAGATGCATCCGACACCGCCAGCCGCGTTGAACGGCAGCGCCAGTTCGTCGTCGCCGCAGAGTTGCACGAAATGCTTGCCGATGCCCATGCGGTGGTCGGTCACGCGGCTGAGATCGCCGCTGGCGTCCTTGATCGCCACGAAGCGATCCGGGAAGCGGCGGGCGAGTTCGCAGACGGTTTCCGGCAGCAGGTCGGTGACGGTGCGGCCGGGCACGTTGTAGAGCACGATCGGCAGGTCGTTGTTTTCCGCCAGATAGGTAAAGTGGGCGAGCAGCCCTTCCTGGCTCGGGCGGTTGTAGTAAGGCGCCACCAGCAGCGCCGCCGAGGCGCCGCACTTTTTGGAGAAGTTCATGTGCAGCAGCGCGTTCATCGTATCGTTGCTGCCGCAGCCGGCGATCACCGGCACGCGCCCTGCGGCCTGCTCTACACAGAGTTCGATGACGCGGTGGTGCTCGGCGTTCGAAAGCGTCGAATTCTCACCGGTCGTACCGCAGGGAACGAGCGCCGAGGACCCCGATTCGATCTGCCAGTCCACGAGTCGCCGAAAGGCCTGTTCATCGAACGCTCCATCGCGAAACGGTGTAACAAGCGCAGGAATGGAACCCGAGAACATGGACTTTACCTCACCTGATGTTCAATGATCGGATCCGACGGACCCGATGTTCAGCGCCTGATAAGGAGCCTTTTCCCAAAATGTCCAGCATGCAGCGTGTCGCCCCCCTCGTCTTGCTTGCTTCGACCGCCCTCTTCGGCATCGCTATCGGGACCCCCGCAGCCGCACAGGACGGCCGCGAATGGGACCTGGCGAAGGCGCGTTCCATGCAGTCGCACGACATGGCCGTCCACCAGTCGATCGACCGCTGGCGCCAGCTCGTGGCTTCGGACGGATTCGATTTCGGCAGCTATTCCAGCTTCCTGCTGAATTATCCCGGCTATCCGCAGGCCGACAAGATTCGCGGCTCGGCAGAGCGTGCGCTGGTCAATCAGTCGCCGGACGCCAATTCCGTGGTCGCGTTCTTCACCCGCTATCCGCCGCTCTCGAATCAGGCCGCCGGGCGCTATGCCACGGCGCTGACCACCTTGCGTCGCCCCGATGCCCAGCAGCGCGCGCTCGCCGCCTGGCGCGGCGGCACTCTGGCGCCGAGCGACGAGGCGGCAATCCTCTCGACCTGGCCCGGCGCCCTCACGACAGCCGACCACGATACCCGCATGGACCGCCTGCTCTGGCAGGGCGAGACCGCACAGGCCGAGCGGCAGATTTCCTTCGTCTCCGCCGAACGCCGCGCGCTGTTCATGGAGCGGCTGACGATGCTGCAAGGCTCGCCTCCCGGCACCCTGGGCCTGACCTTGACGCCTCAGATGAACGCCGACGCGGGCTATATCTACGCCCGCGCCGTCCAGGCCCGCAAAACCGGCAACCTGCCTGCCGAGATCGCCCTGCTCGCGAATCGCCCCACCCTGACGACCCCGGTGCCCGAGCCGGAGAAGTGGGTGCGCGAACTGCTCACCGCCGCCAAGGGCGCGGGCGCGGATTCGGCCGTGCGGATCGCGGGCGGCATCGACGACGCCTTCGCCCCGGGCACCGACATCAGCCAGCTCTCGTTCCGCCTGCGCGACGACTACACCACGCTGGTCTGGCTGGGCGGCACCAAGGCGCTCTGGCAACTGGGCGACGCCCGCCGCGCCGCGCCGCTGTTCTACCGCTACGGCGCCGCCGCGCAGACGCCGGGCACGCGCTCCAAGGGCTTCTACTGGGCAGGCCGCGCGCTCGCCAAGGCCGGGGACACCGCAGGCGCCAACCGCTACTTCCAGATGGCCGCCGCCTATCCGCACTACTTCTACGGCCAGCTCGCGCTCGAACGGCTGGGCCGCCCGTTGCCCGACCTCGACACCCGCCCGCGCGGGGTGCCGACCCAGGCCGAACGCAGCGCCTTCTTCGCCAAGCCGCTCACCAATGCCGTGCGCGACGTCGCCCGCGACGGCGACTGGCGCACCACCGTCCAGTTCTTCCGCGAGATCTCCGACCAGGCGCAGAGCGAGAGCGACCACGTCCTCGTCGCCGAACTCGCCCGCGACATCGGCCGCCGCGATCTCGCCGTGATCCTCGGCCAGAGCGCCCACGGCGACGGCTACCAGGACTTCGGCCAAATCGCCTACCCGCTGATCCCGGTGCCGCCGGGCGCCGACTTCGCCATGGTCCACGCCCTCACCCGGCAGGAGAGCCAGTTCGCCCAGAACGCGCTCAGCCACGCCGGAGCACGCGGCCTGATGCAGCTCATGCCCGCCACCGCGCGCGAACAGGCGGGCAAGCTCGGCCTCGCCTACGACCAGAACCAGCTGGTCAGCGACGCCACCTACAACATCCGCCTTGGCGACGCCTACTTCACCCGCATGCGCAACTACTTCGGCGGCTCGCTGCCGCTGGCAGTGGGCGCCTACAACGCAGGCGCAGGCAATGTGAACAAGTGGCTCGCGGCCAACGGCGATCCGCGCACCGGGGCGGTCGACTGGATCGACTGGCTGGAACAGATCCCAATCTACGAGACCAAGAACTACATCCAGCGCGTGCTGGAGAACGCTGTGGTCTATGAGTCGATGTATCCGACCCAGTCGGGCTATCGCGGAAATACGCCGCTTACGCAGTTGATCGGGAAGCGGGCGCCGGGGTGAGTATTTAGAAGGGTTTAAGAAGCAGGGGAGCATAGCCCCCCTGCACCCCCAATACTGTCGATGTCGTGCCCTGCACTATCCGTTGGCGCGCCCCTTGCACCGGGAGACATAATGGCTGCGCCGCAAGGAGCGCACTACGGGTAGGTAGTGCGCAAGGTCGACATTCCGAGGGTCTGGGGGATCATCCCCCAGGACTTCCTCTTTTAAATGCCCTTTACCCTGAACAACCCCGCCCCATGCGAAGCAAGCCGCGCCGAAACGCGCCCTTCAACCTGGCCAAGGTCCTTGCCTTCCCACAAATCGCGCACCGAAGCTCTCCCCCCGAGACCAAGCAGCGAGAGCGCCACGCTTACCTCGCGCGGCTGGTCGGACACGTTGAACAGCGCCACGTAGCGATCCGCGCTGCCCTCCGCGCGCGCGGTCCAGACCTTGGTGCCGTCGTCGAGGAACAGCGGCGCGTTGTCGGTGCTCGACTGGTTTACCGCCAGCACTTCGCGGTTGGTCAGCAGCGCCAGTGTAGGTGCGTCGAGGTGGCGCAGGTCGCCGCCCATGATGAGCGGCGAGCGGGCGATCGACCAGAGCGTCATCAGCGTGCGCTGTTCGTCGGGGGTGAAGCGGGTGTCGCGATCGCCCAGCGCGAGGCGGCCGAGGGGGAGCATGTCGGCGTCGGGCCAGGAGCCGGGGCTGCGGAACGGCGTCCAGTTTTCGAGGCGGGTGAACTGGGCGTGGAGCTGCGCCCATTCGTCCCAGAAGTCGTCGGAGATGCGCCACATCTGCGCGTGCTGGCGGACGTGGGCGCCGCGCAGGACGGGGGTTTCGCCGGGGGAGAGGCTGAGCACCATGGGGCGGCCGCAGCGGGCGATGGCCTTGGCGGCGGCCTCGATCTCGGGCGCGTGGGCGTCGTAGGGGCGGCTCATGTCGTCCATCTTGACGAAATCGACGCCCCAGGAGGCGTAGAGCTGGAACACGCTGTCGTAGTATTCCTGGGCGCCGGGCTTGCTCATGTCGACGCCGTACATGTCGGGGTTCCACGAGCACACGCTGGAGGTATCGGCGATGTCCTGCGCGCGCAGCTTGGTGCCGAGCACCGGCAGGTTGAGCTTCACGGCATGGCGCGGGATGCCGCGCATGACGTGGATGCCGAACTTCATGCCCATGGCGTGGACTTTGGCGGAAAGCGGCGCGAAGCCCTTGCCGCCTTTCGACGAAGGGAAGCGGTTCGGAGCGGGGATCACCCGGCCATGGGCGTCGAGCGCCGGGACCGGGTTGGCGTTGTAGGTGTAGCTGCTCGCCTCCGGCTCGTACCACTGGATATCGACGGTGAAGACATCGTAGCCGAAGGGCAGCAGCTTGGCGCGCATGATCGCGGCGGTTTCGAGGGCCTGTGCTTCGGTGATGGTTCCGGCGAAGCTGTTCCAGCTGTTCCAGCCCATCGGCGGGCGCGGCGCGAGCGCGGCACCGGGCGCGGGTTCGAGGGTCGTCGAAGGACCAGCGACTTGCGCACCGGCCCTTGCGGCAAGCCCGGCCAGCGGCGCGGAAGCGGCGGCGAGTAGCGCGGTGCGGCGTGAGAATTTCATGGTCTGTCCCTGCTCCCAATTCGTAGACCGTTCTTTTGTCGGACTAATAAGGCCTGCGCAAGGTGGTGGAGAAGGCATCGTGGGACTTGGCCGCACCGGCAATGCTTTATAAGGATCAGGCCATGAAACTCGCCGGTCCTCCGATCTCGCCTTCAGGCATGGCCGCCCTGCGCGCCCGCTACGACCACTTGCTCGGCAAGGAGCGCCCGGAAATCGTCGAGATCGTCTCCTGGGCGGCGGGGAACGGCGACCGCTCGGAGAACGGCGACTATCTCTACGGCCGCAAGCGCATGCGCGAGATCGACCGCGAACTGGGCTACCTCGCCCGCCGGATGAAAGCGCTGCGGGTGGTGAACCCGGCCGACCAGACCGAGCGCGGCAAGGTCTTCTTCGGCGCCACGGTGACGATCGCCGACGAGGACGACGTCCACAAGACCCTGACCATCGTCGGCGACGACGAGCAGGACGCGGCGAAAGGCCTGATCGGCTGGAGCGCCCCGATCGCCCGCGCCCTGCGCGGCGCCGCCGTGGGCGACCTCAAGATGGTCCGCCTGCCCTCGGGCGAGAAGGAATGGGAAGTCATGGAGATCGAGTACCCGGCTTCATGAAACTCCGCGCGATAGCCGTCACCCTCCTCGGTGCTTCGCTGCTCCTGACCCTTGGCTGCAAGGGCGAGGCGAAGGCGGCGAACACGGTATTCGCAGAGTCGGCGGCGCAATCTTCGGGAGAAGCGCTGAAGTTGCAAGGGCGGGTGAACGATACGGCAGGAGCACTGAGCCGTGATGCCGAAGAGCGATTGACGCGCCAGTCCGAAGCACTGGAACGCGCGACGCAGCATCAACTCGTCATCGTGACCACGCCGTCGCTGGGCGGCGAAACCATATCCGATTATACCCGAAAACTCGGCAACCGCTGGGGCATTGGCCGGAAGGAAGCGAATGACGGGATCATCGTGCTAATCGCGCCGACCGAACGCCAGGCCCGCATCGAAGTCGGCAAAGGCCTGACCGGCCAGCTTCCCGACGAACTCTGCAAGACGATCATGGATCGCGATATGACGCCGCATTTTCGAAACGGCGATTATGCCGGAGGTCTGGAGGCGGGCGTTTCGGCGCTGATCGGACACTTGCACTGAGACTTCCGGACATGTCGCTTTCATGCCATGAGCCGCGCTCGATGCTTTCCGTCCGCTTCCGCCATCTGGCCGCCATCGCCGCCTGCCTCGTCTTGGCAGCGACGCCCGCGCTCGCCCGCGAAAGTCTGGGTATCTACGCAGGCTGGGGGGCCTTTCGCGATCCAGTGATCCCGCGCTGCTATGCCATCGCCATGGCCGAACCGAACGCGGCGGCGCGCGAGTACCAGCCGTTCGCGGCGGTCGGCACATGGCCCCGGCGCGGGGCGCGGGGGCAAGTGCATTTCCGGCTTTCCCGGCGGCTGGCTCAGGGTGCGCAAGTCACGCTGTCGCTTGGCGGGCAGCGCTTCGTTCTTGCGGCGGGCGAAGGCGATGCCTGGGGGCGGGACGAGAAGGACAATGCCGCCATCGTCGCCGCAATGCGCTCGGCCCCGCGCATGACCGTCACCGCGCGGGACCGGCAGGGGCGGCGCTTCGTCAATGCCTGGGCGCTCTCGGGTGCCGCGTCGGCGATGGATGCGGCACTGATCGGCTGCGCCAAATTGCCATAGAAAAGGGCGGGAACTTTCGCTCCCGCCCCTCCTTCTCGATCCGATGCTCGCTCAGAAGCGGACGCCGGCGCCGACCATGACCTGGTGACGGTCGGTGTCGAGATTGAAGCGGGTGCCGTCCGGAATGTCGCCGGTATAGTCGATCTCGCCCTTGCTGTAGTTCGAGTAGCGGTATTCGAGCTTCACGAAGGCGTTGTTCGTCACCGCCTGCTCCACGCCCGCGCCGATGCGCCAGCCGTCGGCATCGATGTCGCGGTTGGTCTCGACCGTGCCGAAAGTGCTGCGCACGTCGAACTTGGCATTGGTGTAGCCGCCCTTTGCATAGACCATCGTGGTCGGCGTAACGACATAACCGAGGCGGGCGCCGACGTAGAGGTCGCGGTTGGTCTTGACGTTGCCGATGCCGAAGCCTTCGAAATCGCCGTCGTTGAACTTGGTCTTGGCGGTGGACCAGGTCACTTCGGCCTCGGGACCGAAGACCAGGTTGCCCGAGCGGAAGTCGTAGCCCGCGCCGACACCGTAGGCGAAGCCGTCGATCGACTGGTCGTTGTCGACATTGACGTCGTCATCGACGCTGCTGCCGGCCTTGGTCACGTCGTAACCGGCGAGCGCCTCGACGTGGAAGCCCGAGAAGGGCTGAGCGGGTCCGGTGTCCTGCGCCATGGCGGGGACCGAGGCGAGCGCCGAACCGGCGGCGAGGCAGACGAGAATGTTCTTCATGCGATGCTCCATTCCTTGTTCTTTTCGGCGGGCATCCGTTTCGGCGACCGGCCCGTCCGGACTGGTCAAATGTTCGTCATAGGGGGCCGGTTTCCTGAACCTAACACAACGAAAATGCTGATGTTTTTCGGCCACACTTGATCGACGGAGCGCCTTTCGCGAGCGCCCGGCAGCGGGAACTCCAAAGGCTATTGCGGGGTTCGCGTGGGCTCGTCTGCGCGCGCATCTTCCGTTTTCGCCCCGGATGCACTATATGGCCGCTCAATCATGACAGACGCGACCCAGACCCTTTCCGGCGCCACCGGCGCTGCTCCCATGCCGATCCCGGGCCATATCGACCCCGTGCCGGTGCCCCGCCCGAACCTCGTGGAGGGCGTGACCCCGCGCGAGGACGGCCGCCTGGACCTGATCGGCCTGCCCAAGAAGCGGATCGCGGAACTGTTCGAAGGCGCCGGTCTCGACGCCAAGGCCGCCAAGCTGCGCGCCAAGCAGGTCTACCACTGGCTCTACCACCGCGGCGTCACCGAGTTCGAGGCGATGACCGACATCGCCAAGACCATGCGCCCCTGGCTCGCCGAGCGCTTCGTGATCGGTCGTCCGGAGATCGTCGAGGCCCAGCATTCCAGCGACGGCACCCGCAAGTGGCTGCTGCGCACGGCGGACGCGCACGACTTCGAGATGGTGTTCATCCCCGATGCCGACCGCGGCACGCTTTGCGTCTCCTCGCAGGTCGGCTGCACGCTCAACTGTCGTTTCTGCCACACCGGTACCATGCGCCTCGTGCGCAACCTGACGGTGGGCGAAATCGTCGGCCAGGTCATGCTGGCGCGCGATACGCTGGGCGAATGGCCCAAGGGCCGCATGGACTTCGCCTTCGCGGACGGCGTGGACGGTGCGGAAATCAGGGGGGCGGATGCCGCCGACGACGAGGAGGAAGGCAGCTACACCTCGGACGGCCGCCTGCTCACCAACATCGTGATGATGGGCATGGGCGAGCCGCTCTACAATTTCGATAATGTGCGCGACGCGCTGAAGCTGGTGATGGACGGCGACGGCCTGGCCCTCTCGAAGCGCCGCATCACCCTCTCGACCTCGGGCGTGATCCCACAGATGGCCCGCTGCGGCGAGGAAATCGGCGTGAACCTGGCCGTCTCGCTCCACGCGGTGACCAAGGAAGTCCGCGACGAGATCGTCCCGGTCAACAAGAAGTACGGCATCGAGGACCTGCTCCAGGCCTGCGCCGACTATCCGGGCGCCTCCAACGCGCGCCGCATCACCTTCGAATACGTGATGCTCAAGGACAAGAACGACAGCGACGCCGACGCGCACGAACTCGTCCGCCTACTGAAGAAGTACAACCTTCCGGCCAAGGTCAACCTGATCCCGTTCAACCCCTGGCCCGGCGCGCAGTACGAATGCTCGACGCCGGAGCGGATCAGGACATTCTCGGACATCGTGTTCAAGGGCGGCATTTCCGCCCCGGTGCGCACCCCGCGCGGGCGCGACATCGATGCGGCCTGCGGCCAACTCAAGACCGCCGCCGAGAAGAAGAGCCGCGCCGAACTGGAGCGTCTCTACGCCGAGAAGGAAAAGGAACTGGGGTAAGGTTCAGGCCGATCCCTCCGCTTTGAAATTACGCATTTGGCGCGGGATCGAAGCGACCCTAGAGAGGGCGGAGATCGACTGAGAGGACCTGGAATGACCGAGACCCTGCCCCCGACTTCGGCCGAAGGCAGCGAACGCCTGCGCGGCATGATCCGCGTGTCGGGCGGCACTTTTTCGATGGGATCGGAAAACTTCTACCCGGAGGAAGCGCCGCTGCGCAAAGTCGCCGTGGACGCTTTCTGGATCGACGAGGCTCCGGTCACCAACCGCGACTTCGCCCGCTTCGTCGCAGCGACCGGCTATACGACCGTGGCCGAGATCGCGCCCGATCCCAAGGACTATCCCGGCATGCCGCCCGAGATGGCGCAGGCCGGATCGCTGGTGTTCCGCAAGACCGCGACCCCGGTGGATACCACCAATCCCGCCAATTGGTGGAACTTCGAATTCGGTGCGGACTGGCGCCATCCGCTGGGTGCAGACAGCGATGTCGAGGCGCTCGATCTCTGGGATCATCCCGTCGTCCACGTCGCCTACGCCGATGCCGATGCCTATGCGCGGTGGGCAGGCAAGGACCTCCCCACCGAAGCCGAGTTCGAATTCGCGGCCAAAGGCGGCCTCGATGACGCGGATTACGCATGGGGCGACGAACTCGCCCCCGAAGGCCGGATGATGGCGAACTACTGGCAGGGGCTGTTCCCCTTCGCCAACCAGTGCCTCGACGGCTGGGAACGCACTTCGCCGGTGCGCAGCTTCCCGGCCAACGGCTACGGCCTGTACGACATGATCGGCAATACCTGGGAATGGACGCGGGACTGGTGGTCCGAGCGGCCCGAGGCGCCGAAGAAGTCCGGCGGCTCCTGCTGCGCGATCAGCAATCCCAAGGGCGCGAAGCTGAAGGAAAGTTTCGACCCGGCCCAGCCGCTGGTGAAGATCGGCCGCAAGGTCATCAAGGGCGGTTCGCATCTCTGCGCGGCGAACTATTGCCAGCGCTATCGCCCCGCCGCGCGCCATCCCGAGATGATCGACACGGCAACCACGCATATCGGCTTCCGCTGCGTCGTTCGGGAAAAGTAGAACCCTGTTCCAGTGGCCGGCCGAGACTTCGGCCGGCCCCCTGTTCTTTGCCCCGCGGCCCGCCTTAGCGGGCGATAGCCAGCGCCACCGGCGCGCGGACGGTTTCCTCGACCGGCACGTAGTCGCCGGTTTCGCGGAAATCGCCGCCATGGGTGATGAGTCCCTGGTTGACCGCCCAGATCGCCGCCTGGGTGCGGTTCTGCACCATCAGCTTGCGCAGGATCGCCTTGACGTGGACCTTCACGGTCGCCTCGCTGATGTCGAGGCGATAGGCGATAACCTTGTTGGGATAGCCCATGACCAGGCAGCGCAGCGTGTCGATCTCGCGTTCGGAAAGCAGCTCGCTGAGCTGGACCTGCACTTCGGCCTTGCCCTCGGCGATGATCTGCTTCTGCGGCAGGTGCTGGAGCAGCGCGCTCGGCAATACCTTTTCACCCTGGTTAACCAATCGCAGCGACTCGATCAGCGGTTCGGAGCCGATTTCCTTCAGCAGGAAGGCATGGGCGCCGAGCTGGAAGGCTTCCACCATCTGGCCGAAGTCGAATTCGTCGGTCAGCAGCACCGCCCGCATCTGCGGATGGCGTTCCTTCATGGCGGGAAGGCATTCGAGCAGGTCGCCGCAGGTTCCCATGTCGAAAACCGTGAGGCCCACCGGCGGCATGTTACTGTCGCTGAGCACCGCGTCACAGTCCTTGAAGAACCGGGTGCACTTGAATTCGCACTTGTCGAGGATCTTGCAGATCCCTTCCCTGACGAGGGAGTTGAAACCGACAATGCTCACGGACACTTCATCAAAAGTCGACATCGTCTTTCTCTCCTGAATAACGGAAATACGGACGACCCATTGTCTTTTTTTCATTTTTTTGGGGCAGATACCGTCAAGCGGATGCGCAGGACGGATCGGCCAAGGATTTCACCTAAGGAAATCCCATATCAGAAAATCAACGACAATCGCCGGATGACCGTGCCAGAAATGGCGAGCCCCCTTTGTATGCCCCCTATTTCCACCCACTCCTTAGGTAGATCATCTTAGAACATATCCTCGTCTTCAAGTCGAGGGGGCGCCGTGGTGCAATTGAGACCCCTAACAGTCATTACGATATTTCCAAATTCCTCCTTTGATCAGTGGGATAACCACGCTTTCCAAAATTTCATTCTGGGCTTGCGGGAGTCGAACGTATAATTCTGGTACACTCTACCCCAAAAGAGGTAGGTAATGGATTAAGTTCTATTTTTTCAATCGGTTAACTTACAAGAGTTAGCTACCTCCTTGTGAAGCGCCGCCTATCAAGGTGAATCGGCTTCAACTTTTCCCACCCATCGGCACCATCCGATTCCCTGCCAAGCCAGCATTTCCGCGGCGCGACTCGCCGTTTCCTTGCAATCGACTGCGCCGCCCGCGACAAGCGGCGTGGCGTATGGAAATTCGCGCCTTCATTGCAGCAGATCGGAGCAGGTCCGCAGCGGGCATTGGAATTCGATCGCGGGGTTATGCGGCACTGCGGTATGGGGCATACGCTCCGAACATCTCTGCTTATTCGGTAAACTAACCTAACTTCCGTTTGCGGCTTTCCATTCCCGTTTCACAGCGCGGCGGAGGACCGCCTGTGCGATCGCGCGTGAGGCGCCCGCGACGGCTCAGGAAAAGTATTCATCTACTATACAGGGGAATACCCTCCGAATAATCCGGAGTTGTGCTTGCCAGACGCGATAGAACAACCGGCCGTTATTTTGGCGAGATCGCGCTTTGGGCGGAAAATCGGTGCGCCGGGCAGACTTCAGCGCTCGATGGCGCGAACCAGCACGAAGCCCTCGGCGGCTTCGGCAAAGACCGTCGATCCGCGCAGACGGGCCAGCGCCTCGATGGTGATGAGCGATCGCTCGTCGGGAAAGTCGCGGAGCTGGCTTTCGAACATTGCGAAGGCATCCAGCTTGCGTTGCAGCGTGGCGGCGATGTCGATGTGGACGTTGGGCACGAAAGGCGGGGTCAGCGGCGCCGCGTACCAGTTGGTCTCGGACAGCGTCTCGTAGGCGAGCACCCGCGTCGGCACCGTGCGGTCGCGCGGGCGGGCGGCAACCATCGCGGCGAGGAACGCCAGCTGATGGTCCTGATGGATGTCCCCCAGGAACGGCACGAAGAGCGTGTCCGGCTGCACCGCGCGCACCACCCGGCCGAGCGCGGCATTGAGTTCGGCGGCTGGCACGATGTCGAGCGAGGCCGCCGGAAAATCCAGCATGTGCACCTCGCTGACGCCGATATGCGCGTGCGCCCGGCGCATCTCCGCCTGGACCCTGGCCACGCCCTCTTCCGAGAACGCCGGCGGCCGTCCGCTGGTGACGACCACGACCTGCACGTCCATCCCTGCCGCCGCCATGCGCGCCATCGTGCCGCCGCAGCCGAGGATCTCGTCGTCGGGATGCGGCGCGACGACCAGCACCTTTCCATAGTGATCGAGAGCCAAGCGCGATCCTTTCAAAAAACGGGGCCTTTCAGCACAGCATGAAGCGCCGGAGGCTTGCCCTCGGCGATCTCCCAGTCGGTCAGTTCGAGAAGGCCCTCGCCGGTCTGCACGGTCAGGACCCCGTCGCGGCTGGCCATGACCTGCCCCGGAATGGCGTGATGCCGCTCGCCGCCGCCGACCGGGCGGGTGGCCCAGACCGTCAGCTTGCGCCCGGAGACATGGGTGAAGGCGCCCGGATAGGGCCGCCCCACCGCGCGGACGAGCCGGTCGATCGCCACTGCCGGATCGCGCCAGTCGATCAGGCCGTCGGCGGGCGTGCGCTTGGTCGCCCAGGTGGCATAGCGCTCGTCCTGAACCTCGCGCGGCTGCTCGCCTGCCGCCAGCCGGGGGAGCACCGCGCGCAGCATCGCCCGCAGGGCGTCCATGTGCTTGTCGTAGAGGCCCTGCGCGGTCTCGTCGCGGGCGAGGTGGAAGTAGTGCTGGGCGAGGATGTCGCCGTCGTCGGTGCCTTCCGCGATCCAGAACAGGCTGGAGGCGGAGATCGGCTCGTCCAGCAGGATCGTCCAGGGGATCGCCGCCCGCCCGCGCAGGCGCGGCAGCGGCGCCGGGTGATAGCCGATCGCGCCTTTCGCGGCGATCGACAGGAATTCCGGCCCGACGATCTGCGACCAGCCGACCACGAAAACGTAGTCCGGCCGCTCGGCGCGGACCCGTTCGAGAACGTCGGCATCGTTGGTCCGTGCGATGGAAAACAGTTGCGCCCCGGCCCGCTCGGCGAACGGCGCCATGTCCACGAGGTCGGAATGACGCCCGTGGAGTTCGGGCGGCAGGGTTCCGACCATGGTCAGGTCCCAGTCCGCCGCCGCGGTGAGTTCTTCCACGAGGACCTGGGTGCTCCCCACGGCCCCGATCACGACAGCCCGCATTGCCCCCTCCCGCTTCTCAGCCCGCCACCGCCCGCGAAGGCCCGGTGCTGCGCACGGGAGCGGTTGCGGGCGGAAGGTCGTCACCAGGCGAAGGTTGCGCGCGGATCGTCGCCGGTTCGTTCCAGGGCTCGCGCAGGAGGTCCATCTCGTCGAGCAGCTGGTGGTTCACCTTGCGCACGTCGTAGATCTTCTCGGCCAGGTCGCGCGAACGGGCGGCCATGCTCGTGACCAGCGTAGGCGCCTCGATGAAGCGCTGCATCGCCGCCTTGAGCGCGGCCACGTCGCGCGGTGCCACCAGGAAGCCGTTCTCCCCCTCGATCACCGGCTCGCGGCAGCCGGGCATGTCGGTGGTGATGATCGGACGCCCGGTCGCCATGGCTTCGAGGATCGTGCGCGGCAGGCCCTCGCGGTAGTAGGAGGGCAGCACGAAGACCGAGCTGCTGGCCAGATAGGGCCGCACGTCGCTGGTGCCGGGAATGAACTGGACCGGGAACTGGCGCGCCAGCCGGGCGCATTCCACTTCGTCGATCCCGGTGGGATTGGCCCGCTCGTAATGGCCGAGCACGCAGAACTCGACTTCCGGATGATCGAGCTTGAGCTGCCGCGCCGCCTCGACGAATTCGTAGATGCCCTTGTCGCGCATCAGGCGACCGACCAGGAGGAAGCGCAGGCGTCCGCGCGGCAATGGTTCCAGGCGGAAGCGGTCGAGATCGACGCCCGAGCCGGGCACCTGGATCACGTTCTGGCGCGGGGAAACGATGCCGAGGTCGATCATGTCCTGCCGGTCGTCGGCATTGAATACGAAGACCCCGCGCGCCCGGCGCACCGACTCGCGATAGAGCCGCGTTACTGCCCAGCGCAGGCCCTTGCGTGCCTTGCTGTCCTCGCTGAAGACATAGCCGAGGCCCGACATCAGCGCGAAGAAGCGCGGCACGCAGAGCATCCGCGCGGCAATCCCGCCGTAGATTATCGGCTTCTGCGTATAGGCGAGCACGAGATCCGGCTTTTCCGCCATCATCAGCTTCACATAAGCGGAGAGCAGCGCTGCGTCCTTCAGCGGATTGGTGCCGGTGCGCGCCATCGGCACGATCCGGAAGGCGACGCCCCAGGCGGACAGGTCCTGCTCCACGGCGGCATTCCGGTCGGGCGCCACGGCGACGACCTCGTGCCCGTTCGCTTTCAGCTCCCGCAGCAGCGCGCCCCGGAAATTGGTGAGCGAATAGGCCAGGCTGGAAAGGACGAGTATTTTCATGCGTGATCGAGCCCCAGGCTGACGGCCAGACTTACGGCCTGACTTGCGGATGGTGTGCCGTGAGGCAGCCACCACGCCCCCGCGTAAGTGCCCCCATCCCTTCGCCCTGAATGATGGCCCTCGGACCGCCGACCGCAAGCCGACTAATCGGCTGATAGCCCTTCGAGATGACCTGCGGCGATTAAGGGCGGGATAGCCGCCGCCCGGCCCGCTCCCTTTGGATCAGGTCCCTGTCCGACAGTCGAAATCGCGCCCCCTTCGCAAGGGGAGCGGCAATTACGGCTGATGGCTTCATGCACAAGTGCGTGCCCCGGAAATGGTCAATAGATCATGAATCCATGAGGCCGGGTGCGGCCCCGTGCTTGCTTTCCGGCCCTGACGACCAAGTCCCGCAAGGGCAGGTCCGAAAAACCGGAAGGAAAGAAAGCATGGCGGCGAAGCGCGATCCGGGACCTGACCAGACAAAGCCGAGAAGGTCGACGCAATGAGCCATGCCGCTACGCCAAGCAGTGCCGCGACGGTTGCCGCAGGGTCCGGAAGTCGCTTCCTGCGGGTGCGCAAGCTGGGTTCGGCGGGCGGACGGACGCGCGGCGGCTCCGCGCAGTTCAGCCTGCGCCGCACCTTCCGCAACACCGTGCTGATGACGATCGACTTCGTGGTGCTTTCGCTGACGCTGGCGCTGGCGTTCGAACTGATCGGCAAGACCGGCTTTCCCAAGTCGGACGGCCATCTCGGCGCGATCCTGTCCTTTGCGCTCGTTGTGATCGGGGTGTTCTACACAGCCGGGATCTATCGCCGATCCTGGCGCTTCTTCAGCTTTTCCCATGCGATCCAGCTGGCGATGCTGACGGTTCCGGCCTTCGCGCTCGCCTGGGTGGCGATCATGATCGTGCCGGGCGTCCGGGCCGAGCGCGGCCAGCTGGTGGACATCGCCCTGGCCCAGTGGCTCTTCGCGATGACCGCGCTGTTCTTCGTGCGCGGCGCCCGCCGCGCGCTCCGCGAGAAGCTGACCCATACCGCCAAGGTCCTGCCCGCCCATATCGACAGCAAGAACCTGCGCGGCGCGCTGCTGGTCGGCTCGCCGGACTGGGTGCTCTCGATCGTCGAGATGCTGAGGCGCGAGACCACGCCCAGCTTCTTCGTCACCGGCATCCTGCTGCCCGCCGACAACGATACCCTGCAACAGATCGCCAGCGTGCCGGTGCTCGGCAGCCACGACGACCTTGCCCATGCGGTCGAGACGCTGGAACTGCAAGGCCGCCGCCCCTCGCTGGTGATCGCCTGCGACGACGGCACCGACCTGTCCAACCGCGAGATGGCGCGGCTGACCTCTCGCGCGCGCAATCTCGGCCTCGAACTCTCGCGCATCCGCGATGGCTGGAGCCATATCCTCCAGCGCAACCACGGCGCCTCGCCCGACGAGCTTTCGGTGAAGGACCTGCTCGGCCGCAGCGAATTCACGCTGGAAGGCGAGCAGATCACCAGCCAGATCACCGGCAAGTGCGTGCTCGTCACCGGCGCGGGCGGCACGATCGGCGGCGAACTGTGCTGGCAGCTCGCCAGCTTCCGCCCCTCGCGGCTGGTGCTGGTCGAACACAGCGAATACCACCTCTACGCCATCGAGATGAAGCTGCGCGAGCAGTATCCCGATCTCGACGTCCAGCCCGAGCTTTGCAACATCCGCGAGCGCGACGACGTGCGCCGGGTCTTCGAGAAGCACCGTCCGGTGATCGTCTACCACGCCGCCGCGCTCAAGCATGTGCCGATCGTCGAGGCCAACCCTTGCGCCGGGGTCCATACCAATATCCTTGGCACCCGGATCGTTGCCGACGCGGTCTGCGAGTTCTCGGCCAAGGCCATGGTCCAGGTCTCCACCGACAAGGCGGTGAACCCGGTGGGCATGATGGGCGCGACCAAGCGGGTGGGCGAACTCTACAGCCAGGCGCTCGACATGTGCGGGGTGGACGATCCCGAGGCCCCCCGCTTCATGACCGTGCGCTTCGGCAACGTGCTGGGATCGAGCGGTTCGATCGTCCCGCTGTTCCACCGCCAGCTTCGCGAAGGCCGCGCGCTGACGGTGACGCACCCCGACATCGAACGCTTCTTCATGACCGTGCGCGAGGCGGTGCAGCTGATCCTCCAGAGCAGTTCGGCGGCGCTCAGCCAGAATTCCCAGCGCGGCACGATCTTCGTGCTCGACATGGGCAAGGCGGTGCGGATCGTCGACCTCGCCTACCGGATGATCCGGCTCTACGGCCTCCAGCCGGAGATCGACGTGCCGGTCGAATTCGTCGGCCTGCGCCCCGGCGAGAAGCTCTACGAGGAGCTGTTCGACATCTGCGAGGAGCAGCTCCCCTCCGGCATCAAGGGCATCTTCGAGGCGCAGTCCAAGCCGATCCCCCTGCCCTTCATCTCGCGCAGCATCGACCGGCTCGCCCGCGCGGTGGACCTTGGCGACCATGTCGAGGCGCGGCGGATCACCCATACCCTGGTCAAGGTGCCGAGCGGCAGCGCCGGTTTCGAAGTGGTCGAGAACTCCGGCCTGCACCGTCCGCAGGGCACCGGCGAACCCGTTAAGGCCTGAGGAGAAACCATCCGTGAATCTGGCAAGCCTCCCCGGAATCGAGGATTCGTCCCCGGCGCCGGAAACCTTCCGCAGCGAACCCGCTCCCCGCGCCGTGCGCTCGCTCTGGCCCCGGCACGAGCCGGACGAGATCGAGGCGGTCGCCCATGTCCTGCGTTCGGGCAAGGTCAATGCCTTGGTCCACGGCGAGCAGAACCGCGCCTTCGCGGCGGACTTCGCGCGCTTCGTCGGCATGCCCGAGGGACTCTGTCTCGCCAACGGCACGCTGACACTGGAAGTGGCGCTGCGCGCGCTCGGGGTCGGGCCGGGGCATGAAGTGATCGTTCCCGCCCGCAGCTTCTTCGCGACCGCGAGCTGCGTGCTGGCGGTCGGCGCGCTGCCGGTCTTCGCCGATGTCGATCCGGTCAGCCAGAACATCGATCCCGCATCGGTCGCACGCATGGTGACGCCCGCCACCCGCGCGGTGATCTGCGTCCACCTCGGCGGCTGGCCCTGCGACATAGACGCGCTCGGCCGGATCTGCGACGACCACGGTCTCCACCTGATCGAGGACTGCGCGCAGGCCCACGGCGCTACCTGGCGCGGGCGGCAGGTCGGCTCGTTCGGGGCGGCCTCGTCCTTCTCGTTCTGCACCGACAAGATCCTGTCCACCGGCGGCGAAGGCGGGTTGCTGCTCTTGCGCGACCACGAGGTCTGGCTGCGCGGCTGGTCGTTCAAGGACCACGGCAAGAGTTATCGCAAAGTCACCGACGGGTTGGGCACTCCGGGCGCGTTCCGCTATATCCACGACTCCCCCGGTTCGAACTACCGCATGACCGAGATGCAGGCCGCGCTCGGGCGCTGCCAGCTCGGCAAGCTGCCCCGCTGGCTGGAGGCACGCCGCCGCAATGCCGAGACGCTGCGTGAAGCCCTCGTCGGGGTGCCCGGCCTCCTGCTGCCCGAACCACCCGCCGAAATCGGCCATGCCTGGTACAAGTTCACCTTGCGCCTCGAAGGCCCCGCAGACCGGGTGGAGGAACGCCGCCGCACCGTGCTGGCGGGCCTGATCGCGCGCGGCATTCCGGCGGGCAGCGGCTCCTGCCCGGACATGAGCCGCGAGCACGCCCTGTCCGGCCTGCCGATCCGCCGCGACGGCATGCTGGCCCATGCCGTCGATCTCGGCCGCAGGACGCTGCTGTTCCCGGTCGATCATACGCTGGACGATCAGGACATGCTGCGCATGGCCGAAGCCATGAAAGAGACGATGATGGAGACTCGCGCGTTATGATGGCTCCCGACTGGCAACCCCGCTTCATCGTCATCGGCGCGGTCAAGGCCGCCACGACCTGGATACAGGCGCGGCTACAGGACAATCCGGCGATCTACATGCCCAACCCGGAGCCGCATTACTTCAGCTCGGAATTCGATCGCGGCGAAGACTGGTATCGCGGATTCTTCGCGAACCGTCCGGACGGCGTGCAACTGATCGGGGAGAAGTCGGCGGACTATCTCGCCCACCCCCTCGCCGCCCAGCGCATTGCCCGCGCCCTGCCGCAGACCCGCCTCGTGCTGCAACTGCGCAACCCGGTGGAGCGCGCCTATTCCGACTACAAGATGCTCTACCGGCGCGGCACCGTGAAAGGGCCGCCCGAGGAATATCTGCGCTCGCTCGACAGTGCCTATCCGCGCTTCCTTCAGGACGGCCTCTACGCGCGCCATCTCGCCCGCTGGTACGACCTGTTCCCGCGCGAGCAGATCCTGATCTACCTCTACGAGGACGTTGCCGTGCAGCCGCAGCGGATCGTCGAGACGGTGTCGCGGCATATCGGCGTCGCGCCGGTGTTCCGCGCGGAAAATGCCGCCACCGCGGAAAACAGCAGCCGCTCCGCCATCCTGCCGCTGCCGCTGCGCAAGGCGCTGGCGCCGCTCAAGGACACGGTACGCCCGCTGCGCGGTACCGCGATGTTCGAGAACGTCCGCTCGCTGCTCGCCCGCGAGATCGCCTATCCGCCGCTGGCGCCGGGCCTGCGCGAGCAGATCCAGGATTTCTACGCGCGCGACGTGGAAACGCTGGAGGCGATCTGCGGTCTCGACCTTGCCCGCTGGAAGAACTCGGCACGAACGGCGGCATGAGTCCGCTCACTCCACCTCCAGCCGGGTCGGCGCGCCCATGCCGTCCATGAAATTCGCCAGGTTGCGGTGGAGGTTGACGACCTTCTGCTCCTGATGCGGATTGGGCAGCGGACCGCGGAAGCCGCTGGACTTCATGCCCTTCTGCACGAACTGCATGTTCGAGAAGTCCTGCGCCAGCACCGAGCCCCAGTGCTCGCCGATGGGATCGGCATAGACCCACTCGGTCTGCGGTGCCGCCCCCTCGGGGAAGCGTTCGAGGGCGTAGCTTTCGAAGATGCACCTGTCCGGATCGTCGCCATAGGGGCGCACGCGGTAGCAGAGCGCGAAAGTCTCGCCGTGGAGGATGTTCTGGTTGGGGAACAAGCCCCAGGCGAGGCCGCCCTCCTTCTTGATCTCCGGCGGGACTTCCGGCCAGACCACCCCGCGCGCGGCATCGTCGGCTTTCGCGGACTTGAGCCAGTGAGCGATGATCTCGCCCGGCGTGGCGGTTTCGGGCAGTTCGTCCACCAAACGGCTGGCGGCGTTGACCAGCGTTTCGGTGGAGGCGGAGTAGTTCACCGTCTCGTAGTTCTCGCGGATCAGTTCGTAGGTGGAAACGCGGGCGTCATCCCCCTTGCCGGCGCGGGTGGTGCCGGCGCTTTCGCTCATCTGGAACTTGCTCTCGCGGGTGTCGTAGCTGGAGACCGAGTGCAACCCGTACTGCTTGGACAGCGCATAGTAATCGCCATAGGCGAGGAGCTGCGTATGGGTGCCGGCGACGTGATAGGGTTCGAGGAAGGCCTCGATCGCGGTCTTCCAGTTGCAATCGTAGATCGCCCACTGGCGCCACTTGTAGTGCATCCCGGCAAGATCGAAGTGCCCGAGGATTTCCCCCGCGCGGCCCATCCATTCCTTCAGCGGCACCGCCTCGGGGTCCATCGAGATGTAGATGTAGCCGCCCCAGGTATCGACCTGCACCTCCGACAGGCAGGTCATCTCCGGCGTGAGCTTGCCCTTCCAGTCCTGCGGGTCGAGGATGTAGGTGTTCCGGCCGTCGAGGTCGAACGTCCAGCCGTGGAAGCCGCAGATGAAGCTCTTGCGGTGGTTGCCGCGCACGTCGTGCACTTTGCCCGGCAGCATGTCCGGCACCGAGACGAGCTGGCGGCCGCGATGCGGGCAGACGTTGTGAAAGGCTTTCAGAGCGCCGTCGTCCTTGCGCAGGACGATGACCGATTCGTCGGCGACGTCGTACGTCATCCAGTCGCCCGGATTGGGCAGGTCGCTTTCGCGCTCCACCATCTGCCAGACCTTGGGCCAGAGCAGCTTCTTTTCCGCCGCAAGGTAGTCCTTCGAGAGGAAGGCGGTGGTGGGGTAGGTGGCGAGGCGTTCCTCGTCCATGTCCTGCGCGGTCAAGCTTGCCTTGGTGCCCGTCTCTTTCACGTGGCCTCTCCTGTTATAAACAGGTCTGTTCATTAAGCCATCGTGGGGACCAGTTCCACCGCAGAACCGGGCCACCGCAACGCCCCTGCGATACAAATGGAAAAGGGCGCACCCGCAGGCGCGCCCTTCCCTTTCATCCGGTCTTGCGATCAGAGCGCGATGACACCCCCGTCATCCTTGGTGATCGCGATGACCGCCGAACGCGGGCGCACGGTCGCGGCGGGCGTGCCGGTCTGACTGTCGGGCCAGTGGCTTGACGGGGCCGTCGGAGTACCGTCCTCACCGGGATGCTGGATGCCGACGAAGAGCGTGCGACCGTCCGGGGTCGAGTCGATGCCGGTGATCTCGCACTGGACCGGGCCGACCAGGAAACGCCGCAGGTTGGCCGCCGTCGCCGGAGCCCCGACCACGGTCGCCTGGGTGGCGGTGGCGCCGTTCAAGTCGGTGTTGGTGATCGTCTTCGCGCCGCCGTCGCCGACACGGCCGGGGATTGCGGCCAGCAGCATGCAGTTGGTGCGGTCGGTCAGGGCGCCATCGTCGGTCTCGATCCAGAGCACCGGGTTGAACTGCCCCGCCGGATTGGTGGCGCGCGAGAAGTAGCAACCGTCCGGGCTGGAGAAGTCGTTGTCGGCGGTCAGGCCCGAGATGTTGACGTTGGCTCCGGCATCGGCGACATCGGCGCCGAACAGGTAGATGTCCCACTTGAAGGTGGTGGCGGCGGTGGTGTCGCCGTCCTCGCGCAGGCGGACGATGTGGCCGTTCGGGTTACCGTACTGCGCGGTTTTCGCAGCGCCCTTGGGGTCGTTGTAGTGGCGCGGGTTGGCGGCATCGGTGCCGGTGAGCGGACGCCCGGCGGCATTGTTGTTGGTGAGGGTGAGATAGATCTCGCCGGTCACCGGGTTGCCCGCCGTCCATTCCGGACGGTCCATCGGCGTCGCGCCCAGGGCGTCTGCGGCCAGGCGGGTGTTGACGAGAATGTCGGCCTGGTCGGCGAAGACATATTCGGGCGTCGAGCCGCTTGCCGGACGATTCGGCACCGAGCCGAACACCAGCGGTAGCCACTGGCCGCTGCCGTCGGCATTGAACTTCGCCACATAGAGCGTGCCGGTGTCGAGGTACTTGTCACCCATGGCAAGGCGGCTGGTCGAAGCCGCATCGGCGGCGGCATAAGTGGCCGAGGACACGAACTTGTAGAGATATTCGCGGCGCGAGTCGTCGCCCATGTAAACGCCCAGCTTCTGGTCGTTCACGGCGCGCACGAAGGCGCCCTCATGGCCCATGCGGCCCAGCGCGGTCCGCTTGCGCGGGGCCGAGGCGCGATCGTAGGGATCGATCTCGACCACCCAGCCGTACTGGTTCGGCTCGTTGCGATAGTCGTCCGCCGCCGTGGCGCCGGTGATCGTCGCGTTCCACTTGGTGTAGATCGAGTCGGTGGAATCCGCGAAGGACCAGGCGAAGTTGCCGGTACGGCTGGTCACGCCGAAACGCGCCAGCGCGGTCATCTCGCGGACGCTGCGCTTGGCATCGTCCGCAGTGTCGCGGCGGAAGTAACCGGCCCAGTTTTCCTCGCAGGTGAGGTTGGTGGCCCAGGGGGTCATGCCGTTGGCGCAGTTGTTGATCGTGCCGCGACCGGCGGTGCCGTTCGTCGAATAGGCGGTGACGAGCAGCGCCGAACCGGCGGCGGGGCCGTGGAAGGTCATCGGCGTGTTCGGGGTGATGCGGCGGTTGAGATTGCCGGTGGGAACGTAGGACCACTTGCGGTTGCCCGCATCGACATATTCCGACACCGAAACGCCGTGCGCCTCGATCTCCTTGATCGCCTCGGCCGCCGGACGCGGGCCGGTGGAGACGTTGGTCGGCCCATTCCGGTGGAGGTACTGGACGTTCAGGTTCTCGTGGTTCTGCACCATGAGGCCGCGCGTGGAGCTGTTGTCGTCACGGCCGCCCGCCGCCGAAAGGCCGAAGAAGTGCAGCCCGTCGCCGTGGTCGCCGATACGCTGGGCGAAGTTCGTGTCCGAACCGTCGTTGGCATAGGCCGAAACCCCGGTGGCGAGCGGATCGCCGAGGCGGGTCATCACCGTCACCGAATAGCCGGTCGGCACCTTCACCACGTCCGCCAGGCTATGGGCGACGGCGGTGAAGCCCAGCACGCCCGGCGAGACGCGTATCGTCGTGGTGCCGGTGCGTGCCTTGCCGAGGCTGTCGGTGGCGGTGAACGTGAAGACCAGATCGGTCGCTGCGGCAACCGCAGGCGCGATGAACGTCACCTTCGAGCCGGAGCCGATCAGTTCGACGGTCGTGCCGGAGGTCTGCGCCCAAGCGGTCCGGTAGCCGCCGTAGCCGTTCTCCGGGCTGCCGGTCAGGGTGACGACGCGGCCCGCGCTGGTCGCCGCATTGGCACCGGCGCTGACGGACACGCCTTCCTGATCGTCGTCGTCGCCGCAGGCTGCCAGCAGGGCCGTGCCCATGAAGGCCATGGTCGTGGCACCGGCGCCCCGGAACAGGGCCTGACGGCGCGAATAGCGCTCCGCCGCCATGCTTTCCAGCGAGCGTTCGGTGGTGGGATTGGTATCGACATCGCCATCGGTATAGCCGTTGGCGGGAAGCCCTTCAGTCATGGTGTGCCCCTGTTCTTTCGACATTCGCAGGGGCGTTGCTAAAAGCGCTTCATGGCAACTGAGCGCAATTTCCGCGTCAGTTCGATGGCGGTTTCACGACAACCATGTCGCGAAAGATTCAGGAAGCGTCGGACACTCGCGGATCACGCCTCGGGATAGACCCCGGCCAGCACCTTTTCGAAATGCGCGGCGACATGATCGTTGCATGAACAGGCCCTGGCCTTGAGGCTCTCGCGATCCACCACGGCGATGCCGCCGCGCCGGGTGCGCACCAGTCCGTCGCGCTTGAAGCGCTGGAGCACGCGGCTGGCATAGCTGCGGCCGATGCCCATCATCGAGGCCAGTTGCTCCTGCGTCATCGTCACGTCATTGCGCCCGATCCGGTCGACCGCCGCGATCAGCCACTTGGCCGCGCGCTCTTCGATCGTGTGGACGGCGTTGCAGGCGATCGACTGGAACACCTGGGCCATCATGCAGTCGGCATAGCGCGAAAACAGCCCGGCGATCGTCGGCACCCCCTCCTTCACCTCATCCAGCTGGCGGGTGGGAATGCGCCAGAACAGGCCGCCGTGCAGCACATTGGCGCGGGCATAGGCGGGCAGGCTGCCCTGGCTGACCACGCCGCCCAGCGCGCCCTCGCGCCCGACCAGGATCGTCTCCACCGAAATGCCGCTGTCGAGCTCGACGAAGAACGAGCAGATCGACGCACCGCGCGGCAGGTAGCAGTAGTCCACCTGGTCGCCCGGATGATAGATCACCTCGCCGGAACGCAATTGCACTTCGCTCAGATGGGGTTCGAGCAGGGCGAAGTCGCCCGGACGCAACACCGCGAGCAGATCGCTTTGCTCCTGGCTGGTCTGTGACGCCATCTTCACCGGCTCCCTGAAATTCCGCACCGAATTCTCCCGCGCCGGACCGGCGCCATTCTCCCACGCCGAAACGGCGCCGCAACGCCAACAATGCGGCAGACCGCTTGCGGTTCCCGTCGTCAGCGTACAGAAGTGAACAGACGCAAGGGCGCGACGTTGCTAAAGCGTTCCTCAGGAACATTTCTCTGGCGCCGGAGTTGTGGTCCCTTGAGCGGGGGGCTTGCGCGTTACGGCGAGCGCGTCCAACCGCCTGTAGTTATTCCCAATTCTAGGCGAAACGAGCGATGCGGACCGAGGACCTGACTGCCCTGAAAGCCAACCCGGCCATGCTTCGGACGGAAAGCGCCCTGCGTGGCTGACGGCGTGCACCAGGTAGACCTCAGCACCTGCGATCTCGAGCCGATCCACATCATCGGCCGCATCCAGAGCTTCGGCTGGCTGCTCTCGTTTTCCAGCGACTGGATCATCAACCACGTCTCGCTCAATTGCGAGGAACTGTTTGGCGCCCCCGCACGCGACATGGTGGGCCTGCCTGCCATGCAGTTCCTCTCGCCTGACGCCATGCACGACGTGCGCACCCGCCTGCAGGTGCTGGGCGGCGCCAGCACGGTGGAGCGCGTGTTCGAAGTGGACCTGCGCGGCGACGGGCGCCTGTTCGACATGGCGATCCACGTCTCCGGCCGCTCCTACGTACTGGAGATCGAACCGCACGAAGGCGGGCGTCGCCGCGATTTCGTCAGCTACGTGCGTCCGATGATCGACCGGCTGCGCCAGTCCACCTCGATCGAGCAGCTCTGCGCCAGCGCCGCTCGCCACTTGCGCGGGCTGACCGGGTTCGACCGGGTCATGGTCTACCGCTTCGAAGGCGACGGCGCCGGGGAAGTCGTGGCCGAGAGCCTCAACGGCATGGTGGACAGCTTCAAGGGCCTGCACTTCCCCGCCTCCGACATTCCCGCCCAGGCGCGGCGGCTCTACACCCGCAACATGCTGCGCATCATCAGCGACGTGAACGACCCGACGGTGCCGATCCATCCGGTCACCGATCCCAACGGCGATCCGCTGGACCTGTCGATGTCGGGCCTGCGCGCGGTTTCGCCGATCCACGTCGAATACTTGCGCAACATGGGCGTGAAGGCGTCGATGTCGGTCTCGATCATGCGGCGCGGCAAGCTCTGGGGGCTGATGGCCTGCCACCACTATTCGCCGCTGACGCTCTCCTATTCCGTGCGCACCGCCAGCGAGCTGTTCGGCGAGTTCTTCGCCTATCTGCTGGAGCAGAAGGAAACCGACTTCGCGCTGGAGCAGCGCTCGGCCTCGATGCGTCTTCACGACGAGATGATGTCGCGCGTTGCCGCCGGGGGTTCGCTGCTGGAGGCCTTCGAGGACTTCTCGGAATCGATCGGGCGCGTCATTCCCTTCGACGGGATCATCGGCTGGGTCGACGGGCGCTTCGTCAGCCACGGATCGACGCCCAGCGAGGCACAGTTCTCCGAGCTGGCCCGTTTCCTCAACACTGCGGGCGCCAGCACCGTCTGGTCCACCGACACGATCGATGCGGTCTACGCCCCGGCCGCCGAATGGGCGGATCGCGCCGCGGGCCTGCTGGCCCTGCCGGTCAGCCGCAGCCCGCGCGACTATATCGTGCTGTTCCGCCGCGAACAGCTGCGCGAGGTGAACTGGGCGGGCAATCCGGAAAAGGCCATCGAACTCGGCCCCAACGGCCCGCGCCTGACCCCGCGCAAGAGCTTCGAGATCTGGAAGGAAGAGCGGCGCGGCCAGTCCCGCCCCTGGACCGAGGAAGAGACGCTCGCCGCCGATGCCTTGCGCGTCACCCTGCTCGAAGTCGTCCTGCGCCTGGCCGATGCCGCCCATGTCGAGCGCGAGCAGGCGACGCGCCAGCAGGACATGCTGATCGCGGAACTCAACCACCGCGTGCGCAATATCCTCAACCTGATCCGCGGCCTCGTCACCCAGAGCAAGGAAGGCGCCAGCACGATCGACGAATTCGCCGAGATCGTCGGCAGCCGCATCCATGCCCTCGCCCGCGCTCACGACCAGGTGACGCAGAAGGACTGGACGCCGTCCTCGCTCTACGATCTGATCCGCACCGAGACCGCCGCCTATGTCAGCGACAGTGCCGAGCGGGTGGTGATCGACGGCCCCGACGCGCTCGTCGCCCCCAGCGCCTTCACCACGCTGGCGCTGGTGTTCCACGAGCTGATGACCAATTCCTGCAAGTACGGCGCGCTCTCGGATGCGCGCGGAACGGTGACGATCACGCTCAATCGCGGGGACGACGGCTCGCTGGAGATCGACTGGCGCGAGTCGGACGGTCCTCCGGTGACGACCCCGACCCGGCGCGGCTTCGGCTCGACCATCATCGAGCGCACGATCCCCCACGAACTCGGCGGCTCGGCCTCGGTGATCTATCCCGCGGAAGGCATGAAGGCGCTGTTCCTGATCCCGGCCGACCATATCGCCAGTTTCGAGACGCCCAGCCCCTCCGAAGACCGCCCCGCGCCCCCGGTGCCGGAAGCGGCGGATCTGGCCGGAACGCTCCAGGACGGGATCGCGCTGATCGTCGAGGACAACGTCATCATCGCCATGGAGGCCGAAGACGTGCTGCGCGGCCTCGGCTTCAACGACTGCCGGATCGAAGGCGCGGTCGCTTCCGCCATGGCCCTCGTCGAGAGCGGCGGGGTGTCCTTCGCGATGCTCGACGTCAATCTCGGCAAGGATACCAGCGAGCCGGTGGCACAGGCCCTGCTGGCGCGCGGCGTGCCGTTCATCTTCGCCAGCGGCTATGGCGAACGCTCGCTGATGTCCGGCGCGTTCAAGGGCGTACCGGTCGTGACCAAGCCTTACGGCGAACGCGAGGTGCGCGCGGCGATCGGGCGGCTCAAGCGAGGTTGAGCGAAGCACGATGACAAATGGAAACGGCTCCTTGCGCGCCAACCAATAGCCCGTCGCCCCCGCCCTTTCACCCCCAACTCGCTGCAGGCGGCGCGGCTTCCAGAAAGGCGATCAGTCCCCGCTCCTCACCCGCCAGCCAACGGGTGCGGCGCGGCAGGCTTTCCGGCAGATCGGGCACCGGCTCGGTCCCTCGCACGAAGGCGATCAGCGCCGGGTGAACGTAGGACTTGCGCGCGATCGCCGGCGTATTGCCGAGATGCTCGGCGACATCCTCCAGCATCGCCTTCAGCGTCACCTCCGGCTCCCGCCATATCCGCGCAAAAGCCAGGGCGCTCGCCGCAAAGGTACGGAAATCCTTGGCCGAGAAATCCTCGCCCATCGTTTCGTGCAGATAGTCGTTCACCTCCTGCGAGCCGACCGGGCAGGCGCAGCCTTCCTCATCGAGATACTGGAACAGGTGCTGGCCCGGCAGGTCCTGCATCTTGCGCACGCAGGCGACGAGCGCGCGGTCGCTCGACAGGACCTCGCGCAGCTTGCCGTGCTTGGCGCGGAAACGCAGCTTCAGGGTGCGGCCCCTGAGCGTCGCATGACGTCCGCGCAGGGTGGTGGCGCCGAAGCTGCGGTTCTGCTGGGCATAACGCTCGTTGCCGATGCGCATCGCCGCGCTGTCCAGCAGGGCGACGACCGAGGCCACCGCCCGCTCGCGGCACAGGCGCGACAGCGCGAGATCCTCGGCCACGCGCTGTCGCAGGCCCGGCAGGGCATGGCCGAAGGCGGCGCAGCGGTCGAACTTGCGGGCATCGCGGTCGGCACGCCAGTCGGGGTGATAGCGGTACTGCTTGCGCCCGCGCGCATCGAAGCCGGTGGCGAGCAGGTGCGCCTCGGGATCGGGCGAGAACCAGCAGTCGACATAGGCAGGCGGCAGGGCGATGCGATTGAGCCGGTCGATCTCCTCGCGGTCCTTGATGCGGTCGCCGTCCGGATCGAAGTAGGCCCATTTCACGGGCGTCACTTTGCCTGGGCGTGCCCCGCCGCGCCGGATCGCCTTGCGGGTGATCCCCGGTTCGTTTGCTTCGGTGAAGGTGAGGCGCGGCATCATGGCTCCAAAACATCTGTCCGATGGAAACGCACAATCCGGCGCGAAGTTGTGGCGGGCGGGCGATCGAATGGAACCGGCACGCCGCAGCAGCCGTTGCTTCTGCATAGAACAGCCCCAGACAGGAGCGACACCATGGCAGATGCCCGTATCTTCAAGGACCTCAAGGCCGACCACGACCGCCACCGCGACATGCTTGCCCGGTTGGGCGAGACGCAGGGCGACAGTCCCGAACGCCGCGAACTGTTCGAGGCGCTGCGCCGCGAACTCCAGGCCCATGCGGCGGCGGAGGAAGAGGCGCTCTATGCGACGATGCTTGCCGATCCGGACCTGCGCGACGAGGCGCGTCATTCGGTCTCCGAACACAAGGAGATCGACGACTTCCTCGGCGAACTGCTCGACATCGACATGGGTTCGGGCGCCTGGCTGATGAAATTCAAGGACATGCGCCACCGCTACCTCCACCACATCGACGAGGAGGAAGAGGAAATGTTCCCTACCGCCGCGAAGTCGCTTTCGGCCGAGGCCGAGCGCGAGATCGCCAGGACCTTCGAGAAGCGCAAGCCGAAGGAACTGGCATTGGCGGCCGAGCAGAAGCCCGGCGACGAACGGGACTAACCGCTGATCGCATCCGGGAACATCCGCATGTCCGGCGGCGTTGCTTGGTTAACGATCAGGAGGAGACCTGCCATGGAAAGCCACGTACGCGATAGGTTCTGGAAGGCTTTCGCCGCCAGCCCGTTCATGATGATCAAGCTCGATGCCGCTCATGGCCATGCCGAGCCGATGACGGCCCTGCTCGACCGCGACGCGCACCATGCCGTGTGGTTCTTCTGCAAGCGGGACAACCGTATCGGCGGCGGCGGCCGGGCGATGGGCCAGGTCATGACCAAGGGTCACGACGTTTTCGCCTGCATCGCCGGAACGCTGGTGGAGGAAACCGACCTCGCCCTGCGCGAGAAGCACTGGAGCAACGCCGTCGAGGCGTGGTTCCCCAAGGGCAAGGCCGATCCCGCCATCGTCATGCTGCGCTTCGAGATCGACGATGCCGAAGTCTGGACTTCGGACGTGGGCATCACCGGCCTGTTCAAGCTGGCGACCGGTGGCACGATCGATCCGTCAAAAGCTGGCGAGCACGAACTGGGCGCGGTCTGAATCCCTCGTCGACCGCGCGAACCGTGCTCCCGGGAGGGGCGCGAAGGCCAGCCCCTTCGCGCCCCTTTTGAGTCGCGAACGAAAGCCGGAAAAGCAGAGGCAACCCCGATAAGAGCTTTGAAAGAAAAAGGTCAGGCGCGGGAGACTGCTACCGGTTCCAGCTCAGCCGGGCGCGCGCTGTCCGGGCAGCCCGCCAGCACATAGGCGATGGCCGAGAGAATCGCCTGGCGTGAGAACGGCTTCTGGACGATCCCCACGGCCGTCGCCGCGGGGCTGTCGATCTGTCCGGGATTGGCGGTGACGTAGATGACCCTCGCCCCGAACCGCCCCGCCAGATCGCGGGCAACGGCAGGGCCGGTCAATCCGTCCCGCAAGTTGAGATCGACGAGCGCGACATCCGGCGCTTCCCCCAAGGCGGCAACGGAAGCCGCATCGGGGAAAGTGCCGAGTACGGCGTGTCCGCCGTCGGAAAGAATGTCTTCGAGTTGCAGCGCCACCAGGAATTCGTCCTCGACGATGAGGACCTTGGCCGCACCACGAGAGGAATTTGCCGTCATCGCACCCAAGACACACCCGTTCCTGTCATGCGCCCCGCCTCAGGCAGGGGCGCGCTGTTGCATCACGCCGCGACGGCATCGTCCTGCTCGTCGGTGACATTGGCGATCTTGACCAGTTCGGCGAAGAAGGCATCGATGGCGTCGCCGGTCAGCACGAAGTTGTGGCGGAAATCGGGAAGCTGGCCGGATTCGATGACCTTGGACAGCATCGCGCGGGCGCGGCAGATGCGGCTCTTTACCGTGCCCAGGGCAATGCCGCAGATCCGGGCGATCTCCTCGTAGGACAGGTTCCCCGCCGCCACCAGGATCAGCGCCTCGCGGTAGGTTTCGGGAATGGCGGTCAGCGCGCGGAGCACGTCGGCCAGCTCGATGGCGCTCTCCTGGCTCGCTTCCGCGCGCAGGATGCGTTCGGCGGCCAGTTCGTCGTACTCGCCGTGGAAGCGGGCGCGACGGGCCTCGCTGTAGAAGTGGTTGCGCAGGATCGTGAAAGTCCAGGCCTTGAAGTTGGTCCCGGCGGCATAGCGGCCGCGCGCGGCCCAGGCGCGGAGCATCGCTTCCTGCGCAAGGTCATCGGCACGGTCGCGGCAGCCGCAAAGTCCGCGCGCGAAGGCGCGAAGGTGCGGCGCCACATCGGCGAGCGCGCGCTTGAAATCCCGGTCGCTGAGAGTTGCCATTTCCCCGCCTGCTGCCTGGGCCGCACCCTGCTGCATTCCGGTTGCTGCGATGGCACCGGCGCTGGTTTCGGTTGCTGCGGTCATTGCGTTCCCTCCTTGGCTGATCCCGTTCCAGGACCCGTCGAATTGGCAAACGCGACTAATGCACACAAAGTTCCCCAAACCGCTCCGGCGCAGTGCCTTACCTGAAAATGTTCCAAACGGTTTACCGCAGTTTTCAGCGATTCCGTGCGTTCAATACAAGACAGAACGAGGCCTGCGCGCGATCATCCGGCGCATGAGCACTGTGCGGGTCAAAAAAGCGGAGAAACTTTTTTCCGTTCATCGCGGGAACAACCCCCGTCCGTAAACTTTGAGGCCTCCGTCCACTCTGCGGTGAACGGAGGCCTCCGGGATCGGGTCACCACCGGTTTGCGGGGGGGTGGGGGAGCCAGTGGTGACATGGAGCAAACGTGGGCCTCCCGCGTTGGTTCCCGTAACAACCGGCGGCTGGCGAAAAATTTTGAGGTTGCCCTGCCCTTCCTGCGGCGTCAGAAATCGATGACCGGTCGGATGGGGGCGCGGGCCACCGATGCGATGAAAACACGGGAAGCCAGACTTCCCACGATCCAAGGAATTTCGATGTCCGTCTCCGACCAGATCGCCATCCAACTGCCCTACCTTCGCCGCTACGCGCGCGCGCTCACCGGCTCCCAGCAGTCCGGCGACACGTACGTGCGCGCCACGCTGGAAGCCGCCTTGGCCGACAAGGTGCTGCGCGACGATATCGCCCGCAGCCGCGCCGCCCTCTATGCCGCCTTCACCCGCATCTGGGCGACCGGCCATATCGAGGAACCGGGCCTGAACAACGAAGGTGGCCGCCACGAACAGGCGGCGCAGACCCGGCTCGCCACGATCGCCCCGACGCACCGCCAGGCACTGCTGCTGACCACCGTGGAGGAATTCTCGCGCGAGGATACCGCCCGCATTCTCGCCGTCTCGCCCGAGGACGTCGATGCCCTGGTGACGCAGGCCGTGCTCGAAATCGAAGGCGAGAGCACGACCGACGTGCTCATCATCGAGGACGAACCGCTGATCTCGATGCAGCTCGAAGGGCTCGTCAGCGACCTCGGCCACCGCGTCGTCGGCACCGCCGCGACCCACGCCCAGGCGCTCGACATCTTCGAACGCTCCCCCGCAGGCCTCGTCCTCGCCGATATCCAGCTGGCCGACGGCAGCTCGGGCATCGAAGCAGTGGAAGACCTGCTCAAGTTCGGCGACGTGCCGGTGATCTTCATCACCGCCTACCCCGAACGCCTGCTCACCGGCGAACGGCCCGAGCCGACTTATCTCGTCACCAAGCCGTTCCAGGAAGCCACCGTGCGGGCGGCGATCAGTCAGGCGTTGTTCTTTGGGTCAAGCAAGCCGCTCGGGTGAAGAGGAAGAAGTAGATTCCGGGGGATGATCCCCCGGACCCTCAGAATGTCTACCTCGCGCACGACCTATCCGACGCGCGCTCCTTGCAGCCATTAAGTCTCCCGACGCAGCCATGGGTGCGCAACGGATAGGCGAGGTGTGACCTGGACGGTATTGAGGTGCAGGGGGTGTTGACCCCCTGCTTCACCTTCTTCTACCCTTCAATGCCGACGCCCGAACCGCCGCTCCCCGGCATCGATAGGCGGCAGCAGACGACCGAAGTGGTCGCGCGGCATTTCCTCTGACGGCGGCGGTTGGAAGCCCAGATAGCGCACCACGGCATCGTGGACCGGGGCGAGGAAGCGCACACCCGCGCAGCCCGCGGCCTGCCAGACCACTTCCCCCCTCGCCCGCTGTTCGCGGCAGAGTTCCAGTTCGATCTGTGCGCCGATGGCCGGAGCATCCCCGGCGAATTCGACCATGCAGCCTCCGGCCGACAGGTCGTAGAGGAAGACCGGGCCGTTAAGTCCCGCCTCCCGGCATTCGATCTTCTTGTCGACGATGCGCCGATCCCAGCCTCGTGTTTCCACTTACCCACCCCTCCCGGATGAACAATTGTTCATCCTTAAAGGCGAATCACCTAAGTTTTCGTTATCGGCGTTCGGTTCGCAGCGCGAATTCGCGACTGGCGCGTACCGGAACTTTGAGGCGGCATTCGACGCCTTCCGGCTTGAACCGGAGATCGACTTCGGACTTCAGCTCGTGAGCCACGATCTTCTCGATCAGGTCGCGGCCGAAGCCTCGCTTGGTGGGTTCGCGCACCGGCGGGCCGCCTTCCTCGCGCCAGTCGAGCTCGGCAAGGTCGGGGCGGACCAGCGTCCAGTTGACGTGGATGCATCCGCCGCTGGCGCTCAGCGCGCCGTATTTCGCGGCATTGGTGGCCAGTTCGTGGATCGCGAGGCCCAGCGACATGGCATCGTTGGGCGCCAGCCGGATCTCCGGACCGGAGAGTTCCACGTGGCTCTCGTTGCCCTCCATGTAGGGCGCCAGTTCCGAGCGCACGACATCGCCGAGAATCGCGTGGGTCCAGTCCGACTGGGACAACAGGTCGTGGGTGGCGGAAAGCGCGCGGATGCGGGCGGTGAGGCTCTCGGTGAAATCGTCGATATCGGTGGCGCGGCGGCGGGTGAGCGCGGCGATCGACAGCACGTTGGCCAGGGTGTTCTTGACGCGGTGGTTCAGCTCGCGAGTGAGCGAGTTGCGGATCGCCGACTGGCTCTGGAGCCATTCCAGCACCATGCGGTCCTCGGCGGCGCGGCGGGTGATGAGCCGTCCGATCGCCATGACCATCAGCGAGGCCAGCGCGCCGAAGAACAGGGTGATGCGCGAGGCGGTAGAGAGCACCCCGCTCTTGCGGTCGCTGATGACGACGACCCAGGTATGGCTGCCGAGGTCGATTCGCCGCTCCATCTGCGGCCCGGCGGAGCCTTCGGCGCGGCGCTCGGCCAGAAGCCGGTCCGGCTCCACCGAACCGTCGTAGACCGCAACGTCGATATTGTTGTTGCGATAGAGTTCGCTGGCCGATTCCAGGAAGGTCTCTGCGCGGAACGGGCTGAACACGAAGCCCTTCACCTGCCCGCCCGAACGCGGCGCGATCACCGGCATGTAGATCAGGAAGCCCGGCGTCTGCTGCTTGTTGCCCACGTCCTGCACGAGATGGACCTTGCCCGAGGCGACCGGCTTGCCGACCTTCATCGCCCGCTCCATCGCGGCACGGCGGACATCTTCCGACAGCATGTCGTAGCCGATCGCCGCCCGGTTGGTGCCGTCGTCGGGTTCGAGGTAGACGATCGGCGCCAGATAGCGCCGGGAATAGTCGGGGCGCGGATAGATCAGGAAATCGGGGCGCTCGGTGCCCTGGATCGACAGTTCCAGACTGGTCACACGGTCGACCTGCACCAGCGGCGCCCAGCCCATGCCGAGCGAGCCGTAGAGATCACCCTTGCCCTGCAGATCCTCGGCAAAGGAGCGGAACTGTGCGGCGCTCACCTGTTCCTGCGTGGCGAAGAGCGCGGCGCCGGCGCGCAGCAACGCGATGTTCTCGGTTGCGCGGCGCTGCAATGCCGAAGAGATTTCCGTGAGGTTGCGGTCCAGTTCGACCTGACGGGTCTGCCGGTCCGCCCGCTCGATCGCCATGACCGAGACGGCCGTGGTGATGGAGGCGATGATGAACAGCAGGAATGGCCAGCCGCGCGGATACTTGTGGAACCACGCCTGCTTCTGCACCCTGTCGAGCAGAGCCTGGTCAATCACCGGAAATCCACGCCATTTCAGCCGAACCGCATCTTTTCTCAGGAGCATCGCCATGCTCCGAACCCTTCGCGAGGCAGATTGCGAGGCAGGCCGGGACAAGACTTTGTAGCTGAGGGAACCAAGACCGACCTCAATTGTTCCAACGAAAACGACGTTCGGTTGCCTAGCCGGCGATAGGACAGTGGATCGGTCTGCCTTCGACGGCGCTGCAACGCGGTTGCAGCATGACTCTTGACCCGCTCCCGGCCAGCAAGCAAGTGTCCAGGTTGCGATGGAGTCTAAGTTGAATCAATCCAAAGGACATGGCGGGGAACGCCTGAGCGCCCAGGGAGGGGGCGATTCGGCGAATCCAGGCCTGCCGCCCGAAGTGCGCAGGGACGGCGAACCGGGTTGGGCCGGGGGATTGAGGAAGCTCTACAACTCCGTGGTGGACGAACCGCTTCCGGACAGCTTCAGGGATCTTCTCAAGAAGCTGGACGGGGCGGACGATGCCTGACGCCAAGGCTTCCGCCCCCGGCACGGACCGGCCTTCCGCAGCCGACCGGCGCCCCGACCCCAGCATCCCGCGCCCAGAGGACGAATCGTTCCGCCGCGAATTGCTGACCGTGCTTCCCCATTTGCGCGCTTTCGCCCGCGGGCTTTCGGGCCGACCGGATTTCGCCGACGATCTCGTGCAGGAAGCCGCGATCAAGGCCTGGACCGCGCGGGACCGCTACACGGCGGGCACCAACATGCGCGCCTGGACTTTCGCGATTCTGCGCAATCATTACTTGTCCGAACTGCGCAAGAGCAGGCGCCAGACCGACCTCGACGAAGGCGCGGTGGAACGCATGCTGGTGATGGAGGCGGACCAGGAAGGCCCCCTGCACCTCGGCGACATGGAAACGGCCCTGCAGAAGCTGGCGCCCGAGCGGCGCGAGGCCGTTCTGCTTGTGGGCGCCTCGGGCTTCAGCTACGAGGAAGCGGCGGATATCGCCGGTTGTCCGATCGGGACGATGAAAAGCAGGGTCGCCCGCGCCCGCGCCGACCTGGCACGGATGCTCAACGGCGAGGCGGAATTGCTGGAAGTGAGCGAACACCGTCCGGGCTGAGTGCCGGGGTTTCGTTTGGCCGCAAGAACAAGCGGGGCTTCGCCAAGGCGGAGGCCCCGCTTCCCACTCAGCCCCGCGCCGTGTCGATGGTATATTCCGCCATCACACCCCAATCGCGGTCGGCATGGCCTGCGGCGATCGCCTCGCCCATGCGGGCGTGGACGGCATCGAGCATCGGCAGGCTGCCTTGCGTGCCCGTCGCGGTCTCCGCCGCCAGTTCGCGCGCGAGGCGCAGGTCCTTGAGACCGAGCACGGCCTTGAAGCCCGGCTCGTACGTGCGTTCGGCAATGATGCCCGAATAATTCTGATAGACGCGGCTGCCGAACAGGGTGCCCAGCATCAGCTCGAAGAACTTCTCGCGCGGGAGGCCCTTGCCCTCGGTCAGCACGACCGCCTCGGCCATGCCCTCGATAGCCATGGTGATCATCATGTTGCAGGCGATCTTGGCGGCATTGGCGACGGTAGCGTCCTCGCCCATGTCCCAGACCTTGCCGGCGATCGCGGCGAAGACCGGCTCCAGCCGCGCCGCATGTTCGGCCGGACCGCCGAGAATCACGTTGAGCTGGCCCGCCGCCGCCACGTCCGGACGACCCAGCACCGGGGTCGAGAGATAGCCTACGCCGGCGGCTTCGTGGCGCTCCACCAGTTCGCGGGCGAAGGCGACCGAGATCGTCGAGCAGACGAGATGAACCACGCCCTCCGGCGCCCCATCGAGCACGCCGCTGTCCAGCAGGACTTCGCGGATCGCGCCGTCTTCCGAAAGCATCGTCAACACCGCGTCGCCGGCGAAGGCCTCGGCGGGGGTGGCGACCATCTCGACGCCTTCCACCGCGCCGCCCGAGCGGTTCCATGCCCGTACCCGATGCCCCGCCGCCGCGAGATTGCGCGCCATGGCGCTGCCCATCGCGCCGAGACCGATGAAGCCGATATCCATAGTGAATGTCCTGAAAAAGAAGATGCCGGAAATGCCGAGGGCCGGATCGCGCCTTGCAGCGCGACCCGGCCCGTTCAGCGGGTCATGTCAGCCTTGCGGCGACTGAAGGATCAGGCCGGGTAGGTCCAGGCCGTGCCGCGCGCGAAGTTCTCCGAGGCGAAGTCCCAGTTGATCAGGTTTTCGAGAACCGTCTTCACATAGACCGGGCGCTTGTTCTGCTGGTCGATGTAGTAGGCGTGCTCCCAGACGTCGATGGTGATGAGCGGGTTGACGTCGGTGGTGATCGGGGTGCCCGCGTCGTGGGTCGAGATGACCTTGAGCTTGCCACCGTCGACGACGAGCCATGCCCAGCCCGAAGCGAAGTGGTTGACGGCTTCGGCCGAGAGCGCTTCGAGCAGCGCGTCGAGCGAACCGAAGTCGGCTTCGATCGCGGCCAGCAGCTCAACGCTCGGCGCGGTCTTGGCCGGGTTCAGCGAGTGCCAGTAGAAACCGTGGTTCCAGGTCTGCGCGGCATTGTTGAACAGCGGACCCGAAGCGAGCTTGGTGATTTCCTCGACCGACTTGTCGGCATTATCGCTGCCTTCGATGGCGGCGTTCAGCTTGTCGACGTAAGTCTTGTGGTGGGCGCCGTGGTGGATTTCCAGGGTCTTGGACGAGATGTGCGGTTCGAGCGCGTCCAGCGCGTAGGGCAGCGGCATCAGCGAAATGGTCATGGCTGTCTTCCTGTTTCAGGTTATCGAAGGTTTGGACCACGCACCCCGCGGGAAGACGGGGGGCGCATCGAACTGGGGCATCTTGTTTCCGGGGCTATGTCTGCCCTCTTGCCCGACAATTCAAGCATCTATTGGCGGGATTTTGATTGTAAATGCGATAGCGCGGCTTGCCGGTCCCATCGGCCGGTGCGGTGAGCGGCCTCGTTGCCCCGAAGCCTGTCCACAACGCAAGAAGGATGGCGGAGACCGCCATCCTTCCGGGTTTCGCTGCAAGGGGATTGCAGGCGAACGATCAGTTCTGCTTCTTGATCTCGTCCGCCTTGTTTTCCAGGGCGTCCGACTTGGCCTTGCCCGCCGCCTCGACGGCATCGGCCTTCTCGTCCACGGCCTCGGAAGCCGCGCCGGTCATCATGTCCGCCTGGTCGCGCATGGCATCGGCAGCGGCATCGGACGATTGCTCGACGGCGTCCGCCTGCTTCTCGGTGGCGTCGTCGGCCTTGTTGTTGCAGGCCGCAAGGCCCAGCGAACCGGCGGCGACGACAGCGATCATGGCAAGACGCGAAGTGTTCATGGCTTTCATGTCAGGCTTCCTTATCCCTGTTTAAAAGGGCGCGTTCGGGTGTGGAGGACGCGCCAGCCTCCTTGGCGACCCCGACCGGAGCCGCGAGCCGTCTTTTTACCGGATCGAACCGCGACGGAACAGGTTGACGATCGCCAGCAGCACCACCGCGCCCAGGAACGAGGCGAACAGAGACATGATGTCGAAAGCGCCGCTGGTGATGGGTGCACCGCCGATCAGCGGGGTGATGAGCAGGCCCGCGATCAGTGCGCCGACCACGCCGACAACCACGTTCAGGAAAATACCCTGCTGCGCATCGGTCCGCATCACGATCGAAGCAAGCCAGCCGATGACGCCGCCGACGAGGAGAATGAGAAGTAGAGTCATTGCCGTTTCTCCGCAAAATGTGTCGTTGGCAGAGTAACGACGTTGCGAACTCAAGGTTCCGCCGTGCGGCTAACCATTTATCGCAGTTTGCCGTAGCCGCCCGCCTTCGAACCGGCCGGGAGCCTTCGTGGTCTCCACTTGTTTTTTCCGAAGAGGGCCGGATACGGTACAGGAGAACACAGTCTTGCAAGTGCCCCGACGAGACCGTCTGCTGTCCGCCCTCGCTTCGGCGTTAATCGTCGGCGGCGGCTTGGTCGGGCTGGCATTGGGGCTGCGCGTGAACCTTCCGTTCCTTCCCGCCCGCGCGGTGCTGACCGCTGTCACGGCAGCGCCGAACCGGCCACCGCCCACTCCTCCCGAGCGGCCCCTTCCGGAAAAATCCGCGCCGGCGCCCAAGGACCGTGCCGCGCCGGAAGGCCGCAAGGCCGAGGCCTCCCCCATCGTCGCGCCGCTGCCGCGCATTGTCCTTCCGGTCGCGCCCCCGATCCTCGCCGCGCCGCGCCCCGGCGAGGGCGCGCAATCGGCGCAAGGCGAAGGCGCGGCGGGGACCGGCAGCGGCGCGGGCGGCGACGGCGAGGGAAACGGCGGCGGAGGTTTGGGAGGCAACGCCGGTCGCAACGCCGGTGTCGCCACCTACCCGCGCCAGACCGCCGGACGCATCCGCTTCTCCGACCTTCCGGCGGACTTGCGCAAGACCCGCCGCGGCGCGCAGATCACCGTGCGCTACCGCATCGGCGTGGACGGCCGGGTCAGCGGCTGCGCCGTCATCACCTCCAGCGGCAGGCCGGACGTGGACAGCGAGACCTGCCGGGCCATCACCGAACGCTTCCGTTTCCGCCCCGCCCGCGATGCGCGCGGCGATCCCGTGCCTTTCGTCATGACCGAGACCCAGGGCTGGGACGATGTGCAAGAGGAACCGTGACGCCGCCATTTCAAGCGGCTAGAGATGCGCTCCAGGCATAACGCCAAGCACGAATGGAAGAGGAGAACCCCATGGCCCTGATCGACGAAACCCATGACGCCGCGCTGCGATCCTGGGTGGAAAGTGCGAATGGCCACGGCGATTTCCCGATCCAGAACCTGCCGCTCGGCGTGTTCTCCCGCCCCGGCGAAACCGCGCGCGGCGGCGTGGCCATCGGGGACCATATCCTCGACCTCGCCGCGCTTGCCGCATCCGGGCTGCTCGAAGGCGATGCGCTGGATGCTGCCCGCGCCGGTTCGGGTGAGACCCTGAACCCGCTGCTTGCCCTCGGTTCCGGTCCGCGCCGCGCCCTGCGCCGCCGCCTCTCCGCGCTGCTGGCCGAAGGCGCCGCCGAGCGCGCGCAATTCGAACCGCTGCTCGTGCCGATGGCCGAGGCGACGCTCCACCTGCCCGCGCGGATCGCGGATTACACCGACTTCTACGTCGGCATCCACCACGCCACCAATATCGGCAAGCTGTTCCGCCCCGACAATCCGCTGCTGCCCAACTACAAGCACGTCCCCATCGGCTACCACGGCCGCGCCTCCACCGTGCGCCCGAGCGGCGCCCCGGTGATCCGCCCGAACGGCCAGACCAAGGCCCCCGATGCGGAAAACCCCTCGTTCGGCCCGATCCGACGGCTCGACTACGAACTCGAACTCGGCGTGTGGATGGCGCAGGGCAACGAAATCGGCCAGCCGATCCCCATCGACAAGGCCCTCGATCACGTCGCGGGCGTGACCCTCCTCAATGACTGGTCGGCGCGAGACGTGCAGGCCTGGGAGTATCAGCCGCTCGGGCCGTTCCTCGCCAAGAACTTCCTAACCACCGTCTCGCCCTGGATCGTGACGATGGAAGCACTCGCCCCGTTCCGCATTGCGCAGGCCCCGCGCCCCGCAGGCGATCCCCGCCCCCTGCCCTACCTCTGGGACGAGACCGACCAGCGCGAAGGCGCGCTTTCGCTCGACCTTGAAGTCAGCCTCAGCACCGAGAAGATGCGCGGCGAAGGCCTGGCCGCCCAGCGCCTCAGCCATGGCCCGGCGAGCAACATGTACTGGACGATCGCCCAGATGGTGACGCACCACGCCTCCAACGGCTGCGAGATGAACCCCGGCGACCTGCTCGGCACCGGCACGATCTCAGGCCCCGAGGACGGCTCGCAAGGCAGCCTGATGGAGATCACCCGCTCGGGGCGCGAAAAGGTGACGCTGCCGACCGGCGAAACGCGCACGTTCCTTGAGGACGGCGACGAACTCACGCTGTCGGGCCGGTTCGTGGCGGAAGGCGCGGTTTCGATCGGGTTCGGGCCTTGTGCGGGTGTCGTGCAGGCAGCGGTTGCGCTGAAGTAAGGCCGCCGCAAGGCTTCTCCGCACACCGCCTTTCGACCCAACACCCCGTCGCCCCCGCGAAGGCGGGGGTCCCGCTTGTTCTTGAGGCGGGGCGCGAGGAAGGAAGAAGAAGCGGGACCCCCGCCTTCGCGGGGACGACGGGCTGGTTTAATCGTTAGAGAAGTGGTTTAGCCATAACGGTGTGATCAAGCATACCGTTGAGATCGCGCGCGACAGCGCCGATTGCGCTCGGTCGGCGCCGGAAGACATCCAAACACCCTCACAGGGAGCGCCCAACAGATAGGCGGTGCGCAAGGCTGACATTCCGAGGGTCTGGGGGATCATCCCCCAGGACTACCTACTTCTTCAAAGCCACCCACTAGCCCGATACCACTCGGCGGTGGCCCGCAACCCGTCCCGCGTATCGATGCGCGGCTCCCAGATCGAGGCAGGCACCGCCGCCTCAGACCCAACAACCCAGTCCGGATGGCTGAGATACCCGGCGCGGTCGGCGGTCATCTTCGCCCCGTCGCCGCGCAGGAACTGGTCCACTTTCGCCGCCTTGGCGAGCGCTCCGGGCGAAAGCGAGAACACCCGCACCCGGCGGCCGACGGCGGTGCCGATGGCGCGCGCCATCTCGGCATTGTCCCAGCCGAGCGGCTTGCCGTCGTCGGGTTCGAAGAGTTTGCCGGTCACGTCCTCGCCGCCCGGAATCAGCGCCACCAGCAGGCGCGCGAGATCCTCGACGTGGATCATCGACGCCGCGCCCTTCGGCACCGGCACCACGCCCCAGCGCGCGGCGCGGAACAGTTCGAACATTTCCCGGTCGCGCGGGCCGTAGATCGCGGGCGGGCGCACGATGGTCCAGTCTAGCGGGCTGGCGCGCAGGAGTTTCTCGGCCTTGGCCTTGGAGGCACCGTAAGCCGACAGCCCCGGCTCACGCGCGGAAAGCGAGGAGACGAAGACGAGGCGGCGGATGCCCTTGGCCACCGCCGTTTCGATCACGTTGAGGGTTCCGGCGACATTGCCCGCCTCGTACCCGGCAGCGTCGGGCGCGCTGACGACGCCCGCGACGTGCAGGATCGCCTCGGCCCCGCGCGTCAGTTCGGAAAGCGAGGCGGTATCGCGCAGTTCGCCGCGGACCCAGGTGACGTTCTCGCGCGGCTCTTGCTCGCGGCGGGTGAGCGCGCGGACGTTGTATCCGGCGGCGACGGCTTCACCGAGCAGCGACTGGCCGACGAAGCCGGTGGCTCCGGTCAGCGCGATGGTGGGGTAATCGAATTCCATCATTTCAGAACAAGCTGATCGCGATGCACCACGGATGAACGGGGCGAATATCCGAGCACTTCGGCCTGTTCGCTGGAGTGCAGGCCCCGGATCGCGGCGCACTCGCCCGCGTGATATTCGGAAAGGCCGTGGGCGACGACGTGCGCTTCGGCATCGACGATGGCGACGGGATCGCCGCGCTCGAAATGGCCTTCCACCCCGGTCACGCCCTTGGCGAGCAGGCTCGATCCGCGCGTCAGGGCAGCGGCGGCCCCGGCGTCGACATGGATGCTGCCCTTGAGCCGCAGCCGTCCGCCGAGCCAGGCCTTGCGCGCACCCGCGCGGCGGCGCGGCAGGAACAGCGTGCCGATGCCGTCGCCGATGATCCGCGCCACCGGGCGCTCGTGCTGGCCATTGCCGATGACGAGGCAGATGCCTGCCAGTTCGGCGATCTCGGCCGCCTGCAGTTTCGAGACCATGCCGCCCGAACCCATGCCGGAGTTCGATTCGGTGCTGGCCATGGCGTGGACTTCCGCTGTGACGCCCTCGACCACCGGGATCATCCGGGCGCCCGGCTCCTTCGGGTGGCGGTCGTAGAGGCCGTCGATATCGGAAAGCAGCAGTACGGCGCTCGCCTGCGCGGCCTGGGCGACGCGGGCGGCGAGGCGGTCGTTGTCGCCGAAGCGGATTTCCTGCGTCGCGACCGAATCGTTCTCGTTGATGACCGGCACCGCACCCGCATCGAGCAAGCGGGTCAACGTGGCGGTGACGTTGAGGTAGCGACGGCGATCCTCGAGGTCGTCGAGCGTCAGCAGCATCTGCGCGGCGGTGAGCCCGTGGCTGCCGAGCAGTTCGGCCCAGAGCCCGGACAGCGCGATCTGGCCGACGGCAGCAGCGGCCTGCGCATCGGCCAGCGAGCCGCGCCCGCCCTTCTCCAGTCCCAGCGTCGCCGCGCCCAGCGCGATGGCGCCCGAGGAAACGACGATCACGTCCTGCCCGCGCGCGCGCGCCGCGGCGATCTCGGCGACCAGCGCGGTCAGCCAGGCGCGCCGCACGCCTTCCTTGCCCACGAGCAGCGCCGAGCCGACCTTAATGACGAGGCGGGGTGCGAGGACTCTGTCGGAGAGATCGGAAAGGCGCGATACAGGCATGGAAGCCGAGCCTCTAGGACAGTTGCCGATTCGGGGAAAGCATTCGCTTGCGAAAGCGCACCCTAGTCGGCCGAAGCGATGCCCCGCGCCTGCCGGGCGCGAAACATCTCGTGGCCGCTGACCAGCAGGATGCCCGCTATCACCATGATCGCGCCGCCGATGAAGGCCGGTTCGAGCCGCTCGCCCAGCAGCACCACGCCGAAGACCAGGCCGAACAGCGGCGTCATGAACGAGAGTACGCCGAGCCGAGAGGCAAGATAGGCCCGCAGCATGCCGAACCAGATCAGCAGGCTGATCAACGAGACGAAGACGACCTGGAACGTCATGCTAAGCCCCAGCAGCGGCGTTGCCGTCACCCAGGTCTGCCCGGTGACGAGCGCGAGCGGGCCCAGCAGCACGAAGGCGCCGAGCAACTGATAGAGCGTCGTCACGCTGCTCGGCGCCTGCGAAAGGCGGGAAAAGCGCAAGGTCAGCGTCGTCGCGCCCCAGGCCGCACCCGCGCCGACGCCCATGAGATCGCCGATCCACGCCGTGCTGCGCGTGGGTCCGGTTCCCGCGCCGCCGAGGAACGAAACCGCCACCCCGCCGAACGCAGTGACGATGCCCAGCCATTGCAGCGGACTCAGGCGTTCTTCGGGGAGGTCGAAATGGAGGCCCAGCGCGGTGAAGATCGGCGCCGTATAAAGGAATATCCCCATATGCGAGGCATTGGTGAAGCGCAGCCCCTCGCCGATGAACAGGTTTTCGAGCGCGAAGAGCGCGCCGATCACCACACCCGGTTTCCAAGTACCGCCGCGCAGCGCGTGGCTCTCGCCCCGCGCGAAAACCAGTACGGCGATGAACAGCGCCGCGATTCCGGAACGCAGGCATATCTGGAGGACCGGCGCCATGTCCGCGGCAACGGCCTTGATCGCGGTCTGCTGCATGCCCCAGATCGCGCAAAGGCCGAGCATGAGCAGAGCGGCCTTGCCGTCGACCGGTTTGCGGGGAGCGATAGTGTTCATGCGCCGCCCCATAGCTTCGCCGGAGTGGACGCGGCAGTAGTTTTTTGCGCGCCTATTTCTGTGCCGGCGCGGCGCCCTCGATCATGAACCACGGCGTGCCCTCGCCTTCGTAGGGCGGGGCCGGATAGAGCCAGCGCAGCGCGTCTTCCGCCGCGTGGTGATAGACGGTGGCGTGAGAGGCGCTCTTGCTGAAATCGTCGTAGCGCAAGCTGACTCGCTCGGGCGGCTGGGCGGCGAGGAAGGTCCGGAGACGGTCGATCCCGTCCTGCATGGTGCCGCCCTCGTCGCCCACCGCGAGATAGAGCCGCGCCTTGGTCATGTCCTTCACGTGAGCGGTGCGGGCCAGATCGGCAAGCGGGCGGCGGTCGTCCCACCAGAGGCTGGGGCTGATCGCGATATAGTCGCCGAACAGCGTCGGCTCCTTGAGCAGGGTATCGACGACGAACAGCCCGGCCAGCGATTCGCCCATGATCGCGCGGCGATCTCCGGTGCGGAAGCGCGCTTCGACGAAAGGCACGACTTCCTGCCGCAGGAACCGGCGGAACTTGTCGGCACCGCCGCTCTCGGGGAAGGCGGAAAGGTAGCGTGGATCGCTGGGCCGGGCGGTCAGTTCGGCGCGGCGGTTCTTCGTCTGCACGCCGACCACGATCATCGGGCCGTAAGTCCAGCTGAGCGAGGCGAGATTGCCGAGACCGGCGATATGGACGAAGTCCTGGTCCAGCCCGCCGTCCAGCAGGTAGACGACCGGGTAGCGATCAGTCGATTTCTCGTAGCCGGTCGGCAGCCAGACGTTCAGTTCGCGGGTGTCGTCCAGTACGGCGGAATGCAGCTGGTAGCTGGTGCCGAGCGCGATGGGCTTGCTTGAAACCTCCTGCGGCGTCTCCTGCGCGAAAGCGGCGGTTGGCGACAGGAGCAGCGCGGCGGCAAGAAGCGTCTTCATGAGCGTCATCGCCATGGTCTAGCGAGGACTACTGGCCCTGCCAACATGGCTTTGAAACGCAACCGAATAAAGGCGAGCGACGGCTTGCGCCGCCCGCGTTTACGTATCAGCTCAGATCGGCGACCAGGGCTTGTCGTCGGCTTCCTCGCGCTCGCCTTCGGGACGCTCGGTCACGGTGGCGGCGGGGAGATAGTCGATCACCGCGTCGAGCAGTTTCGACATGCCCTTGCCGGTCGCGCCCGAGATCGGGAACACTTCGTCGGCACCGGCCTTGAGCAGTTCCTTCGCGTAGTCCGCCGCCAGGGCATCGTCCACGAGGTCGATCTTGTTGAGCGCGACGAGACGCGGCTTGTCCTCAAGCCCCTCGCCATAGGCCTCCAGCTCTTCCTCGACGATCTGCATCGCCTCGACCGGGTCGGTGCTGGAGATGTCGATGAGGTGGACGAGCACGCGGCAGCGCTCGATATGGCCGAGGAAGCGGTCGCCGATGCCCGCGCCGTCGGCGGCACCGGCGATCAGGCCGGGAATGTCGGCCAGCACGAATTCGCGGTTCTTGTGGGTGACGACGCCGAGCTGCGGGCGCAGCGTGGTGAAGGCGTAGTCGCCGACTTTGGCCTTGGTGTTCGACAGCTTGTTGATGAAGGTGGACTTGCCCGCGTTCGGCATGCCGACGAGGCCGACGTCGGCCAGCAGCTTGAGGCGCAGCCAGACCCACAGCTCCTGCGGCGAGATGCCCGGCTGGTGCTGGCGCGGCGCGCGGTTGGTGCTGGTCTTGTAGCTGGCATTGCCGCGTCCGCCCATGCCGCCTTCGAGCAGCACGACCTGCTGCCCCGCCTCGGTAAGGTCGGCCAGGACGGTCTCGCGGTCCTCGTCGTCGATGATCTGGGTGCCGACGGGGACCTTGATGACAAGATCCTTGCCCGCCGCGCCGTTGCGGTTCTTGCCCATGCCGTGGCCGCCGCGCGGGGCCTTGAAGTGCTGGGTGTAGCGGAAGTCGATCAGGGTGTTGAGACCGGCCACGGCCTCGAACACCACGTCACCGCCCTTGCCGCCGTTGCCGCCGTCGGGACCGCCGTACTCGACGTACTTCTCGCGCCGGAAGGAAACCGCCCCCGGACCGCCGCCGCCCGAACGGATGTAGATCTTGGCCTGGTCGAGAAAATGCATGAGTCTGGTTCCGGCAATCCTGAGAGCTGAAATGGGCTGGCGATGGCATCGCCGGGGCGGCACCGGCTCTCTTCCAGTGCCTTGCGCTGCGAACGCTCTCCGGTGCCTCTCGGCATGGACAAGGCCCGCATCGCAGATAAACAAAAAACCCGGCCATGTCTCGGGCCGGGTGATGCCCGGCGCGAGGCCGGACACGCATCAATCCTGAATACTGGTGGAGCCGAGGGGGATCGAACCCCTGACCTCGTCATTGCGAACGACGCGCTCTCCCATCTGAGCTACGGCCCCGTTCCAGTATTTTCGCAAGGCGCAAGGCGCTCTGCGAGGCGCTCCCTTAGCGAAGTGCTCTTCCCCATGAAAGAGCAAAAATGAAGCGCCCGAAAATTCGCAGGCGTCGCGGAAACGCTCAAACCGAGCCTTCCCGCGAGCGCCTGCTTAGCGCGAAGAGGCCTGCTGGCTGAGGCCCGGAGCAACGGCCACCGGAGTCGTCGTCGCCGGAGCGCCAGCCGTGGCACCGGCGCCGTAGCGGGATTCCCAGGCCGCGAGGTCGGCGCGGTACTGGTCGTAGCTGTTGAAGAACTCCTTGAACGGAGCCTCCGCCTTGGCAAGGCCGGTCACGGCGAAACCGTCGAGCTGGCCGGCAGGCACGGCCTGGAGATCGACCGAGAGGCCCATCGCCGCGTTGCAGAGCGCCGGAACCACCGGCGGCAGCGCGAAGAAGTTGTAGACCTGGGTCTGGTATGATTCACGCTCGCGCACGGACTTGGCGCCGTAGCGGGTCTTGAATTCCTTATCCAAAGCCTTGTTCGCCGCCGTGAGCGACTTCAGGTGCTTCTTCAGGAAGTCCTTGTAGCCGGCCAGGATCGGCTCGTACTGCGGGCCGACGCAATTCAGCGCCGCCACATTGTAGGCCGACCGCAGGTTCCAGACCATCTGGGCATTGGAAACGCCGGTGTTGACCGTGCGGCGCGAACCGTCGACCGCCAGCGCAGGAACAACCATGTTGGGCGAGGCGCCGAGCGGCGGCATCGGCCGCGGCGGAATCACCACGACGGGCGGCGGCGGCGGCGGTGCCACTGCGACTTCCTTGGGACCACAGCCCGAGAGCAGTGCGACGAGCGAGCCCGTCATCAGCGAGAGACCGCGCAGGAGGCCTCTATTCTTCAGGTTTACCACCCCGGAAACTCCAGTGCTCAGGCCGATTTCAGCCCAGTTCTTACAATGGCCGGGATTCTATCGCGACTCGACTCCAATGAAAATGCCCGGTGCGACGAATCGCACCGGGCATATCCTGTTTCCCGATCAAAAAACCGTGGATTAACGGCGATCGCCCAGGAAGCTCAGCAGGAACTGGAACATGTTGATGAAGTCCAGGTAGAGGCTGAGCGCACCCATCACCACGGCCTTGCCGAGGAATTCGGTGCCGCGAAGCTGGAAGTACTGGTTCTTGAGCATCTGCGTGTCGTAGGCGGTAAGGCCCGCGAAGATCAGCACGCCGAGCACCGAGATCGCCAGCTGAAGCACCGTCGAACCGACGAAGATGTTGACGACCATCGCCACCAGGATGCCGACCAGGCCCATGATGAGGAACGTGCCGAAGCCCGACAGGTCCTTCTTCGTGGTGTAGCCGTAGAGGCTGAGGCCCGCGAAGGCGGCAGCGGTCGCGAAGAACGTCGTCGCGATCGACGTCGCGGTGAAGACCAGGAAGATCGCCGAGAGCGACAGGCCCATGACCACGCAGAAGCCCCAGTAGAGCATCTGGACGGTCGAGGTCTTCATCCGGTTCAGGCCGAAGTTCATCGCCAGCACGAAGCCGAGCGGCGCCAGCATGATCACCCAGCGCAGCGGGGTGCTGAGCACCTGCACCGCCATGCCGGAATTCGCGAAGAGCACCGCCACGATGCCCGACAGCAGCACGCCCGAGGCCATGTAGTTGTAGATGGACAGCATGTAGCTGCGCAGACCCGCGTCATACGTGGCCCGGCCGGCTTCGCGTCCGTCAAGGCTCGGAGACGCACCGAAGCCCGTGCGGGGCTGGGGGTCGTTCCAATTCGCCATTTCAAACTCCTTTGGCGGGCACCAGCGAAATGCGGTGCCCGGACAGGAGGAATATCGTCTCGCAAGCCCGCGATTTCAAGAAAAACCGGAAGTTCGGCTTTGTGTCAAAATGTAAAAATGCCGAAAAACGCAGCGACCTGCTTCAGGCCTTGCGCGCTTCGGCCGCCATTTCGGCATTGCGATCACGCGAGGCGGCCATCGTCGCGGCGATCAGGCGGGCGAGCGCTTCGCCCGCATCGAGTACGTTCATGCCCGCGCGGGTCGAGCCGCCGGGGCTGGCGACCTTGTCGGCCAGTTCGCCCGGCGAGAACGGCGAGGCCGAGGCCAGCAGCGCCGCGCCTTCCACCATCGCCACGGCAAGGCGCTGCGACTGCCCTTCTTCCAGACCAAGCGCGACCCCGCCCGCTGCCAGCGCATCGATGAAGCGGTAGACGAACGCCGGGCCGCAGCCCGCAAGCGCAGTCACGGAATCGAACAGGTCCTCGCGCGCCAGCCATTCGGGCGTGCCGAGATGCGCCATCATCGCCGTGACCGCCGCGCGGCCGGTCTCGTCGAGCCCCCGCGCATCGAGCGCGATCGGCGACTTGCCGATGGCAGCGGCGAGATTGGGCATGATCCGCACGATGGCCCCGGCATCGGGGAAGCGCGCGGCCAGGCTGTCGAACTCGACGCCTGCAAGGATCGAGAACAGCGCCGTGCCCGGGCCGACCAACGAGGCGATGGCGGGCGCCGCCTCGTCCAGACCCTGCGGCTTGATGCCAAGCATGACGGCATCGAAGCGCCCTTCCCGCGGCAGTTCACGCAGCAGGGTGACGCCTTCCGGCACGCTTTCGCGGCGGGGATCGACGACGGTGAATGCCGAAGGCGACGTGCCGCCCTTCAGCCAGCCTTCGAGCATGGCACCGGCCATGTTGCCGCAACCGACCAGAAGGATGTTTCCAAAGCGGTTCATGTCATTCCCCTTGCGCGAATTCGTATGCGATCACGCGCTTAGGCGAGCGCCCGAAGGCTGCCAAGACCCAATGGGACCGGCCGTGAGGGGACCAGTTCAGGCCTCTCCGGCAGCGTCGATCATGGCGGCGGCCAGCGCCTCGGTCGGGGTCTTGTCGCCCCAGAGGATGAACTGGAACACCGGGTAGAAGCGGTCGCATTCCTCGATCGCGGCCTCGACCACGGTCTGCGCCTGGCCGGGGCCGAGCAGTCCGTCCTCGCCAAGCATCAGCCCGTGGCGATAGAGCACCACCCCGCTGCTGGACCAGGTGTCGAAATGACCGACCCAGATCTGCTCGTTGATGAGGGCCAGCGCCTCGAACATCGCCTGCCGCTTGCTGTCGGCGATGCGAATGTCGGGCAGGCAGAGCAGTTGCAGGACCCGGTCCTCCACCCGCCAGATCGCCTGGATCTGGTAGGTCGCCCAGGCGCCCTTCACTTCGGCCGAGATTTCGTCCTCGCCCGCATATTCGAAGGCCCAGTCGCGCGCTTCGAACAGCGACGCCAGCATCTCGATCGGAGCGGATTCGTCCTCTCGGCCAATGTCGTCCTGTACCGTTCTCATGATTTCCGACATTTGCCCTCCGCGACGCGACGGGGCCATGGATGCTTTGCCAAGGGGGGCAAGCACAATCCGGGACACGCGATCGCCTGCGCAAAACTCGACTAGCCTGTTAACAGGATGTGGATAAGGCCGGACGACGGGCAGTCGGGGCGAACCGAGCGTGCCTTACTTTGCGGAAAGCGCGTCCACGACTTGCCCGGCGGGGCTGGTCCACGGCAGGGCATCGGAAAAGCCCTGCTTGCGGGCGTCGGCCATGAAGCCGCTTGCCGCCTTCTGCGTCGCGAAGGGACCGATCAGGATGCGATTGGTCCGCCCCATCTCGCTGACGTAAGGCTCACGCCCCTTGAACAGGGCCGGAGCCTGCTTGTTGTAACGGCGCCAGTCGAAGGCGATCGCGGCCTTGTCGCGCCCGACGCCGATCTGCACCCAGATTCGGCTGGGGTGCGAGGGGGGCGCGGGCTTCTTGGCCTTGGCTGTCTTTGCCGCCTCTGCCTTGGCGGCTTCCGCCTTGGCCTTGGCGATTTCCGCCCTGGTCTTGGGAGCGGCCTTTCCGGTGGGCTTGTCCTCGTCGTCGGCCTCTACCTTGGCGCCAACCTTGGCCTTGGGGTCCGGCTTCGCCTTGGGATCGACCTTGGCGGGAGCCTTCTCGACCACCTTGGGCGCTTCCGGTTCCGGCTTTGGCGGCACGATCTTCGGCGGCGCGGGACGGGCCGGTTCGATCTGGCGAATATCGACCGCGCCGGAGGCAGGCGCGCTCTGCATCGTCGGCTTGCCGATATCGGCGAAGATCTGCGCCAGCGAAAGCTGCTGCGCGCCCGGCTCGGGCGGCGTTTCGACGGGCGCGGTCGGCTCCGGGACCGGCCTGGGCGCTGGTGTCGATGACTGCGGAGCGGGCATCGCCGGAGTGCCTTGAGCCGGAACGGAACGGGTCAGATCGAAGCCCGGCGATGCGCCATTGCTTATCGGCGACGCGGCAGCGGTGTGAACTGGAGCCGCACCGACGGCCCTCGGATCGAAGCCCGGCGGCAGCGACGAAGCGGCGGCAGGCGGAGTGGTCGCAGGCTTGGCCGCGACAGGCGCCGAAGTCGAGGCTGAAACCGGAGTCGAAACGGGAGAGGTGCCGGGAGTAGCGCTCGCGAGCGGCGGAAGTTCGCCGGTCGCGCCGTCGCGCTCGATCGTCGGCTTGGGTTCCGGCGGAGCGACGCGGGCCGGTTCCGGCGTCTTGACCGCGCTCGGCGTGGAACGTGTCGTGCGCGTACCGCCAAGGCGATAGGGATCGGCCACCGCAATCGAGGCGCCGCCGGTCTTCGGACCTGCCTTGCTTCCGCCGCCGGTCCGCGTGGTGCGCGAAGGCCGATCGGGCGCCTTGCCGCTGCCCAGTGCTTCGCCGCGCGGGACGAGATTGGCGTCGGCACTCGCCACCTGCACCGGCTTGTAGGCGGCGATGCGGGCATCGTCGTGGCCGATTTCGGAGGCGCGCGGGAACTTGCCGAGATTCGCCGCCGCAGCCTGCTGCGCGCGGGTCAGACGCGGCATGTAGCGCAAGTAGGGGGCGATGTTCTGGGCGAGCTGCGGCGGCAGGATCGTGTTGGAGACCTCGACCGCCTGCTTGGTGTCGCCCGCGATCGCCAGCGCGAAGGCGCGCGTGCGCCAGCCCGGTTTGTCCTGCTTGCGCAGCAGCGGCATGATCGTTGTCTCGGAAGCCTGGGCATCCCCGGCAATCGCC